>JAABUU010002662.1_pt1 | contig 24726 bp, 28 predicted proteins | sample 5559301 | NCBI WGS metagenome assembly JAABUU01 (sample SAMN10711884, study PRJNA513360) | rock metagenome | isolation source: Antarctica rocks | place: Antarctica: Victoria Land, Richard Nunatak white | reverse complement strand
CCCCACTCATTCCCACCCTTCCTTCCCACGCCCTCCCCCCTTCCCCTTGAGAACCATCCTCCACCAGCCTATGAGCCAAACCAGCGCATTGAGCAGGCGCGCATGGTGGGATTCAGCGGGAGTGAGAGAAGCCGGTAACCGCGGGGGGGGGGGAGGCAGGAAGCAGGAGAAATGCACCGCCCCCCTCGAAAAGACCTAAAGATAAAATCCTTCAGCACAAACATCAATCCCCGATGAATGAAATACCCACCACCTCATAGCATAAAAACGCCTATTTCCCTATTCATTTGCAAAAAAGGGTTTTTTTTTCCATGACGAGGGGCGTTGGGGGTTTGTTTGTATTAGATAGGTAGGTAGGTAAGTACTTTTCTTATCATTTGCCAGTCTGCAATTTTTTTGGGGGGGGGGGGCAGGGGGGTTTTGTGTGTGTGAATCGATGTTTTTGTTTGGTATTCTTGATTTTTTGACAGAGTTCAGTTTCAGCGCGGTGTGAAAGGAAAGGGAATGAAAGGAAAGGGAAGAGAAGGGAAGGGAAGGGAAGGAAATGAAAGGAAATGGAAGGAAGGAAATGCTAGCGATTCGAAAAGCGAGCGGAAGTAGTTGCATGGTTCATAAACTCTTTGAAAACTCGTTTTTATTCTATTTACTCAGCCCATAACCTCGTCTGCCTGCCTTCCACCCCCCCTCCTGTCTTCTCTCTTCATCTCCCATCCCCCCTCCAAAAAAGAACCATCATCGCAACTCTCAGTCTCCGAATCTCATAACCCCCCCCCCCTCATTCCTTCCCACGCCTTTCTTTCTTTTCCATCACAATCGCTACCGCTACCGCTATCCCTATCGCTATCCCTATCCCAAAAAGAAAGAAAGAAAGAAAAATCCCCGTGCAAAAGTCCGAAGAAAGGACACATATATAATCAACCAGTCCCATGGCTGAATCTGTTATGCGACCTTTTTTTTTTATATATATATACTAATTTTCGGTCTCTTCCCCCGGGGAGGGGGGGGGGAGAGGGTGGTTTTTTGTGGGATTAGTGATTGAGGGAATAGAGGAAGGGGATGGAGGAAGGGGAAGGGGATAAAGGAAGGGGAAGGGGGTAAGTGAGGTAAAAAAGAAAAGAAAAAAAGGGAGGCTTGAGGGATTATTTGGTAAGTGTTTGTTTTCGTTGCTGAGAGTAGTTCTTCTTTCGCTGGATTCGTAAGAGCTTATAAGGACTTGATCCCTAGGGAGGGTTTTTCTAATCATAAGGGGGGGATGAGTCGGGTGGATCGTTATGCGAATAAAAACCCCTGGTGTTGGAGGATGGGAGATGGTTTCTGAGTACCGCCCCCCCCTGGTTGTATGAGAGAAAACGACTTCTTGAGAGGGAGGAGCGGGGAAGGGAAAGGATTAGTGACCGTGTCGTTCGATAAGAAGGATGAAAAATGGCTAGGCAGTGAAAAGGTGGTGGTGGTGTGCTTCGAGTGTGTGTAGTAGTTATGGAAGGGAGTTGTTTTTCACCGCGCAGGGACGGTACATATATGCAATGGGGTTCACTCGAAGGTATATGGACTGCTGCAAGCGCTGTCCTGGTACCCAGTTCAGATTCCGTGGGGGAGTTATCTTAAGGGTACTGGGTTTGATTCGATGATGTTGGGAATATGCTTGGATATGGTGTGTTCATGTTCTGGCGAAATCGGTAAACCGACACGTGACGGCCGTGGAGGATTCTGCACGTAGGGTATCTACAGTGATGAGGGATGGGAAGGGTAGAATCGCCAAGGGGGAAGGATATGATAACCATGCTCCTTCGGATCTTAACGCCAAAGTACGTTGTTCGTCGTGAGGAAAGAGGGCTTGCTGTAGCCACGTCGCCTAGATTGGTAATCAATGATGCTGATATAAGAGCCCCTGAGACTTTTTCTTGTATTCGTGATCCATCAGACCAAAAGCACCACAGCAATAGCAGCCAAAGACTCCTACCCAAAGTCAGCGGCGCGAGTAAACTCAACAGCGGTGGTCAAAACTCACCATCCAAGAAACCTTCCAAGCAGGCGCAGCAGCAGCGGTCTGGGCGAAAGCTGTTGGCGAGGTAGAACTGGAAGCTGTGCCTGTATTTGGTGGGGACGTTGGAGATGGGGTGTTGCTCGAGCTGGCGGTGGGAGCTGAAGAAGAGGTACCCTTTGACCCTGGTGAGGCGGTGGAGCTGGTTTTGGCGCCGGGGCCTGCGGTTGCGGTGGTCTGAATGCTATCAATTAGTGCCTGCGCAGGTTCTTTTTAATAAGCCCACAGAGTTACTTACGCCGGACGACGAAGTTGTGGGACCAGCATCCACATTCTTGGAGCAAAAATCAATATAGGTGTTCGAAAAATCCTTCCCACTGTTGGCCTTTGCGGATGTCATCGAATTGTAGCAGGAGCTCGCGTTGTCATCGAACGGATTCGGGTTAAACTGTCCATTTTTATCGAAGCACAGGCATTTTGCCCAATCCGTCATGGATGCGTCGGTGAGAGAAGGGTATTTCCTAGAGCAGCTAATAGCCATAGTCTCGATACTGCCACAGGCTCCAGGGAGGTCGCTGCCCCGGTCTTGCGTGGAGATGGCAGCCATGCTGGCAAGACTGCTGGGTAAGTCGCTGATTAGGGTGCTGGAGGGTGAAGTGCCGATAGCCTTGATGCAAGCTAGACGATTGGGCTGGGAGCAGCAGTTGAGATTGCATGGACCATTAGGTCCGCCTTTGCACCACTTGTCGATGCAGTCTGGACAAGTAGGATATTGGTTAGTGGCCTAGAGCAAGGTTTCCGAGACGCATGCTGTAAAAGATGACAAACCTGGAGATGCAGGAAATCCACCGGGGCAGAACTTGGCGATCGCGTTACAAACACTTTGCTGGCCGTTGGTACCAATGGGAAGGGAGGTAGCTGCCTGTGCGTAGACGGGGAGGGTGAAGCTGAGGCTCAGTAGTAATGGAGCAATGAAATATGAGGGAGCCATGATTGCTGTTCTGGGTGTTTACAAGGAGGTTTTGCGGGGTAGGGAAGAGTAAAGTATGGTAGTGAGTATCTAACTGCTGAGCAACTACCGTATACGAGCTGTTGATAAAACACTAATGTAATGCGCGCTTGATAGATGAACGGAGATATGGAAGCGTTGGATAGTTGGTAAACACAGTTATCAGAGAGGAAGGCTTGCTTGCTCCCGCATAATGATACGAATCAAGTCATGCATTTCTCATAGGGGAAGCACAGAAGAAAAGACTTGAAGTAAGAAAGTTCCATTGTATGAAATCGTCAGGTCGGTCCTTTCGACCCCAATTGAGTCTTTGCCTCAGCCCCCCCCCCAAGTCGCCTACGTCAGCGTCACACAAATTCATATATATGAGTGAAGGGTATAAGAATCTCCAAAAATGTCCGGAGGAGTGACAGAGACGGAAGTTCGTTAGTTACCTACTGCTGGCAAAGGACAAGCGCGCCTCGGTTAAAACCGGCCCCCTGCTTCGGTCCCAGCTTGTTACAACTCCACCTCTTGATCTGATTTGCAGAACGATGGCGGCGATGGGCTTCGTGTCACGATTGAGTGCATGAAGAAGGTAGGGAATAACCCAATACCACATAAAGCAAGGGTCCTTCCTCTTAATATAAGCGTGCTGCAGGTTGATGAGTGGACAAGGGCCAGAGGCCAGAGATAATTGGGGGCCGCCGCCTTTTCAGCCCTCCTCAATGCTTGCAGATCACTGTCGCAGAAAGCGACTCACATACTGAGGATGACACGGTGTTTGGGGACAGATCTTTGTCGCTGGTTCCAGTCATGATTGTTATCCATCGATTTTGCACAGGAGCCTATCGAACCACTTTCGCGAATGCACGCCGGTACTGCAACTAGAAGTATATCGACCTTAGCAACCTACAACAACAGTGCAGCAAAAAGCGCAACCAATCCTCCGACCCCACCAGCAGCAGTCGCACCCACCGCCCGCGCCCCACTGGTCTTGGATGCCGTAGCAGCCGAACCCGTCGCTGTGCCGGTTCCGCTGCTGCTGCTGGGCGACCCAGATGTGGTCGAAGAAGGACCGCCGGAAGAGGTCGCGTTCGAGGATGAGTTAGTCTCGGCCATGAAGACACCGCCCATGATGCCCGCTGGATTCTCTACCTCGACGTCGGTTTTGGCATTGCTGATGAAGGCGTCGACGGTCTCGTTTTGGGGGCTGTGGGTGGGTTTGGTCAGTGTCTACAACCTATAACAATGCGAGGAATGGAAACAGAAAGGTGGCCGTACGGGTTGATGACGCCGACCATGGCAGCTCCAATACCGCAGTGGCCGAGTTGAGAACAGTAGTACCAGATGGGGTTGGTATCATTGATGGTGACAACAAAGGACATGTTCGCTGGGGCGGGCATGTAGCCGGAGTAGATGCCGTTCGGGGCAGGATGGCATGGTTTGCCGAAGCTGGACTGCGCGACAGAGTGGTTCTGTTTGACGATATCCTCATATTAGCTCTCTCTAGCCCATTGCGCGGGACAAGCAGTTTGCTCCATTCCCGGGGAAACCGAAACATATCTGTTGCGAGTGACTTACACCACGCAAGTAGTTAAACTGGACCATATCTCCCTGGGCAGCAGTCACGCTGTCGGGCTTGAAAACAAGGCCGCCATCGCCGACATTGACGACGATGGTCTTGGCTTGTGTTTGGGACGCCAAGCACGTGAGGCCAAGCAGGACGGTGAGGGTTTGCATCATGATGGAAGACTTGTAGCAGTGGAAGATGTTGAGACGGAGACCGGCTTGGTGGGCTTCGACGGCGAGCTCGGTTCAAGAGCAGCAGTAGGTTTTTTGTGAGCACGATGGGTTGTGGTGACTACAGAACTTGAAGGAAACGAGAAAGTGATGGGGAATGTATGCTTATTTACTGCGCTGTAATTCACAAGCAACAGTACGAGATAAAGTGACGGATACTTTATTAACAAGGTATTCACCGATCAACGAAGGAAACGGAGAGATTAAGCGCCTTAATGTATGTTGTGTTCTAAGATTCAATCCACGGGCTGAACATAAACCTCGTGATCTCGGGTTACGTTGCTCCCGTTGTGGCTGTCCGTAACAGTCCCTTACTAATTGCTATGATTTTTTGGTGGAGGCTGAGCGCAGACGCGTGTATTTTGTCCTACCTAACAGAGTATTTTTCCAATGATTTGTAACCAAAAGGAAGGGAAAATTTGCCCTTTCCGCGTCTACTTGCCGTAGTCGACAACGAGATCCTGAGACAGCGTAGCGTTGACGCTGACTGTGAGCGCGGCATTCGTGGAGTTGAAAGTGTACTGAGAGCTTGCAAGGCGCTGGTGGTTCAGAGCGACAGAGCCTGGTGCGGCGTTCACGCCCAAAAAGACCACTTGGGCAATTTTGACGGAGCCAACATTGTATCCGTACCGGCCACTCATGTGGAGAGCCGAGTTCGCGTAGGTAAATTGGATGTTGGATGTGCTAGCTTGTACGAGCGAATCTCCGTCGTCGAGGTATAGACTGCCGGTAGCTTTGCCGTCAAGACCAGGAGCGACAACAATATTAAAGTCTTCTTGTCGCAAAGCCGCGGTGGTGTTTGCGCTCTGAATGCGGAGAGGGAGAACCGAGCCACCCTTGATGTGTAAAGGTATCTGGGTCAAGCCGATATCCGTCAATGTGATGCTCTGGCCTTGACCACGGACAGCCTTGTATGTGAAGAAGTCGTAGAAGATATCGTTGGGAAGATAAATCTGTACGCTTGTTGCACCCTCCTGAGTCACGGGAGATACGAGTACGCTTGGTCCAAAGAACCATTGCTGGTCAACTCCAAAGGTGTTCGAGTCCGACGGGTACAAGTACCACATGGGATTGACCAGCGGAGTACCATCCACCGTCTGCTGGTACATGGCAGTGTAGAAGTAGTCTAACATACGGTATCGAGCATCAATGGCGACCCGAGCGGCCTCTGCCACGGATGCCCATCGGTAAAATTCATGGTAGATCACATCGCTAGCGGCATGGTTGCGGTAGAATGGGTAAAAGGCGCCGAGCATAGCCCAACGAGCGCATAATTCCTCTGTAGTGTTTTGTGCGTAGCCACAAACATCACTGCCAACCATGGGGACTTGAAAGATGGAGGCAAACTCAAGCATTCCGGCAATGGAGATGAGGTAGTCATGCCATGTCGCCGAATTGTCTCCGAGCCAGTGACCGACTTTAGTACCAGCACCGGCAAAGGTAGAACGAGTGATAACCATTGGTCTCTTCGTAGGTTTTCGGCTGAGCAGAGCACCTCTGCTTGTAGTACTCATCATGGTCCCATAGAGATTGTGAACATCGTACTCAGCATATCCGCCATAGTGGATAAGATCGGTGTCAAGCGTGTTCATGCTCAGAACTCCATTGGCGTTATGGATCATGTATTCCGGGCTGAGCAGATCTCTACCTGATAAACCTATCATAGAGCCATTGGCCGCTCTCTTAACCATCTGGCTGCTTCCTGGTTGGAAGTCGGCCGGCCAGCCTGGAAGTGCCATTGGCGAGCCGCGCACAGGAGGAGGCGCCGGGGGAAAACCATTGGTCTGTGCGTAGGCGGCTGCATCAGTGCATGGGAACTTACAGAAGTTGGACGCTTCATTCATGTCGATCCAGAGTGCGTCAATGTCGACACCGTCGGTTGGGCTGAAGAAGGTATCGAATTCATTGTTCCAGTAGCCTTGCGTGTTTGGGTTGAACCAGTCCGGAAATGCCGTTACACCAGGCCAGACGACACCTGAGACAGATAGGTTAGCATCTATAAAAGGAGTGTGTGTATGGCTTTGCCCGCATACCTTGATATATCGAACCATTGGCAAGCTTAAGAAAGACGTCTTGGGAGACTCCGTTGTTGAAGGCAGGGTAATCTTGATAGGCTACCGCAGGGTCTACCATCACGACGTAGTGCTGATTGGCATCGTGTAGGTGTGTCACTAGCTCACGCACCTTCGGGAGTGGAAAGCGTTGCGGGTCTAACGTAAAGACCTTGCGTCCATCCATGTAATCAATGTCGGTCCACATGGTCTCAAGGGGGATACCAGCTTGACTGTAGTTGTATACGACGTCGGCAACTTCATAAACGTCTTGATATCCATATTTGCATTGGTGGAACCCAAGACCCCAGTATGGCATCATGGCAGGCTGACCGGCTACTTCACTATATTGACGTGCAACATCCAAGGGTCCGGGCCCCGCCAAGAAGTAAAAGTCGAACACACCTCCGATCGTGTTATACTCTAGGTATTGACCGTCGGCAGCGGTATTGTTGATCTTTATATCCATTCCATCAGAATTCAACAAGAAGACGCCGTGCGTCTTGCTGTTGGCTCGATGTTCAAAGTAGATCGGGTGAGCTCCATAGAGGTTTGTCCCCACCGGAATCTCATAAGCATCTCGATTCCAGATAGTTCGAATGTAGTTTGTGGTGAAGAGGCGGAAGGGGTCGGTATGCTCTCCGAGCCCGTAAAGGTTGGGGTTCGCAGGCAGCTGGGTGCGAAGACGCAGATATTGAGACTCGAAGATCAAGTTGGAGCCACTTGTATTGAAAATGGTGTCTGAGTTGCCGCTCCGCTGGATTGCAAAGGAGAAAGGTTTGGCAGTGTACGAGAATTTGATCTGGGTGTCACTGATGCTACCCCGACCGTCTCCCATAGGTCGAGGGAAGACTGATGTGGGAACTTGGTACACATCTTCCTCGGCATCGTAGATCTTGACATGGATCCTCGTGTCTAGGAAGAGGATGTCAGTCATACCACCCCGAAAGGAGCTGGACTGCTTCCATACCAGTCTGATATTCCACCAACAGCTTCAAGTCCGTCAGGTCGGTTCCGTAGGAGTTGCATGGAGAACCGGCCAGGGTCAAGTCGGCAGTGAGCGTGGCTCCCGATTGCTGGACATTGGAGGCCGCATAACCTGGGCAGGAACTAGAATCGTTGGCAGCAGCCGATGCAAGAAGGGCGAGGTTGGACAGGACAATGCCTGCCTTGAGTAACTGCATGGCCAACGTCAAAAGGGATATGCACTTGTCGCAGTCGACTGATGAAGATGTACGCACCCAATGAGTATCTCATGGCTCTTATATACGCCAGCACTCTCGTTCACTTGGACCCACAATAAAAACACTTTCGGACTTCACAGAGTAACATTGCCACTTGTGTTCACTCATCGCACAGTAACATCGTACCCTCCAGAGTTGTGTTGGGTGAGATTCCCCTCATGACAGACGATGACGGAAACTGCTTTCGACTCATGTGACTCTTTTCGATGTAGGCCGGAAAGTCTACTCGACGAACAAGCAGTGTCCTGCATCAAAACCCCGCGTTGTGCGTGAATTCTCGTTTGTTGACTGGGATGAAATAGCTCGTTCCGGGTTCCGGGTTGATGATTGGTCTGAACAGCTTGGAGAGGTCAAGAAGAGGGTGCCGGATCTATAATCTTACGATGCCTTATTCTATAGCTGTGGCTGCTGTTGTTGTTGCTGTTGTTGTTGTTACCTTTCCTGCGTAGCGTTGCCATTGTTGATGAGCTTTGAGCGTTGAACCCAACCTCCTCGGCTTAGATACCGTTCCATAGCCGTAGAGAGAGAGTGCAAAACTTGACTGCGACACTCCCCGGCGGTGGTGGCGTCTCCATGACCCCTCAACCCCACATTTATTGAATAAGGTTACCTTAAGCTTCCGTTTTCCGTTAGAACTAGTGCAATGGACACTAAGCCCTAGTTTACCTCGGTCGTCTCGTGTGAAGCATCATCCTGGCAGACGTTGATGCTTGAAAGGCATTTAAATTCCATTGTTTTGACTGTTCTTCACCGAGTACGCACTTACTACTACAGAGTACGAGTAGGTACCTTACCTACCTGGAAGTCCCTTGGCCCAGTGATATGTTTGCCGATACCCCGTACCGGCAGTTCATCTCGCTATTCTAGGATCTCCTATCCTACCTTAGTTAGCTGAAGAAAGTTTCAACGATTCGCGGTGAAGCTTCATCCTCTTGAAAGTCTATCAATTACCTACAGGCGACCTAAAGAGTGGGCTTTGGCACGATGAGTACTGTGTTTGGAGCTCTCAACCGCTTCATCTCTCGGCTGGACTCGGATACTCCTACCTCAAAGTCTGCAGATGGACCTGGTGGCTTTGGCTTCCAGGTTCTGCGCAACAAGAATCCTGAGATAGCCGTTGAGCCGTGGTATGACTTTGTCATTGGCATCAACGGACGGCAAGTGGTAAGCCTTCCTCTCCCGACTGCTGCGGTATTTGCGGCTTACGGAACCAAGGACGATCCTGATCCAAATCTCTTTGCGACCGAGGTTCGCAACTGCGCTGGAGCAAATGTTGCGTTGACTTTGTGGAACGCCAAAGTAAGTCTGGCGCCGACGTCGAACAAGCCAGTCTTACGCTGACTTTTCTATCAGGGCCAACGCATCCGAACGCTCCACATCCCCGTTCCCACCCCCTCCCCCACCCTCGGCCTCACCCTCCAATGGACGCCGCTCTCCGCCGCCGAAGACGTTTGGCACATCCTCGACGTAATCCCCGACTCGCCCGCTGACCTAGCCGGCCTACTACCGTATGGCGACTATATTGTCGGAACCCCAGAAGGCAATGTCCACGGTGAAGCTGGCTTAGGCGAGCTCGTTGAAGACTATCTCTCTCGAGAACTACGGCTGTACGTCTACAACCACGAGTATTCAGTCACAAGACTCGTTACAATCACGCCGTCACGCAATTGGGGAGGGAATGGCGCGCTAGGATGTGTTCTCGGGTTCGGGGCACTGCACCGTCTGCCTCCTCCCCTAACAGAACCACCAGCAGCCCCAGGTGAAACCCTCTTCGAAACTGCCCGCTTCAGCAACGAAGAAGGCCGCCCCTCCTCAATAATGCGCCAATCTCCCTCCATGACCCACAATGCATACGCCGCACCACCACCTCAAGATGCTTCCGACTTCCTTGTCCCTGCTTCCATGACCTCCCCTCCGCCGCCGCCGCCTTTCTCAGCAACTTCGCCCACCGCTTCTCGTCCGGCACGGAAAGCACGTCACGCAATGACTTCGAATCAGGCTTTCGATGAATATTTCGAGGAGAGTGCGCAGAAGAGTAAGGAAGTGGATTATGCGCCGCCTGCAAAAGCTACGCCGCCGCCTCCACCGCCAAGAAGCGGTGGTGCCCCTCCGAGGGCGCCAAGTCCCGCAATGGCTCATAGTCCTGCGCCGGCTGATGAGGAGGAGAATAATCCTTGAAGTTCTAATTTACAAACAGCCATTAGTCGGGCCGATATTGCGTCTCTGAAGCGCCATGAAATAAATGGGTATCGAACGCCAGATCTATCCAGCGATCGTTTGACGGTAAGTCCAGCAAACGCCCATGAGTTGAACAGAAATCCTCACTACCTTCAATCCTCACTCGCCCTCCTCACTCGTCTCCTCGAAATTCTTCTTCCCTCCTACCTCCTCGTCCTCCTCACCAACCGCCTCACCACCCTCCTTCTCTTCCACTTGCGCCTCCTCACCCTCCGCACCCTCTCCAAGACCCTCATACACCGGCCTTGGCACCTCGACCCCCTTCTCCTTGAGCGCAGTCTCAATCTCCGGGAGAACAGTGATCAACGACGAAAATTGCTCTACCGTTAGCGAGATACCCTATTGACCAGCAACGCAGAGTTAGTTGCAGCGCTATAGACTTTTACTCGCAAAAGTGTGTGTTTAATGCGATAGCATAGATAGAACAAATACGCCCAATCACTACGAAAAGGAGAGGGAAATACCTTCTTCCCCGGCAGCACTTTCCCATTTTGCTCGTAGAATTCCCGGATGCTGACCATAGTTTTTCCCTTGAAGGCGGATATCGTGACTCTTCTGCCTTTATCGGAGATCTATTCACAACCATCAGCCAGCTTGATCCATGTAGTTACTCACACAAGCCCGCAATCCCATCCAAGAAAAACCCACCCCCCAAAACTCCTCCCCGTCCACCTTGCCCTTTTTCGCATCCAACCCGGCTCCCCCACTATCCCCCACCCCTCCCTTGCTATCCTTCTTCTCCCCGCCTTTACCGTCCTTCCCGTTCTCCGCCTTGGAACTGGTTTTCGATTTCTTGCTCCGTGGCGCATCAGCGACGAAGCCGGAGTCGGAGTCGTAATCAGATGCTGGGGCGCGTTTTCGGGGGGGCATTGTTAGGGCCGTGGAAGGGGGTGGAGGTGGCGGAGATTTGGGGGGTGGAGGTTTGGGGGGGGATAGTAGTGGTATGGCGGTGAAGGGGGATTGCTAGAGTTGAGATCGAGGTTGAAGGTGGGGAGACGCGGCGGGTAAGGTCGGGCGTGTCGATGAATCACGTGGGGGTGTGGATCGGTGGAGCTAAGCCTTACAAAATATGTACATAAAATGTCACTGTACTTCCATAACCTGGACAATAACTCGTACTGATGTACTGTGTTCATATATTTTACAAAGCTGAGAAACGAACGCTACTGATTCATTCTTGACCCCAGTATCTTCTGCTAGACCTTAGTTGATTCTTCCTCAATCACTCGGGAAGGCAACGGAATCCTGGAATTCAGCAACGCCGTGATATCCACAGGCTTCTCTGTTACATGTGCGGTCTTTGCATACCATCCAACTTGGCCCCCCTTAGTAGTCAACAGTTCGATCATTCGTCGGTCCCGTTGAGAATAGGCGATGTCGAGAGTCGATTGGTCATTGCCTTCGGCACCACTCACATCTGACCTACATTCTAAAGGCCGTCTCATGACAAGTTGAGCATGTGCTGGCATGCGGGCCATCCTCCCTCAAACCCTTACCGAATTGCTTATGTTGCTTGTCAAATGGGAAGAACCTTACAACGACCCTCTCAGAGCTCATCGTGCTCGGAAGGTACATACTGAACATGTTATCCAAGGATTTGAGCTCTGGGCATTGGTCCAAGCCGTCATCGCCACCGCTTAGATGCTTGTGATTATCGCCAAACGGTCGCAGGTCTGCGGTTTTCCGAAGGGCAGCCGTTGCAATGGTGGGCAGTAGATCCTATCTGCTCGCATGTTCTGCGCAATGCGCAGTCTACATCATCCGCGGAGCAGAACTTTGATAACAGTAACAACATCACAATCAAGAAGCGTCTCAAGCAAACAGCATCGCGAGACGAAATCTGCGCCATTATCTGCGATGCAGCTATCGGCAAGATCGCCAGTGTGCCTTTGGCGCCTGTCGAAGACGTTGAGCCTCAGAAGCTTTTGGTAGCGTATGGACTCGACATTCTGGTATTCATTGAGCGGCGCAACTGAATGACCAACGAGCTGGATGCTCTGATGACGCTGTTGAAGCTAACGAGTAGCTCGTCTCTGGTGGCGCTGACGAGGGCGATTGCAAAATATACAAAGCTGGTGGATCGCGTAGTCCTTGATGAAGAGAATTAACGAGTGACGGTGCACTGGAAATTGGGGATGAAATTCGCCCGACAATACCGCCTAGCAAAGAGTGAAATGACGGTTCCATGATTTGACTATGGCATGAGACTACGATACGTCCGGAATCGTCATGTCATCAATTTTTGTTAAGAATCTTTGAGAGAAACTGAGTTCCAGTCTGGTCAGTGCATAAGGTTACTGTCATTCCTGGTCCTTAATTATGAATCAGATGACTCGTACCGTTTTTCAAGAGCCTCGATTAATAGACATCTTATACAAGTGCTTTAGGATTCTTCCCCTAAAAAAAGCTTTGAATACAAGATGGTGAAGCCATCGAACCTTGACTTGGTCCTGTAGTAAGAACAATCGTACGCTTCAAAGCATGTTGAAAGGCGAACACTTAATGCCGTGATCCTCTTTAGTCCATGTCACGGCATATCTCCTCGAGGCTTCGAAGCTTTTCAGTAGATGCTCTATCTATGCTGAACTCACGCTCATTTCACCTACAATGCTCCATTGACGAGGCGAAGTCAAAGTTTTGATTGATTTACTCATGTATTGAAGTTGAAACCTCTCATAATTTGTCCCTCCCACGCTACTCATGAGGACAAGTTGACACAGCTCAGTAGTCAATGCGCTATTATACATACATCATGCAAGACGTGGATATGACCACTCCATGTTGCAATACGAATGGCCCTCGTGTGAGGTTGTGCAACGCCGAATGTCCTGTCTGAGAAATTGAAAGTTTGTCCCTCTTTTACTAGCATACAAACCCCAGTCGTCTTAGAAAATTCTTGAGGCCTATGCAAGACACCGCAGGACCAGCTCGCCCGCAAACGTGTAATAAAATACGGCCCAGCTAACTCTCCGATATTTCATTCAAGAACGTCGTCATGTTCAACCTGGACTTATCCTCCGCCCCAAATCCACCTGGCACCCAGCCCATAGGCGTAGGAAGAACGGACAGTTTCAACACCTGCTTGGGTCCCACAGGCACAAATCCTCCTGTTGATCCCTGCGAACCAGGCCTAACACATTTCCTAAATAGAGCTCTGAACTGCTCGCTGATTTCCACAAGAGCGAACTGGTCCTCGGCGTCAGGGTCGGACAGCACGTCCAGCCGGATCATGCACGATCTCGGCGCCATGGATAATGGTAGAAAGTTATAGCCTGGCGGAGGCAGAGCTCCCGGCCCGTGCCGTTTCCAATGCCATGCTATGCGGGAGACCAATGGCAGGTTGAAAAACTCATTGGCGGCGGCTATGCAGTCGCCGGAGAAAGTTCCGAGGGCACCATGGGTTGTTAAGAGGGTGCCGGGCGGGGTGCACGTAGGTTCGGGAGTGTCGCCCACTGAGGCGGGTGCGATTCGTGGTATAGCTGCGCCAACGAAGAGAGGATTTGCGATGCAGAAATTGCTGTAAGAGACTAGGATAGGGGCGGCAAGAAGAGTGAAGTGGTTGATACGCATCTTTATAAATATCGAAAAGGAGAAGAAAAGCTAAAATCTTTGGCTGTTTGTAAGGACGAAAACCGATTTACGACGCTGGTGGCCAAGATCGAATTCATCTCGAAAGGTATTTCACTTCCTAGAAGTACTCGCATTGCGGGTTGCAGCGCATACCGCTTTGAGGGTTCCACGTACTGTATATCCACCCGACATTGTTGGCGCATTGCCCTCACCCGAGCGTTTTGATTCTCTTCCTGATTCGACATTTAATTCTTCCAAGGATCTGTTCATGCGCTCTCCATTCGCGTGAGAACACAGCAGCAATTGAAGGGCACGGAAAAGGGACCGGATGGGCAGTTTGTTAGCCGGCTTTCGGGCGCAAAGTGCGCAGACCGTCTCTTGGCTTCTCTAGCTAAAACGAGCCAGTTCAGGACTGAGGTCGCCCAGAACACGGTAGGTGTGTATGAGCTGATGTTCAGCATCAAGCGTGAACGAGACCGTACGAGTGCTGCGATATCGAGGGTTGTCAGGATCAGAGGGTGCCGCCGGTTCTATGCCAATCGCTGTTCTTGCCGGACAAACGTGATCTTGAAATCTTCCTTGCTCTTGATCCTCAAGGCTGGTAAGATCAAACAGTAATCGACGGTTAGCAGTAATAGCAGTGTTAGAGAGCTATGACCGATGAATTCAATGGTTTCCACATACGTTAATTCAAATGGTGAGGACCGAGGACCTACCTTGTTGCCCGACGGACGAGAATCATCGCTGCTCCATCTATAAACATCAATGGCCCAAGCCGAATCAAATTATTTCCGCGACAATGAATAGACGAATACGCTATCACGATCTCAATGACGAGCTCAAGCTCTAGATCTCGCTGCTGTTGGCGCTGACCGCAAACATGTCGAGGCGTACAGTATATTAACATTGAATCATCCTCTTCACATTCCCGTTTGCAAAAAGGCCTGTGGGTGTGTATTCATACTGTAGTTCGAAGACGAACACTCTTTCTCCCACAAGAGATAGTCTTTCACGCCGTCAATAATTTCAAACATAGTAGGTTCGATTCTCTCCTTTTCGGCACTGGTTTAAAATGGAGAGAAAGTGGGTTTTATGCATTTTTTCTGGCTGTGGGTTGGTCTGTTTGCGCATATAACTTACTTGAAAATGTAGGTACCTTACTCGTATCTCAATTCTTTCTCTTTCAACTCAGATTTGACATCCTAAGCTTGCTCTGCGTGTCCTCTACCTACTGATTGATTCCCTTCAACATTAATCGGAACGCGGTGAGATACACAGTCAGCTCGAGCTTGAATAATGTCTGCCGTGTTGTTGATTGTTGATTGTTGATTGTTGGGATGAGTGGTATATCTGCTCAGATTGCGATGCCTTTTCTTGCTTTATTCTTGCTTTCTTTCTATTTTTATTATTATCAATCTTCCTCCCCTACCCTCTTCATACGTCATGCCCTTACTCCAACCCCATCTTCCAACATCCCTGACTCCTCTCCTCCCTTCCCATCTTCCCTTCCCTCTTCCTTGCTCAAATACGCCGCTAGCACGCCGTATATCGAACCTGGCGATCTGCGTGACGCAAATGAGTGAGTAATTTCCTCAACGGGGGAGTGAGTGTCCCTAATGGAACTCCTCTCTCCCCGCCCCCCTTCTCAAATCCCCTTGCCAATTCAAAGCATCTCACATCTGATGATCGGGGTAACTCAGGGTGGTTAGCCGGTGTTCGTAAATCATGTGAACGAAGAGGTGGGGAAAGGGGTAGGAAAGTGGAAAAAGTGGAAGGTAGAAAATGGGGGCGGAGGAAAGAGGAAGGGAGAAATTTGGAGGGCGAAGGTAGATTATGTTGGCCAAGCTATGGGGCTGGGAGTGTGGCGGATTACTGAAAGCGAACGAGAGGTTACATAGTTCCGATCATGTCGAAGTGGTGCATCAAAGCAGTGTATGAAAAAAAAGTCGACACGCCGATCGACCAAGGTGGTTAACTACATTTGATGTTCTCTTTGCAGAGCTCATCTTTGACTTTCAAAGCTCGCTTTCCCCATTTTCAGTCCGCCATTCCAACTACGTACTCGCAGTCGACTAGTACCCCCCATTCCGCCCAGACACTTGACTGATTCAACTCCATTCTTCCAAACCGTTTCCTGCATCATTACAAACACTCCCCCACCCCCCACATCACCCCCCACACCAAAACTCACAACCTCTCCAAACTGTACCACAGCAAACCTACCCAAAAGCAACCTATATATATCCCCAAAAACCTCAACCCTTCAAAAAACCCAGCCCGTCCATCTCCAAAAACCTGACCCAATAAACTTCCTCCGCTCCATCAGTTCTGCTCCCTTCCTCCCCAAAAAAAACCAACACTTATAAAAAAACGCCTCGAGTTGGATTTTTCCATCTCTTCTTGCGCGGATGAAGGGGTCGTAGTAGTAGTAGTAGTAGTAGTAGTAGTAGTAGTAGTAGTTCGCCGTTTGGGAACGACGCCCTGGGCTGCTCCTCGCATACGCTCTTTGCCCCTGTCCCTCTCTGACCTCGCCCGCGCCACCTCGCATATCATTCCTGCTCCATGCAGTACGGTCGGCGCAGTATCCGGGAAAAACCCCCCTGCTATTCCTCCTGCTACATACCTGTTCCTCCTTCTGGGGCCTGGCTGCGATTCCATGCTGGCGATAGAGGGAGTTGCGATGGCAGGTTTGTTGAACGTTTGATGAGGTGTTTTGCTTGCTGGAGTTGGTGTGGGAGGGCGGTGTTGGCTTGGCCTTGGGAAAGGGGGTAGATGAGTTGGTGTAGGGAGGGGGATGTGGATTAGTTGATAGGGGAGGTGGGGAGGATAGATGTGTTGGGTGTTGTTTTGGAAAGTAGGGGGGTTTTGTGAGTTGGTGTTGGAGATTTGGAAGGGGAGGGGATGATGGATTTTGAAGACGGGGGTTTGGTAGGGAGGCAGTGGTAGGGAGGAAGGCTGGATTGAGCGAGAGGTGTAAGGAGATGTTCATGACTGTTTGACGATGGTTTGAAGGAAATGGGAATACACAGAGGGGGGTGCGGGGGGCATGGTTACTGGTTAAGGCATGTGAACCTGGCATACAAACCCTTTACTGCGCAGTTCCATTTGCAAATTTCCTTCCATCTCTTGACATATCCTACGCAAGCTTTTCCTCCAGACATACCATTAAATCTCCACTCATATCTCATACCGGCGCACCCCTACCTCCACTCATAATCACCCATTTCCCCCTCTTCAACCCCAACCCCACAAACCTCCCTCATCCTCCTCATCTCCCCCACCTCCTTCTCATCCTCCTCCCCAGCCCTCACTGCCTCCTCGCCCATATCCAAAACATGACCCATAGCGGCGCTACGCTTCGGCATATCACTCTTCATAACCCTCTCCAAATTCCTCACATAAAGCGGGCAAAGCCCATCAGGTCCACGACGATACTCAATATGCACCTGTTTGAGCCCGCGCAACGCCGCCAGCGGCTCCAGCATCGTTGCGGTCGCATTAGCTGTGTCTAGGATCAGATACTGAAGCTGTGTTTTCTGGGAAAGTGTGCGGGCGAAAGATTCCATGAGGAGGCGTGCGTAGATGTTAGATGCTTTTTCTTGAGATGCCGCTATCGATGGATGAATGCTATAATTCGGCTGGGTGCGCCAAAGGAGGCACTTGCGCATGCGGTGAAGGTTTGGGTGGAAGCCTCGCGGTTGGAGGCGGGGGCGCCCGGTTAGGTCGAGGCTGAAGGTGAAGATGTTGGAGGCGTAGAAGGTGCGGCTGGCTTCGGTGGAGAGTTGTTGGTTGACAAGGAAGATGGCGAGGTCTTTGCGGGCTGGGGGGGATGGGGTGGCTGGGTTGGTTAGGGGGTTTTCGGAGTAGGGGTAGAGGGGGGAGCGTGAGATGACGAGGAGGCGGTAGATGACGTTGCGTAGTTCCGGGGGGAGGGATAGGAAATCGAAGTGGCCTTTGCGGTGGAAGGTGGTGTTCTTGGTGGCTGTTTCGCAGGTCTCAACGTCGTTGGGGGTTTGTCGATCGCGGGCTTTATACTCGGGGATGGTGAGGTCGGCTGGCCCTGATCCAGGAATATAGATGTAATCTATTCCTTGAGGCATCCCCACACGGCTGGCTGCTCCGCCGACGGGACGTATTGCTAAGTTAAATGAAGTAGAGCGTCTAAGTAATGCCATAGATGAGGTAAAATCAGAGGATACCCTGTATGCCAGAACCGGTGTTAGCTGTCTTCCACCCTGTTTTTTTGTACAGTCAGGTTGTCTTGCCTGTGAGGGGCATTGGCCATTTCATTCTGAATATCATTCAGTATACGATCCATACATCTTCGGTAGTTGGCAGCGGCCATGGTCAGATCTGTTCAACGACGACGGAAGATATAAAAGATATAGTAACGTTATGGCCGACCCATAATTGTAAGACTTTAGATGAACGTTGCCTTCTTTGACTGTAGCTGATATGAAACTTGTTGCTTAAAGCCAAGTCTGTGTGTGATGGACTTGCTGTATGGTTGGAATTAGGTAGAGTCGCTCGATTCCCATTTTTATGTCGATCTTCGTGTTGTGTAAGATCAACACGTATGAGCTGTCAGATAAAGGTTCCATTCACTGTGGGTGATATGGACTTTGCTGCTCGGAGTCTGAACATTCATTGGCTGGTTTGGTCGAAAACGTTCTTTGGATTAGATATAGCTACAAGCCAAAAGTACTGTTCTATTTTACATCAGCCGTAAGCTCCTTCTATACTAGGAGTACGCTCATCTCTAGTTTCATGAAACATTATAATACTGCGCTGGGTATTTTCACCAACCTTTCCTCACGTATTCACACACCGTCAAACCTCTCTGCGCCTCTCTTCACCAATTTGATAGGTACTTTTCCTCCCCTCATCTGCAATGTGAACATCGATGCCATTCCATCTCGCATTAGTCTCTCGAACTCTCTTCTGGCCTTGTTCCAGGCCTCTCTCCTTTCCTCCGCACTCAATTTGTCCAGCTCCTCATCCGTAGCCCATTGGTCTACCGCCAGCTCCACACTGTACTGGCTGAAGATGACCGCCAACACTGTGAGAACTTCTACTTGAGCGAATCGACGGCCTAAACAGCCGCGGTAGCCTTCACTGAAGGGGACATAAGCTCCCTTGGCGGGGTGAAAGAGAGATGGGGACGTATCCGGACCGTTGTTAACGTCAAAGTCCGACGTTTCCGTGCTGTGGTTCTCGACACCAGGTAAGGATTCTCCGGTCGACTGGGAGAGTCCGATTTTCAGAAGCCAGCGCTCTGGGCGGAACTCTTCGAGATCATTGTCTGTGTTTGACGTTGGGTGGAGCGGGTGGGCAGGATCGGAGGGAGGGCCTGCGGGCCAGTACTTTGGGTTACGGTGAACTGCAACAGGATTGAGGCTGATGTAGCAGCCAGCTGGAACCATGCATTTTTTGCCTTCGATATTGAGCGATTGGTCCTGGTCTTTAGTGACCATTTTCGGGATTACGTTGACAGGAGGCACGAGGCGTAGGGTTTCATTCATCACAGCGCCTGCCATGCCATTGGATAGGTTTGGAATATCATGCTCGTAGTCCCATTCACTAACCGGACGGCCTTTAAAGACGCGATCGAGGTCCTTTTGGAGCTGGCGTTGAGATGCTACTTTGGTGGCGAGATAGATGAGCGCAAAGTGGAGTGCGTTGGCTGTGGTTTCGTGGCCAGCGAGGATGAAGACGAAAGCGTTGCCGAGGATATCATCGTCTGTCAGAGCCTGCGGTGATTGTTGACCTTTATCGACGAACGAAGACGGGTCCTTGGTCTCCGGTCTGAATCCACCACCTCTTACGAGGGCACCCATGAGATCCATGCCCTCTTGCTCCGTGCCGTCCCCAGAAATCACCTCGGCTTTTTTGGTTTGGAAGATCTCGTTCATATATTTCCCCCACTCTACATAGGACATGTATGCATCTTTGACCTTTTTGAATGGCAGTCCCTCTGATCCAAGTCAGCAATTGTCTTGATAAAGCTTCGGGACATGTATACTTAGTAGACTTCTAGGCATTAATAATATTAAGATCATATTATCGAGAAGAGAAATCAGTGCATCATCGTAGCTCATGGTATGTCCTTTATCAATGATTGTGCTAGTGGCGTGTCGTGCTCTCTTGTCATCCTTTTCCTGCTGGTCCACATCCCCAGCACCCGACCATGAAGACCGTACGCCAAAGCCTGCACGACTGATTATATGCAGTGACAAAGTCATTGTATCCTCGGCAATGCTATTGATTGTTTGCGATCTGTCACTGCTCTGTCCCATCCAGCCCTTTACCATTGCTTGCGCCTGATGCAGACTCTCCATCCACACCATACGATTGTTTTTTTCGGCGAATGGAGGACTTGTGATCTTCCGGTGATGTCTCCATTCTGGCCCTTCCGTAGTAACAACATTCTTGCCATATATTTCCAGCGATCCGTACATTGCTATCGGCTTCGGGAAATCGTGCCTCCTAGTCGTGATCTGGCTAATAACCGAAGCGCCCGCCGTCATTAAAATGTTACCTCCGGGAGAGACAGTCATAAAGGTATCTCCATGTTTCTCGTACAGCGTATATCGACTATGCCACGGAAAGTTGTCAGTAACCAAATTAAGCCACGGCTCCCACCAGCCAGCAGGAAGTTTTCGAATGTATGGAATCCAGATCCTTTGCGTGAGCAGCCATATCATGTTTATCTGGTAGACCGGAACAACAACGTAGGGGATGTTGGAAGCTTTTGCAGTAGCAAGATTCCGGGCAAACGCTTGGTAGTATCTGAAGACGTAGAGAAAGAAAAGGCACAGAAGGGCCAACGCTGTGATTGATATCATGTTGCCTCCAGCTTGCAGAATCGCAGGAAACGCGGTAGATGTATGAACACGCAATATCAATACGACTTCCGCGACAATGCTTTACTTTCCGGAGAGGGCAAGTTCCTACAGCCGGGAACAGATCGCAGACGATGTATGTACTATAAGAACCCTTTGACGAGTGCTCATTCTCAACACAGACGACGACGAGGATAATTGGAGGAGAAGTAACACGTCCGAGTAGCATTAGTGATAAAGACGTCATCAATATAGGTATGGAACATGAAGTGAACCTGGGAGACCCCCTGCTAGCTTTCAAAATGGCGTTTACGAATAGGTTTCTCGGATCAATCAACTTCCGCGATAGAGTTTTTGATCACGTGATTGTTTCATGTATTATGTCCCCGGTTCGATCGTGGCAAAACAGCTGTTTCACGGTATTTATGAGTCCATGCCCGTTGCATGGAGCGCCCTTTCTGATATAGCAAACGCATTACAGACATCTCGAAAAGGCCGGATTCGAAGTACTCGACATGAAGCCTGCCGAATTAGACGAGAGCTTAGCCACTATCACATGAGAGGAAGACATTCGTACCGATGGTCTTGATGACCAGGTATACATCTGGGGATTCTCTCATCGAAGCTACAAGTGCAGCGAGTTCTTTTCGATATCCGATTAAACGCTTGGTCTGACAGGTACAGGAAGCGTCTCTTGCCGGGCTATTTAACGGAGAAATCTTCATGGCCGCGTCCAATCATGACCAGTCTTAACCACCACTGTCCAGTTGTGAGATCGACCTCAGTACTGGCACGTTTTCATTCTCTTTGCGTGAGAATGACCTTCTGGCGTGTCATTTCAACATTCAAGTCTATTACCACCCTCGACCTACCTTGTTCGCGCCTCTATTCGTTTCCGGAGACTCTCCTCTAGTACCATTCTCCTTGTGTTGGTATACGAGGTCATATGGGGGCATACATATTGATATTTTTGTTGTTGCTGTTAGGAGTCTATCTACCTACCTTAGGAGCGAGCATACTAGCGGGCCCCAGCCCTATCAGCCCTATGAAGGCGGAGATCAACATCATCGAATCCCCTGGTAAAGTTGAGAACAGTTTCTTCGCAGCCATAATCAACACTCGACTTCATCATCCATGAAACATTCGTTGCACCGCTGTCGTTGCAATACAAGAAAAGAACCCTTGATCTTACTTTACTTCTTCATCTTTGATAATCTTGTGCTCCTCAAGAAAAGTACAGCGATATGCCGACCCCGCCAACAACACGCGCCAAACAAGCGTGACAAATAAGCGCTCCAATCGTGCAATCTCGCCATCAGCGTGATAAGCTACTGATGTTCATGAGCGCCCTGAGAGGCCCGGTAATTGCCTACTTAACGAATTGCGCGCGGTGAAGAAGACGGCATGGATTCAATATCAATGCCATATGGCCGGTCTAAAAAACAGGGCACGCCGCACGCGACGAAAGGCATAACGGCAGGTTAGCCGATGAGATCCTCGAATGGAAGATCGGCGGGACCTTCAAATATGAGGAGCCATCCCTTGCCTTGAATGGATGATTGCACTCTGGACATCTTGGGAGAAGTACGAGCGCACATCATCCATCTTTGGCTCCGAAGTATATACATTCCTCTCAAAACCATGGATCTTGATATACTTCCGCCGGGCATCGACCCTTGGAAGATTCCAGCTTTGCTGCCCCCACCAGGCATGCACTCCAACTTCTTGAATCCCGAGTCTCACGCCAATCAAACCATTGTTGCCTGTTCCATTGTGACCGCGATCATGATTCTATTTCTTGTCGCAAGGATGTACACAAAGATATACTTGACGCGTTCGGTGGGCTGGGATGACTGTGAGAATTCTTTCTGATGGCTTTTCCAAGTCGAAGCTTATAAACGCAGATGTCTGCATTTTTGCATCGGTAGGAGCGAACACATCAAATTGCCAATTCGTCATGTCTGATGGGCCCACAGCTATTAGCAATCGCTTACCTGGGACTTATAACGAATGGTAGGTATCGATCATGAATGATGATCACTGATCTGGTATTGACCCATCTGTTCCAGTATATCAACGAGGCTTTGGTGTCCACCAATGGAACTTTCCCATCGCAAAAATGACCAAATCCTACAAAGAGGTCAGCAACCCTCCCATACCCCCACATCCCTATTCCTTACTTATCCACCTCCCTCCCCAGGTTCTCAACGGCCTCGATACCCTCTACGCCCCTGCCATGTTCTTCACTAAACTCTCCCTCCTCCTCTTATACTTCCGCCTCTTCTCCCCCAATCGTACCATGAGGTGGCTCATCTATCTCGGAATCGGCTTCAACTTTGTGCTTTACACCGTCTATCTCTTTGCTTATATCTTCGTCTGCCCCTCAGCTAGCAAGGGGTATGTCAAGTGCCAGGACCAGTTGAAGGTTCTGTCTGTTAGTACAAGCAGTTTTAGCCTTTGTAGCGATTTTTACATGCTGTTTCTCCCTCTATTTGCCGTGTCAAGGCTGCAACTCGAACAGAAGAGGAAACTTGGGCTTGTCGCTATCTTTCTCACTGGGTTCCTGTAAGTCTCAATCGCCGATAACATCTGAACAAAGACACCAAAGCTAAAGCTCTCCCCAGAGCATGTCTAGCAGGTGTCCTCGGCCTCGTCTACCGCGTCAAACTCAACCGCAGCGAAGACCACACCTGGACCACCGGCCCCGTTGTCATTCTAACGTGAGCCCTTCCCCCTCCTCAAAAGAAACTCTTAGATGGCACCACGCTAACCCCACCGAAGCGACATGGAAATTACCATCGGCATCATCGTCTCCTGCATGCCCACCCTCCCGGCCCTCTTCCGCAAATCCACCCGTCCATCGCTATTCTCCAAATTCAGCTCCAAATACCCCAACTCGGGCTCCGGCTCGGGCTCCGGCTCGGGGACGAAAAACTCCAAGATCACTGGTTCTTCGGGAAACAATTTCGATCACAGGAAACCTGCGGTCGATAATTACCAGAAGCTTGAAGAAGGGAGGGGGGGCAAGCAGCCAGGGATCGCGATGAGGGATCTTGGCGAAGGCGGCGAGGCGAGGGCGGTGCCGGGGCCGGGGCCGGGGAGGACATGGTTGCATTCGTGAGTGGAAGTTGGTTTTTGGGGGTAGGGGCGGAGTTTGGGTGGGGGGGGGGTAGATGGTATATACGCGGCGTATATAGTAAATAGTATATTAGCAAGCAGGCTTGCAAGCACATACTCAATCCGTTACAACCACAACCAACCCTTTGTCACAACCCCCTTCGTTCCCTTTCCCATTCCCACACCCATTTCCCACACCCTTACCCCCAAACCCCTTGAATCCCACCACCAAACCTCAACGCTCATCACAACCCTCCCTCCAACCCTCGCTCAAGTCCAACCCCGATCGAGCCTAATCACCACCGCCCCCCCGGTGCACTTCTCAATCCCACAACCCAACCCAGTACAAAAAAACAACCATCACGAATCATCCCTGAGGATTCTAATCGAATGAATGCATATATAGCCAGACAGCATGATCGTGAAACGATAAAATTAAAAAACCCACAAGAAAAAAAACACGAAACCGAGTATATTTTTTATTTTACCTTGGTAGGAAAATTGGTGGGTTTTGGTTTTTGGGGGGTGTGTGTGTTCTGGACGTTGGGAGTTTTGGGGAGGATGGGGTGCTTGGAAGTAATACACACATGCCGCTTTCAAACTTGCTTGCACGGACGGGCCTGAAGACGGGAACCTCGGCCGCCTACGCTTCGATCCCTTTGATCCCTTCGGTTTTTTCATCTCGCAACCGCGTCCATCTGGACCCCTCCCCCCCAAGATAATCAATGTATAACTAATGTTTTGGGCGGGGGAGGGGGGGGGGGATAATTGGGCGGTCTGCAGTTCCCGGCCATTGCTCATCCTCATCTTCCATCCCACACCCTCCCCCTCCCAAAACCTCTCCGCCTCCTCGTCTCCGTCTCCGTACCTCCACTCCATCCTCATCCGCCTT
>JAABUU010002661.1_pt1 | contig 24728 bp, 29 predicted proteins | sample 5559301 | NCBI WGS metagenome assembly JAABUU01 (sample SAMN10711884, study PRJNA513360) | rock metagenome | isolation source: Antarctica rocks | place: Antarctica: Victoria Land, Richard Nunatak white | reverse complement strand
ATGCGGCCATGGCAGAAGCTCCTCGCGCGAGCAGGTCACCTACGCCCGCTTTTGCTCGCGCACCAGAGCCTCCCGGCCCCGTTTCCCGATGCTGGCCTCACCACCCCGGAACCCAATAAGAGCCATGCAGGAATGGACCTTGAGGCCCGTGCGATCATCGATCAGGAGGCCACCACCACCCGCGCCAGGGGGGGAGATGCCGGATGCACTGGCAGTCTGGATACGGCTTGCGGACGTAGCAGGCCAGATGCGGGACACCCCGCCCGCGCTCTTGGCCGCTGCCGCCCTTGCTGGACTGGCAGCCGGCATACGCACGCAGGGGTTCGAAGCGCCCAGCAGCGCCGATCCAGCATCTTCAGCCGAACTGGGTATCGAAGGCGAGCATCCAGGGTGAGCAGGCCAATGTCGGCAGCGGGTAGGTGCATTGCGGCCGACAAGCTCCTTTCCGGCCAGGTGCTGCGCAACGCTAGACGGCCCAGTACTCAATTCGGGCGCTCGGACTTCCACCACCATGAACGGCCAACACCTAGTTCTAGGGGCTGACCCATATGTGGATGGCCCGTAGGAGACAACAAAGGCTGGGGTCACGGGCCGGTCCTGCTAGGGGTGTATGGACTCTAAACGTGCTGCACGACGACGGCAGGCTAGTGGGGTCCATGGCGACTATGAGAAAAGGTGTAGTGCCGCCCCTACTCCGTCGCGTATATACTTCGTTCACGTGAGAACCCGAAAACTTCGCACCTCCGAAACGCCGCTGAGATCAGGGTCGACTCGCCAGCCGATTTTCGGGTTCTCACGTGGACGGAGTATATCACGCACTTTCCCAAGATCCCTAAGGGCCCGTCATAAAGTAACCGCATTACCTTTCCATAAAATGTACAACGTTCACAGTGCCATAGTAAAACAAGTAGCGCGCTTATTACTTTCTAAGCCCTAAGGCGGGGCAATCCTGATTTTTCATTAATCCGGAGAGAGATCACTCATTCAGACAGCATCGAAGCCTCTCGGCAGGATCAGTGCCACGGCGAGTCGGAAAACGCGTTCAGTGGAATTTTCAGGTATCGCTGGCCATTCCTCTCCGGCGCCGGGAGGCGGCCCCCGGCGATATTGACCTGCAATGCCGGCAGGATCAGTTCCGGCACTGGAAGGCTCAAATCCCGCGTCGTTCGCAACGCCACGAAGCCGGCCTCGTCCATACCTAGGACGTGGGCGTTGGCGGCGTTCTGCTCGGCGACCGTGCTCTGCCATCGCGCCTCCCGCCCGCCTTCGCGATAGTCGTGCCCGGTGAACAAGCGCATGTCGTCGGGCAGGGCGAGGATCGCCTGAATGCTCTGCCACAGCCGCGATGCGTTGCCCCCCGGGAAGTCGGCACGGGCGGTCCCCGTATCCGGCATGAAAAGCGTGTCGTGGATGAAGGCGGCATCGCCCGCGACGTAGGTGATGGAGCATAGCGTATGGCCGGGCGAATGTATCACCGTGACGTCCATCTCCCCGATCGAGAAATGCTCTCCATCGGCGAACAGGTGGTCCCATTGCGACCCGTCGGTCCTGAACGTATCCGGCAGATTGTAGAGCCGCTTCCACAGCGCCTGGACCTCGGTAATGACACCCCCAATCGCGGTCTTCGCCCCGGTCGCATCCCGCAGGTAACCGGCTGCGGACAGATGATCGGCATGGGGGTGGGTATCGAGGATCCAATCCAGCGTCAGGCCGTGCTTGCCGATGTGGTCGAGCAGCCAATCTGCGGACCTGGTGGCGGTGCTCCCTGATTTCGGATCGAAGTCTAGGATCGGGTCGATGACCGCGCATCGTCCGGTTGCTGGGTCGGCAAGGACATATTGGATGCTGGATGTCGCCATGTCGTAAAATCCGGTCACCTCCGGGTGGCTGATGCCCGCGGCGGCGATCGTGTCTTGTTCGGCACTCATGCGACCTCGGCCAACGGCCGCTCCTTGTGCTTGATGTCAAATTCATTGCCGCGAAGCATCATGTTCCAGTACATGAACGGGAGCAGCTTGGTCTTGAGCAGCCAGGCGCTGGTGCGCGGCACACGCGGGTCCAGCGGGAAACTCGGTGTGACCGTGCCGCCATAGATGAACTCGGCGAGCACGACCTTCCCATACGCCGTTGTCAGCGGGCACGAGCCGTAGCCGTCATAGCGTGCGGCCAGGGGCGTGCCGTCGACAGAGGCCAACAGGTTCTGGACTACCACCGGCGCCTGTAGCCGCACGGCAGCCGCGGTCTTCGCGTTCGTTGTCCCGACCGCGTCGCCCAGTCCGAAGACGTTGTCGAATCTCGTGTGACGAAGTGTTGCCGGATCGACGTCGATCCATCCGCCGTCGTTGGCGAGGGGACTTGCCTTGATAACATCTGGCGGCCCCTGGGGCGGTGTCACGTGTATCATGTCGAACGCGCGGACGACCTCGGTCGATGTCCCGTCCGGCCCGGTGGCTAAAAAAATCGCCTTCTTCGCCGGGCCGTCCACGGCTTTGAGCGTGTGCTTGTAGGCGAGCTTGATGCCGTAACCGTCCACTGCCTTCTGCAACGGCGGCACGAACGCCTTCACGCCGAATAGAACATCGCCCGCAAGGCAGAACTCGATGTGGGCGGCCGCCAGCCTGCCGTGTTTCCGCAGGTGATCCGCCATCAGGTACATGATTTTTTGTGGTGCGCCGGCGCACTTGATCGGCATGGGCGGCTGAGTGAACAACGCGGTCCCGCCGCGGAATGCCTCGATGCACGACCAGGTGTATTCAGCTTGCCCGGCCAGGTAGTTGCTGCAAACCCCGTTGCGGCCGAGCGTATCTTCCAGACCCGCGACCTCAGCCCAATCGAGCTTCAGGCCCGGGCAGACGACAAGGTGTTGGTAGCCGATGACGCTGCCATTCTTAAGTTCGACAATGTTGCGGTCCGGGATGAGCGTCTTCGCTGCCTGCCTCACCCATCGGACGCCCTTCGGGATGACGGACACCTCCGGCCGTTCGGTCTGTGCCCGCGTAAACACCCCTGCACCGACCAACGTCCATCCCGGCTGGTAGGCGTGCGTCTCCGACGGCTCGACGATGCAGACAGACAAGGACGGCCGGTGCTTGCGGAGCTCGGCAGCCACGGTGATGCCGGCGGCGCCCCCTCCCACGATGACGACGTTGAAGCAAGGGTCCGACGGAATGATCGGGCCGACACCAGGACTCGGAGGAGGGAGCATCACGTTCAAAGCAAATCTCCTGCATGGGCCGCCGGTGCATGAGTTCATCGGACGGGACCGGTCAACACTTGCACAATATGAGTTAGATAACTAAACTAACTATGCAAGTCATGTGGAGGAGCTTCCGTGGCAGAGTTGAAGATTTCCAGGCTGGCCGATGGCCTGACTGTCTCGTCGCAACCAAGCCCGGACGATTTCCCGATGTTGGCAGCCCACGGTGTCACAATGGTCGTGAACGACCGGCCGGATGGCGAGGAGCCAGGGCAGCTTCCGGCGGCGGAGGCGGCCGAGATCGCCCGAGAGAACGGCATGGAATACCGCCATGTGCCGGTGAAGCTCACGGATATCTCAGCAGGCGACGTCAGAGCATTCGGCCGTGCAATCACTCAAGCAACAGGGCCGGTCCATGCCCATTGCCGGACCGGCATTCGGGCGGCAACGCTGTGGGCGCTGAGCGAGGTCATGGCGGGCCGACAGCCTGTGGACCAGGTACGTGCAACGATCGAAGGGGCAGGGTTCGACTCCAAGACGGCCTTGGCGTGGCTGGCCGCCCACCCACTAGCGAGCGTGCCGTGAGCGGGACGGACCTTCCTGTACGCTCGGCACCGCCCATGCTGCATGATAAGGCGCCGGACTTTGTCGCCCGCACCACGATGGGCGACCGCACCCTGTCGGGCTATCGCGGGAAGTGGGTGCTGTTGTTTTCCCATCCCGCCGATTTCACACCGGTCTGCACCAGTGAGTTCGTAGCTTTTTCCAAGGCGGCCGCAAGCTTCGCGGCGATCGGGTGCGAGCTGCTCGCCCTGTCGGTGGACAGCCTGTATTCCCACCTGGCCTGGATCCGGAGCATCCACGAGCAGTTCGGCATCGCGGTCAACTTCCCGATCATCGAAGATCCCTCGATGGCGATCGCACGGGCTTACGGCATGGTCGCCCCGAACGCACCCGACGCCTCCCTGGTGCGGGCGGCCTTCGTCATCGATCCTGCGGGTATGATCCGCGCCCTCAGCTGGTATCCCATGACGACCGGGCGCAACGTCGCCGAATTGCTCCGGTTGGTCTCAGCCCTCCAGATGGCGGACGCGCATGACGTCTCCACTCCCGAGGGGTGGCAACCCGGGGAGGATGTGATCCTTCCGCCACTGCTGACGGCGGAGGCGGCGTTGCAGGCTCCGGCGGGTTCCGGCGACTGGTACTACCGCACCGGCAACCCGGCCGCCCATCGTAAGGGCGTCATGGCATGAAGGCACCTAGTATCGACGTTGCTGCGGCCGCTCTCACGCTCCGAGCACTGGCCAACGAAAACCGGCTGCAGATCGTCCTGATGCTGCTTCGTGGTGAGGCAACCGTGGGCGCCATCGAACGTGAGCTCGGCTTGCGTCAACCGAACCTGTCGCAGCAGCTCGGCGATCTTCGTGATGCCGGCCTGGTTGTCAGCCGGCGCGAGTCTCGATCGGTCCTCTACAGCCTGGCAGGGCCGGCACAGGAACGGCTCGTGACGGCATTGTCGTATGGCTTCGGGGTCGCAGGCTCGATGCCTCCCACGACGACGGCGGGCGCCAGTCCTGCTACGCGAACCCGGCAGGCGCATCTCGGCGCCGTGTTCGCCCGCGTGCTGGTGTCTGAGTAACCGGCGTGGACCTACTCCATCCGGCCCTTGCGATCCTGTGTGGCGCCCTGGTCGGGTTCACGCTGGGCCTAATCGGCGGAGGCGGGTCCATCATGGCGACCCCGCTTCTTCTCTATGTGGTCGGCCTATCTCCACATTTAGCCATCGGCACTGGTGCATTGGCGGTTTCGGCCAACTCCTTCGTGAACTTCGGCGGCCATGCTCGCTGCGGCAACGTAAGGTGGCGTAGCGCCATCCTGTTCGCTCTGATCGGCATGGTCGGTGCCGCGATCGGATCGACACTCGGCAAGACGTTCGATGGACAGCGCCTGCTATTACTGTTCGCGATGTTGATGATCGCCGTCGGTATGATGATGCTTCGGCGCGGCGCGCGACCGGCAGTGCCGTCAATGGCCCAGGAGGAGCGGCTGACGGCCGCCGCCGTCACCAAGGTCGCCGTAGCGGCGTTGCTGGTCGGCATGCTTTCGGGCTTCTTCGGCATCGGCGGCGGCTTCCTGATCGTGCCGGGGCTGCTGTTCTCAACGGGTATGCCGATGATCCTTGCCGTTGGTTCGTCGCTGCTGGCGGTCGGGAGCTTCGGGCTCACCACGGCCGTCAACTATGGCTGGTCGGGCCTGGTAGATTGGCCAGTGGCCGCTGAATACATCGCGGGCGGCATTGCCGGCGGGATGCTGGGGATGCGGCTTTGCAATCGCCTGGCGCCCCGCAAGGCCGCATTGAACAGGGTCTTTGCCGGGCTCGTGTTCGTCGCCGCCGCCTACATGCTCTACCGCAACGTCGGCGCGCTGACCTCTCTCTGATTGGGAACCAGTATGCACTTCCAACGCACCCTTTCAGGCCTCGCGCTCTGCTTCGCCGTTATCTCCGTGTCACATGCAGCAGAGCCGCTGCGCGTCTATGGGCCTGGCGGCCCGTACCCCGCGGTGATGGAGGCGGCTGAGGTTTTCGGACACGCCAATAATATCGACGTGCAAGTGACCGTCGGGCCGACCGGCAAGTGGATCGAGCAGGCCAAGGGCAACGCCGACGTCATTTTCAGCGGGTCCGAGAGCATGATGTCCGATTTCGTGACGGCCTTTGGCGGCCAGATCGATGGCCACTCGGCGAGGCCGCTTTATCTGAGACCGGCCGCTATACTTGTCCGTCCTGGCAATCCTGCTGGGATCACCGGCCTCGCCGATCTGATGAAGCCGGGTCACAAAGTCCTCATGGTCAATGGCTCAGGACAGGGTGGCCTTTGGGAGGATGTTTCGGGTCGGATGGGCGACATCGGCGCGGTCAGGGCGTTGCGCTCGAACATCGGCCAGTTTGCTCCGACCAGTGCGGACGCGAAGCAGACCTGGACCACGGACAAAACCTATGATGCGTGGCTGATCTGGAACATCTGGCAGGTCGCTAACCCCACGATTGCCGACCAGGTCGCCATTGAGCCGGACTACCGCGTGTATCGCGACGCGGGCGTGGCCCTGACGCAGCGTGGCGCTACCAAGCCCGAGGCAAGGGCCTTTGCCGAATTCCTCGCTTCACCCGAGGGCGGCAAGATCTTCGCAAAGTGGGGCTGGCTCCAGGCTACTTCGAAATGAAGCCATCAAAGTGGGAGCTGAGTGTGGGCGGGATCGTCAAGACCTTGTTGGTCGTTGCGCTTGGTGGAGGTGTCGCTTACCAAATGGCGGCGCAGCCCACGTCCATCATGTCGGCAGCCTCCGCAGCGTTCTTGCCGCCGGAAATCATAGAACAGATCAGCCGTGATCCGGCCGCGCCTGTGACCGGGAACCCGGTCGGCTCCGTGACGGTCGTCGAGTTCTTCGACTATCGATGCCCTTATTGCCGAACGATGGAGCCGACCCTCGGTGTTCTGGTGGCCAAGGATAAGCGTGTCCGACTGGTCTTCAAGGAGTGGCCGATTTTCGGGGGCGCCTCGGTCACGGCAGCTCGTATTGCGCTCGCAGCGTCGTGGCAGGGCAAGTATGCGGCGGTCCACGAGGCGTTGTTCAAATTGCCACGGACGATGGACGAAGCCTCTATCCGACAGGCCACTGCCGCTGCCGGTGTCGATCTCGCACGCCTCGACCACGATCTGGCCACCCGCGGAAAGGAAATCGACGGTGCGCTAGCGAGGGTCGATGGCGAGGCGCGCGTCATCGGCTTCCAGGGTACGCCAGGGTTTCTGGTTGGGTCTCTGGTGGCTCCCGGGGCGATCCCCGCGCGTAAGCTCGACACGATGGTCGAGCAAGAGGCGAGAAAATAAGGCTTAATGTCCTCGAAAGGACAGACCAATGCCGAGCTTCATGACTGTCGCCTATGGGTCCGTCGCTGCAGTCGCACTTGTGCTGGCAACCACCGGGCACCCTACGGCTCCAGCGTCGGCGCCCTCAGTGACGCCCGCTGCCAGCCCCAGCATCAGCACAGCCCCGGTCAGCGCGCCCGCGGCTGCGGCTGGGGCCGTTGCTCCCGGGTCAGCTGCTCCGGCAGTTCCTGCGCCGGCCGCCTGGATCGTGCCCGATGCAGACAAGCTCCCTGACGACGGTTGGGGCAAGACGGTCAGGTATGGCCGCGACCTGGTTGCCAAGACCTACGCGCTGATCGGTCCAGAGGTCAGCGACCCCGCCCACCAGTTCTCAGGCAATAACCTGGCCTGCCAGAGCTGCCACCTGGAGGCGGGCACGAAGCAGTATGGGCTGCCCTTCCAGGGCGTCTATGCCGATTTCCCGAACTACCGTGCCCGGTCTGGTGCCGTCGGCACGATCGAGGATCGGATCCAGGGTTGCATGACCCGCAGCATGAACGGGAAGCCGCTCCCACCCGACGGGCCGGAGATGACCGCGATCGTCGCCTACATGAAGTTCCTCTCGGACGGTCGGCCCGTTGGCGCGCCGACACGCGGCCGCGGTCCGGGACGGATGCCCGAATTGTCGCGTGCGGCAGACCCGGCACATGGTCAGGACGTCTATGCGCAGAACTGCGCTGCTTGTCACGGGCCCACAGGGCTGGGGCAACGCGCGGGCGCGGTCGGTGACGCAAAAGGCTATACATTCCCTCCCCTGTGGGGGGCCGACAGCTTCAACGATGGCGCCGGCATGGACCGCTTGATCGGGGCGGCGAACTTCATTCACGGGAACATGCCGAACGGGGTCAACTGGGAGGCGCCGGCCTTGTCCGAGCAGGATGCATGGGACGTCGCCGCCTTCGTCCAGGCGGAGCCACGCCCGCATAAGCCGAACCTGGACAAGGACTACCCGGTCGGCCTTCAGCGGCCCGCCGATAGCGGCTATGGCCCCTACGTCGATGGGTTCAGCCAGGAACAGCACCAGCTCGGACCCTTCGGGCCGATACGGTCCAAGATTAAGGAGCTGATGGCCGCACCGAATTCGGCTCCGGCGGCGGTGGCGAGGTGACCCCGTGCTGACACCTTACTGGCCCTCGCTTATGGGCGGCATGCTGATCGGGCTGTCGTCCGCCATGCTCCTGCTTGTGAATGGCCGCGTTGCCGGGATCAGCGGAATTGCTGGCCACATGCTCGGGCGCTGGTCCAGCCATACCTTGTGGCGCGGCGCGTTCCTGCTCGGCCTCGTATGCGGTCCTCTGGTCTTTGCCGCCATCGCCGGGCACCGGCCTGCGGTCCAGATCCTGGCTTCGACGCCGGTGCTGGTAGCGGCAGGTTTGCTGGTCGGGTTCGGCACGCGCCTGGGATCGGGCTGCACGAGCGGACACGGGGTATCCGGCCTCGCGCGGCTTTCGCCCCGCTCGTTCGCGGCCGTCGCAACCTTCATGGTCACGGCCGCCCTGACGGTCTTCGTCGTCCGCCACGTCGTCGGCGGAGTGGGGTCATGAGGGCGGTCGCAGCACTCCTGGCCGGCTTGCTGTTCGGGGTGGGGCTGGCCTTGTCGGGGATGCTGGACCCAGCGCGCGTACTCGGCTTTCTCGATATTGCGGGCGCGTGGGACCCAAGCCTCGCCTTCGTGCTCGGTGGCGCGGTTTCGGTTGCGGCCGTTGGCACTGCCATCGCCCGGCGGCTGGACCATCCGGTGCTCGCTGATGCATTCGACCTCCCGACGAGTCGTCGCGTCGACGGCCGGTTGATCGGCGGGTCCGCTCTGTTCGGGATCGGCTGGGGCCTGGCGGGATTCTGTCCTGGGCCCGCTCTGGCTGCTCTGTCGCTCGGCCTTCCGAAAGCGTTCGTATTCGTGGGTGCGATGATGTTGGGCATGTTTGTTTTCAAGGTTATGCCCACTCTCCGCCCGAACAGGACACCCACCGCCCATCCCCCGTCCAATGACGGAGTCGCATCGCGATTTCTCTGAGACCGCGGACAAAACCGCGCTCAGCTCGCCCAATCAAGTACTTTGGAGCCTGTTGCTAGATGATTTTCCGGCTGCGCGCCACACAGCATATAGTGTCGACTTAGCGGAAACTGACCTACATCTTGAGCGAACTTGTTCCGACCTGTAATTGTGCAACAGGCTCTTTGAAGGGTTCCAATGCGACATATGAAAGTCGATGTGGCGATCGTCGGCGCGGGCACGGCCGGCCTGACCGCGCGTCGCGAGGTCGCGAGAAGCAGCGGCATGCCGGTGGTGATCGAAGGGGGCCCATATGGCACCATGTGTGCCCGCGTCGGTTGCATGCCTTCCAAGCTGCTGATTGCCGCTTCTGAGGTCGCACATATGGTCGATGCGGCGGCGATGTTCGGGGTGAACCCGGCCGGTGGCCTGACCATCGACGGGCGGGCTGTAATGGCGCGGGTGCGGCGCGAGCGCGATCGGTTTGTGGGCTCCATGGTGGCGGCCACGGAAGAGCTTCCGGCCGAACAGCGCCTCCTGGGGCATGCGCGTTTCATCGGTCCGAACTCATTGCAGGTGGGTGACCACACCCGCGTGGACGCGCGCGCCATTGTTATCGCGACCGGAAGCACGCCCTTCGTGCCGGCGCCGTTCGATGCCATCCGCGACCATGTGATGGTCAGTGACGACGTGTTCGAAATGCGGGATCTGCCTTCCAGCATGGCTATCATCGGCGCGGGCCTGATCGCGCTTGAGCTCGGCCAGGCGATGCACCGGCTTGGCGTGCGGGTCGCCTTCTTCAGTCCATTCTACGAACTGGGGCCATTCAGTGACCCTGCCATCAAGGAGACGGTCCACCGCGATCTCTCCACCGAGCTCGACATAAGGCTTCAGGTCGACGTTTTCTCGGCGGAGCACACCGCGCACGGCGTCTCTCTGCGCTGGCGGGACGCGTCTGGCGGGAGCCATGAGGAAACCTTCGCATGCGTGCTCGTCGCGGCTGGACGGCGGCCGGACGTCGCAGGGTTGGACCTGCCGGCGAGCGGCCTGGTCCTTGGCGATGCGGGGTTGCCGCATGTGGATTTCGAAACGGTGCAATGCGGCAGGTCGCCGATCTTTTTCGCCGGCGACGTCGGCGGCATCCGGCCATTGCTGCACGAGGCGGTCGATGATGGGTCCATCGCGGGCGAGAACGCGATGCTCTGGCCGGCTGTAACCCGGCATAGGCGTCGAACCCCGCTCGCGATCGGTTTCACCGACCCGCAGATGGCGATGGTGGGTGTGCGATACGATCAGCTACCCGTGGGGAAACACGCGATCGGCGAGATGTCGTTCGAAGACCAGCCGCGTGCGCGTATGATCGGGCGAAACAAGGGTCTGGTGCGCATCTATGCCGAAGCGCCCGGCGGTACACTCCTGGGCGCGGAGATGTTCGGACCTGGCATAGAGCACCTGGCTCATCTCCTCGCCTGGGCCGTGCAAATGGCGATGACTGTGGCGACGGCGCTGACCATGCCATTCTACCATCCAACGTTGGAAGAGGGATTACGGGGCGCGTTGCGCGATCTCGCGGAAAAACTGAAAGGCTGAGACTCCTGCTCGCAGCCGAGCGAGCCCAGCGCCATCAACGTTGTACCCGTGACCAGCAGGCGTTTGCACGGGCCACTGGCGGCCCACCGCCATTCACCATCGCTCGTCGTTTCTGGTAGGTTACAACAAATTCTATGCCGCTGCTGCGTCGCGGGCGCTCTCCACTGTTGCAGCGCTGCCGGGCCAGCAGAGCAGCTCGACCAAGCAGCCAGGTCGGTTGTCCGCGATCACGACGGAAAAGTCATGCAGGCGCATGATCTCGGCCACCAGACTCAGGCCGAGTCCACTGCCAGGTGTCGTGCGGCTGGAGTCCCCGCGATGGAAACGCTTGAACACCGTCGCCCGCTGGTCCGGACCAATGCCCGGACCGGAATCCGCCACAACGACGACGGGCTGGCCGGGTGAGCCGCCCAGCACAATGCGCACTTGACCGCCGCACGGCGTGAACTTCACTGCGTTGTCGACCAGATTGACCAGCGCCTCGACGACCAGTTGCCTGTCGCCGACGATGGTTTCGTGGCGCTCGGCGGCCCATTCCAGCGCGACCCCCTTCTCCTCGGCGACCGCCTGGTAGCTCTCGGCGGTTTCGCGCAGAACGTCTGCCAGGGCGAAGGCGCCGAACTTTGACTGGCGGCGGGTGTGCCGGATTTCGGAGATGCGCAGGAGTGCTGTGATTATCGAGAGCGCCTGGTCCACGTTCTGGATCGATTGCCCGAGCGAAACCGCGACAGCCGTGTCGGCGCCGGCCAAGGCCATCGTCCGTTCCAGGCGCGCGCGAAGCGATGTGAGCGGCGTGCGCAGGTCATGGGCGATGTTGTCGCCCGTGCCCTTGAGCGCCGAGACGACCTCTTGGAGACGTTCCAGCATCCGGTTCACGATGATGCAGAGCCGGTCTAGCTCGCCACCGCCGGCATGCTCGGGAAGCCGTTCCTGGAGGTCGCCGCCAATGATGCGTTCGGCCACGGCATTCAGCCGGCGCAACCGCCGCTCCGACGCGTACCCGAAAATCATGCCTCCGCCCAAGCTGAGCAGGATAGCCGGGATGATGCCGACGGCCGCACCCCGCACGAGGTCCGCCCGGACGTCGAGGAACTCGTCGGCAGCCCGGGCGACAACGAGGAGCCGCTCGTCGAGCAGCCGCCTTCCGGCCGCGCGCCAGTGTTCGATTCCATCCGGTGCGATGACCGCCTGCACCGTGCCGTCCAAAGCGAGGCCCGGCGGGATCCCGTCCACGTCGCCCACGATCGACGTTCGGGCAGCGTCGAACAAGCCCACCCTGGTCACGATTTCTGGACCATGATTCATGCGCGACGCGATCATGAAAGCCAGCATATCCGGCGGCCGGGCTGCGAGGAGTTCGAGCTGTTCGGTCACTGACCGGTCCAGGGTGTCGAAGAGCAGTGTGCTGCTCCGCCAAAACATCAGCCCGAACATCAGCAGCAAGCTGCAGCCCAGGATGACGGCGAAGCCGGCACCCCAGCGCAGGCCGGTGCTGCGCCAGATCGTCCCGTGGCCGCTCCCTGCAGCGGTCATTGGTCAGCCGCCAGCCCGTAAAACGAAGCCGACCCCGCGCACAGTCTCGAGCAGCGGCGTTTCGCTCAGTTGGTCCAGCTTGCGGCGCAGTCGGCCCATGTGGACGTCGATCAGGTTGGTCTTCAGCTCGAAACGATAACCGAACACGTCCTCTAGCAGCATCCGCCGCGTGACGACCTGGCCTTGGCGGCGCATGAGATATTCAAGCAATTGGAATTCCCGCGCCAGGAGGTCCAACCGTCTGCCGGCACGGCTGGCCTGGCGCCCAATCAGGTCAAGCTCCAGCAGTCCCATGTGCAGTGTTGTCCGGCCGCTGGCGATCGGCCTTCGGATGAGCGCTTCGAGCCGGGCAGCCAATTCGCCGAGGGCGAAGGGCTTAACCAAATAGTCGTCGCCGCCGGCCTTCAATCCGGTGATTCGGTCGCCGACCTGGTCCAGGGCGCTAAGCACCAACGCGGGCGTCGCGACACCACGGCTGCGCAGCTCACGGATCACGTCAAGACCATCCAGGCCAGGCAGCATCCGGTCGACGACGATCGCATCCCATTGCCCGGTAGCGGCGCGGCTCAGCCCGTCGGGCCCGTCCATGGCACACCCCACCGTGAAGCCCTGCTGGGTTAGTTCGGCGTGGATCTCGGCGGACGTCTCGGCGTCGTCCTCTATGACGAGGATCGTTGTCATGGGCCTCCCGCGGGAGTCGACGGCCAGCGCCTGCCGCTCCTGTCATCGAATTTAATCGCAGCGGCGTAACGGAAACGCAATAGTGCTGATTACCGGCTCCGCAGAGGGTCGCTTCAAGAACTGGGAAGAGACGGGGAAACGGATGGTTCAGCCGCCACAAGTGGATTTGCACACTGCACCAATATCGCCTGGGCGGCGCTCGCTCTTGCGTTCAGGGCTCCAAGTCGGCCTGGGCACCGCGGCGCTGGCCGTGACGGCAGCTGGCCGTGCGATGGCTGAAAACCCGTCGCCGCCGGGAGACCCTGATTGGTCGCAGTCCCTTGGGCCGGGCATCGGCGACAAGGTCTACGGCAGTCCATCGGATTTCGAGAAGGACGTCATCCGGCGCAACGTCCCCTGGCTGACCGCCAGCCCGGAATCATCGATCAGTTTCACGCCCCTGCAATACCAGGAAGGGATCATCACCCCGAGCGGCGTGTTCTTCGAACGCTACCATGCCGGCCGCCCGACGGTGGACCCGGCGCAGCACCGGCTGATGATCCATGGCCTGGTAGACCGGCCGCTGATGTTCACGATGGACGAGATCAAGCGCTTTCCAAGCGAATCACGAATCCATTTCATCGAGTGCCCGGCCAATGGCGGCATGGATTGGCGGGCACCGCAGCTCAACTCGCTGCAATACACCCATGGCATGATCGGCTGCGCCGAGTGGACCGGGGTAAAGCTGTCCACCCTATTTCAAGAGACCGGTATTAAGCCGGCCGCCAAATGGGTGTTGGCGGAGGGGGCAGACGGCGCACACATGGCGCGGTCATTGCCGCTCGACAAATGCCTTGATGATGTCTTGGTCGTCTATGCCCAGAACGGCGAGGCACTGCGGCCCGAGCAGGGATACCCGGTGCGGCTGGTGGTGCCGGGCTGGCAGGGGAACGTCAACATCAAGTGGGTCCGCCGCCTCGAGCTAGGCGACTCGCCCTGGTACACGCGGGAAGAAACATCCAAGTACACGGAGCTGATGGCGGACGGAAAGGCGCGTGGCTTCACCTGGCCGATCTTCGCGAAGTCGGTGATCACCTTCCCTTGCCCGGAAATGCCGGCGAAGGGTCCCGGCGTGTATGAAATTCGCGGCCTGGCCTGGTCCGGCCTTGGCACGATCAAGCAAGTCGATGTCAGCCTCGACGGGGGCATCAACTGGGCGCATGCGCGCTTGCATGGCCCCGTGCTGCCGAAGGCACTGACTAAGTTCACAATGGAGTGGCGCTGGGATGGGAAACCGGCGCTCCTGCAGTCCCGTGCGATCGACGAAACCGGGTTCGTGCAGCCAACTATCGCCGAGCTACGCGCCGTGCGCGGGACGAGCGGCGTCTACAACAACAACTCCATCCAGACCTGGCAGATCAAACCCGACGGGAGCGTCTTCAATGTCCAGTTGGCGTAGCCTGCCGATCGCCGCCGTGGCGTGCTTTGCCGCTACCTGGGCGCTCGCTGCCGAGCCGCCCCGTTATGAGTTGGGTACGACACCGACGGCGGCCCAGATCGAGGGATGGGCGATTGCCGTCCGCCCGGACGGGCAGGGCCTTCCGCCAGGTAGCGGCTCTGTCAAGGACGGTGACGAGCTGTATGCCAACGTCTGCTCCTCGTGCCACGGTACGTTCGGGGAGGGCGCTGGGCGCTATCCGCGGATCGCAGGGGAAGGCAAGCTCACGGGCGATCGGCCGGAGCAGACAGTTGGCACCTATTGGCCGTATGCCACGACGCTGTTCGACTACATCAACCGGGCGATGCCGTTCCCGTCGCCGCATGTATTGCCGCCAGACCAGGTCTATGCCCTGACCGCCTACGTGCTGAACCTAAACAGCATCGTGGATGAGAACTTCGAGGCGAGCCGCGAGACCTTGCCCAAGGTCAGGATGCCCAACCGCGATGGTTTTACCTGGACCGATCCGCGTCCCGACACACGCAATACGGCGTGCATGACGAATTGCCTGCCGGCAGCCAACGTGAAGGTGGCGCAGACTGCGGAAGGCAAGACCTTGACCCCGCGGACCACTGGGACGCTGGACACGGCGATGCCGCAATGAGCCGGACCCTGGTGCGCATTGGCACCGCACTTCTGCTGCTCGGCGGAGCGCTCGGCGCAGTGTCCGGGCGCGTCGATGCGCAAGGCGCCGCTGCGCCGTCCGGCGAGGCGATCGCCTTCGACCGTTCCAAGGGCAACTGCCTGGCCTGCCACGCGATGCGGGGCAGTGACGTGCCGAGCAACGTCGGACCCGAGCTGAACGACATGAAGACCCGTTTCCCGGACCGGGCGGACCTAGTTGCGATCTTAATAAACGAGGAAGCCCGCAACCCGCAGACGGTGATGCCCTCGTTCGGACGCAACCTGATCCTTACGCCCACTGAGATCGAGCAGATCGTCAATTACCTTTACACGCTGTAACCGCAGAGGAACCCAGCCATGCCAACGCATTTTCCGCAACAGGCCTCCCGCCGGGCGACACTGATGGCCATTCTCGGGCTTGCCGCGCTCTCGCGAACCGCAAGGGCGACGGCGCCTGGCTGGCCGGAACAGGCGTTCGCGCAGAAGACCGAGGACGATGCCGTCAAGCTGTTGTACGGAATGCCGCTGGAGATGTCCGACAAGGTGACCCTCGAGGTCCCGGAGATCGCCGAGAATGGCGCAGTCGTGCCCGTCTCCGTCAGCAGCACGCTGCCGAATATCACGGGGATTAGTATCCTCGTCCCGGAGAACCCGTCCACGCTCGCCGCCACCTACAAGCTCGCGGAAGGTTCGATGCCGTCCATCGGCTGCCGCCTGAAGATGGCCAAGACGAGCAAGGTCGTGGCGGTCGTGGAGTCGGACGGCAAGCTCTATGCGGCCAGCAAGGACGTGAAGGTCACCCTCGGCGGCTGCGGCGGCTGACAGCAAGGAGCAACCACAATGGCATCGACAATCCGCGTGCGCGCGACCGCGAATGGCACCACAACCGACGTGCAGGCGCTGATCCAGCATCCGATGGATAGCGGCTTCGTCAAGGACGCGAGCGGCGCGGTCATCCCGCCGCACCACATCGAAACCGTTACGTTCGAGTATGGCGGCAAGATCGTTCTGGTTGCCGATTGGGGGCCTGCGGTGTCGAAGGACCCCTACGTGAAGTTCTCGTTCAAGGGCGGTGCCAAGGGCGACCCGCTGGTCGTGACCTGGGTGGACAACCTCGGCAAGACCGACACGATCACGGCGAAGCTGGCTTGAACCGGATGCGTGCCCGGCTCGGCTGTGCAGGGCTTGCGCTTGCATTCGTCGTGATGGGCGGGGCGCCGCCGCCGCCCGCCGCTGAAACGCCCGCGGCCGACCAGAAGGCGTTCAACGCGTTCTTCCGCAGCCGCTTCCCCGAGGTGCCGCCTGCCGATTTCGCCAACGGGCCCTATGCTGTCAACGCTGCCATGCGCAAGCAGTGGGAGGAGATCATGCAGTTTCCCCCCTACGACTTCGCGCTCGACGAGGGCAAGACAGCCTTTACGACCCCGTTCGCCAATGGCCATAGCTATGCAGACTGCTTCCCCAATGGCGGCGTTGGCATCCGCCAGGATTTTCCCTACTTCGATGCAAAGTCCGGCGAGGTCGTGACCCTGGACCTTGCGATCAACAAGTGCCGGGCGGCAAATGGCGAAAAGCCCCTATCCTACCAGACCGGGATGATGGCCTCGATCACCGCCTACATGGCTGAGACCTCGCGCGGCAAGCCGTTCGACATCAAGATCCCGGACGATCCCAGGGCGCTCGCCGCCTATGAGGCGGGTAAGAAGTTCTTCTACTCCCGCCGCGGCCAGTTGAACTTTTCCTGTGCAAGCTGCCACGTCGAATCGTCGGGGCAGCGGATGCGGGCGGACATCCTGGCACCCGCGCTCGGCATCCTCGCGGCCTTCCCGATCTATCGCTCCGACTGGGGCAGCATGGGGACGATCGACCGCCGCTTCACAAGCTGCAGCGCGCAGATGCGCTCGGAGCCGCTGCCGCCGCAGGACCCGTCCTATCGGGCGGTCGAGTATTTCCTGTCCTACATGAGCAACGGGGTTCCAATCTCCGGCCCAGGCACGCGGCCATGAGGATCGCTCTCGCCGCCATGCTCGTGGTGTCGTTCTCTTTCGCGGCGTTCGCGGGGACGAAAGAGCAGGCCGAGGCTGCGGTCGCGGCGGCGATCCAGGCGGAGGACAGGGCCGCCGAAGCGGGCAACAAGTGGCTTCCAGCCGAAACCGCCCTCAAGGCGGCGAAGGCAGCCCTCGCCACCGGTTCATGGGACCAGGCGGCGGCGCAGGCGATGACGGCAAAGGCGATGGCAAACCGGGCGTTGGAGCAGTCGCGCGAACAGGAAACGGCGTGGCATGACGCGGTGATCCGCTGATGGCGAACCGCCGGTCGCTCCTTCAGTTGCTCGGCGCCGGCGTCGCGGCCGGATTGATGCCGCGGCCGTCCCTAGCCCAAGCGCACGACGACATCTACGACATTGGACGCACCGGCAATGTCCGCCTGCTGCACATGACGGATACGCACGGCCAGACGCTGCCGATCTACTTCCGGGAGCCAAGCGCCAATATCGGCATGGGCGAGGCCGCAGGCCGCCCGCCGCATCTCGTGGGCCGCGCCTTCCTGGAGCATTTCGGCATACAGCCGGGAACACCGCGGGCGCACGCGACCACCTATATTGATTTCAACGAGGCTGCTCACCGGTACGGCAAGATGGGCGGCTACGCCCACCTCGCGACCCTGGTGGCCCGGCTCCGCGCCGAGGCCGGCGCCGGCAACACGCTCCTGCTCGACGGTGGCGACACCTGGCAGGGCTCCTGGTCGGCGCACAGCACGCAGGGCCTCACCATGGTCGGCCTCGCGAACTCGCTTGGTGTCGACGCCATGACGTCGCATTTCGAGATGACCTATGGCGAGGAGAAGCTCCGCAGCAATCTCAAATCCTTCAAGGGCGACTTCATCGCCCAGAACGTCTTTCTGACTGAGGAGGCTGCGTTCAACGGCGCGGAGGCGGTCGATTTGGAGACCGGACGCGTGTTCAAGCCCTATGTGATGCGCGATGCCGGCGGCCGGCGGATCGCGGTCATCGGCCAGTGCTTCCCCTACCAACCGATCGCTCATCCGCGCCGCTTCGTCGAGGATTGGACCTTTGGCATCCGGGAAGCCGACCTGCAGAAAGTGATCGACAAGGTCCGTGCCACGGAGAAGGCTGATGCCGTGGTGCTGCTGTCGCATAACGGCATGGACGTCGATCTCAAGCTCGCCAGCCGGGTTCGCGGCATCGACGTCATACTTGGCGGCCACACTCATGACGCGTTGCCGCAGCCGACGGTCGTCGCCAATCCAGGTGGCCGGACGCTCGTCACCAATGGTGGGTCGAATGGTAAGTTCCTCGGCGTCATCGATCTCGATGTCGGACAGGGCCGAGTCAACAGCGTAACTTACCACTTGGTGCCGGTGTTCTCGAACCTACTACCTGCCGACCCGGCCATGGCGGCGCAAGTCGCGGCGTTGCGTATGCCGGACGAAGCCATGCTGAGCGAGAAACTGGCCCCTGCCGGCGAGCTGCTGTATCGCCGCGGCAACATGGCGGGCACCATGGACCAGGTTGTTTGCGACGCGCTGATGCAGGAACTCGACGCGCCGATCGCCTTGACGCCCGGTTTCCGGTGGGGACCGAGCACCCTACCCGGAGAGGCTGTCACCATGGAGATGGTCTATGCCCACACCGCGATCAGCTATCCCGACGTCTATGTGCAGGAGATGACGGGCGACGCGATCAAAACGGTGCTGGAAGATGTTTGCGATAACCTGTTCAACCTCGACCCCTACGTGCAGCAGGGCGGCGACATGGTGCGCCTTGGTGGCCTCGACTACGCCTGCACGCCGGGGGCTGGGATCGGAAACCGGATCTCGGACCTGACGCTTCAGAATGGGAACAAGCTGGAGGCGGGCAAGACGTATCGCGTCGCCGGCTGGGCCTCGGTGAACCTCCCTCAGGGCAATCGCCCGGTCTGGGACGTGGTCGCCACTTATCTGCGTCGTCAGAGCGAGGTGAAGCCTGGTCGCCCCGGGCAGGTCAAGCTGATCGGTGTCGAGGGCAATCCAGGGTTGGCCGTATGATCCCATTCCGGCGTAGCCTGTGCGCACTCGGCTTGCTGCTCGCGCTCCAGGGGCAGTCCCGGGCGGTGGAGGTGGGCATGCCGGAGGAGTCGGCCTTCGTCGAGCACAGGCTCACGCTGCAGATCTCCGACGTGGCGGATGCGAAGCAGACCGCGGTGCTGAACGTCGCCTTCAACGTGCTAAAGGTCTTTGGGCCCGACAAGGTCGCGATTGAAGTCGTGGCCTTCGGGGCGGGCATCGACCTGCTGCACGACGGCAATGCGAACGGTGCCCGGATCCGCAGCCTGGTCGCGCAGGGCGTCCGCTTCGACGCCTGCATGAATACGGTCGAGACCATCGAGCATGACACTGGAAAGCCGTACCCGCTTCATTCCGACGCACGACGGGTCATAGCGGGCGTCGTGCAGATCATGACACTAGCCGAACACGGCTATACGACCGTTCGCCCCTGAGGGGGGCATTGAAATGGAGTACGCCATGACGTCTCGTCGGAATGCACTCGGAAACCTTGGCGTCGCTGTCGCCGCGGTCAGCTTTGCCGCCTCCGCCTCCGCCTCGCCATCCGCGCCCCTTGTCCAGAAGGGGGCCAAGACCCTCGATGCGCTGACAGCCAAGCTCGCCTCGTTCGAGCCACGGCGTGATTTCAAGACCGTGCCGATGATCCTGGTCGATCGCGCCGAATGGGATGCCGACGCCCTCGACGCCGTGCTGCACTACGGGGGCGGCCCGAAGCAGGGCTGGGACAACATCGACCTCTCGGGCCCATGGCTGAATGTCATGCGCAACGCGATGAACTCCCAGATATGGTCGTTCCGCCATCCGGACTTCCTGTGCGTCTCGGCGACCCATGGCAGCGCGCAACTGGCGCTCTACGACGACACGATCTGGGAGAAGTATGCGTTGGCAAAGATGGCCGGTGGCGGCGTGACGAAGAACACTTTCGTCGCAGCCAAGCCCGCATCGTCGGTCGATCCGGCGGACTTCCAGAACGAGACCGGGGCCTTCTCTCCGGTCGCGAACAGCATACAGGGCCTGCAACGGCGGGGCGCCGTCTTCCTCGCATGCCATAACGCGGCCTGGGAGCTGAGCGAACGGCTGATTGCGGGCGGGACCAACCCCGACAAGCTGACGACCGGCGCCCTGTGTGCGGAGCTGACCAACCACCTGATCCCGGGCGTAATCATGACGCCGGGCGCCGTGGGCACGCTGGTCGAGTTGGCGACGGCTGGGTTCTCCTACGCGCGATGACCACACCGCGCACACATGGGGTGCTCCTTGGTTTGATGCTGCTCGCGGCGGGCATTGCCACCTCCGCCAAAGCGGCCCCGCCAGGCTCCCCGGCTGCCCGGCTTGAGGCGGCAGAGGCGCAGTATCCTCCCTGGCAGCAGGGACACAACAACGGCGCCGCCAAGCAGGGCCTGGCCTTTACGGTGCCCCCAGCCGACGTGATGGCTGACTTTCATGGTAGCCTGGATGACCCGCTGCTCGTCCTCTACGCCTCGGGCAACTACTTCTTTGCCATGGGCGACCTCGTCCAAGCATTCGGCGAGGCCTACCCCGCGTATCGCGGCCGGGTCTTCTACGAGACGCTGCCGCCCGGGCTGCTGATGAAGCAACTGGCCGAGGGCGGCACGATCACGTCCGGGAACATGACCTTCACGGTGCGACCCGACGTTATGATGGCCGAACGGGCGGCGAGCGAGGGTTGGGTCAAGGACGGGCGGCTCGCGGCGCCCGTGGTGTCCTTCGCCACGAACGACCTCACGATCATGGTGCCCAAGGACAACCCGGCAAAGATCACCGGCCTGGCCGACCTCGGCCGACCGGGGCTCCCGATCATCATGCCGAATCCGGCGTTCGAGGGCGTTGCCGCGCAGATCAAGGCGTCGCTCGCCAAGGTCGGTGGCGAGGCGCTCGCGAAGACGGTCTATGAGGCGAAGGTTGACGATGGCTCGGCCGTGCTGACCCGCATCCATCATCGGCAAACCCCATTGTTCCTGATGCAGGGGCTGGGTCAGGCCGGCGTGACGTGGACGTCCGAGGCGATCTTCCAGGAGAAGCAGGGACACGCCATCACCCATGTCGCCATTCCGGCGGAGCAGAACACCCGGGCGGTCTACAGCGCTGCGATCGTCTCGGGAGCGCCGCATGCCGATGCGGCACGGGCCTGGCTCGCCTTCATCAGGACGGATGCCGCCTTCGCGTGCCTTGCGCCTTACGGGTTCCAGCGTCTTGCCGAGTAGTGACACGTGGTCGGCCGATGGCTGCTGCGGCGCAGCGGACGAGGGAGGAACCTCGTGGCTCCTCCCGCGCACCTTGGCCAGCAGACGGGGCCTGATGGCCTGTTCTGCGGTCGCGCCGCTTACGTGGGCCGCCGGATCGGGCCCGGCTCGAGCACAGGCCTATGTACCGCTGACGGAGGATATCGTCGTCCAGCAGGTAACAGGCGCGCCGATCTACTTCGTGCTTGGCCACCCCGGTGTTCCAAGTGCTGCGAACCAGGGGCACACCTCCAACGCCGGGTTCGTAGTCACCGATGAGGGCGTCATCGTGTTTGACGCCTTGGGCACCCCAAGTCTCGGCCAGGCACTGCTCCGCAAGATCAGGGCCATCACCGATATGCCGGTGAAGCATGTCGTCGTCAGCCACTATCATGCTGATCACATCTACGGCTTGCAGGCGTTCCGGGACGAGGCCGACGCAGAGATTTTCGCTCAGGCGAAAGCTCTCGACTATACCGCCGCCGGCAACACCGACGACGAGGCGGCCGAGCCACGCCTTGCGCAACGCCGGGAGGCCCTGGCGCCTTGGGTCAATGCCAGCACCCGCATCGTTTTGCCAAGCGTGGTGTTCCGCGTCGCCGCCGAGATACGTCTGGGAGGACACCAGTTCCAGCTCGTCTATGCCGGGCCCGCCCACTCGATGAGTGACATCATGATGCTGGTGCTGCCGGAGCGAGTGCTGTTCGCGGGCGACATCGTGCAGAACGGTCGCATCCCGTTCATGGCGAGTGCCGCGGTCAACACGCGCAACTGGCTGGCAGGGCTGCAGGAGGTTTCGGCGATGCAGCCGCGCTTCATCATCCCGGGACATGGCAAACCCGCCGAAAGCGCCTCGGAGGCGATTGCCTTCACCGACACCTACATCCGGTTCGTCCGGGCTGCGATGGGCGAGGCGGTGGCGCGATGGACCGAGTTCGACGCAGCCTATCAGGGCGCTGATTGGGGCCGTTACCGGGATGTCCCGGCGTTCGGCGCCAGCAACCGGGGGAACGCCTACCGGGTGTTCCTCGAGATTGAGGCGGAGACCCTTGCTTCAGGTGCAGCGCCTGTCAGCGCCCAGTAGAGCGAGAACCCCTCACTCTCTCCAATTTCGACCCCAGAAGTTTCACCGAATGAGCAGACGGCGGCTATCGCACGCGGGTTTTGTGCCCCTTCGATGCCACGGCGCTATAGAAGCTCGTGGCGAAGGAGATGGTCGTCTTTGTGAAGGTCACCGCGGCCTGGTGCCTGACCTGCAAGGTCAACAAGTTGAACGTGCTTGATCGAGCGCCGATCACAGACCGGCTCCGCTCCCCGGCGTGGTTGCGATGCGCGCAGATTGGACGCGCCCCGATCCTGTGGTCAGGGCCTACCTACAGAGCTTCGGCCGCTATGGCGTACCGCTCTACGTCGTCTATGGGCCGGAAACACTGCAGGGCGTAGCGCTCGCTGAGTTGCTGACGCGAGAGGCCGTGCTTGACGCCTTGCCGCGGGCCGGCGGCGCACTTCGTCAGAAAGCTGAAAAATAGGAATCAACGACGCCGTGTGTTGCTCGACTGCTGCGTTCCTCGCAGGGCGCCGGTGGCCGTCCAGGTCAGCACCAGGCCGAAGGCCACGGAGGTCAGGGCTGCCAAGCCGGGCAGCACCAACCCCCAGCGGGCAAACGGCGTCGGAGAGAGCGCTCCGGGCAGTGATACGACCAGAACTCCTGCTTCATTAACACCCAGTCGGCCAAGTTCCCGCCCATGTGCATCGAAGCCCGCGGAAATTCCGGTGTTGGCCGCACGCATCAAAGGAAGCCCTTCTTCCACCGCGCGCAACCGAGCCGCCGCCAAGTGCTGGCGAGGCCCTGCCGAATTACCGAACCACGCGTCGTTGGTGATGTTGACCAGCCAACCTGGCCGATCCGCATCGTCCACGATCTCGGACGGGAAGATGGCCTCATAGCAGATCAAAGCGCCGAAAGATGGCAGATTCGGCACGTGTAGCGTCTTCGGGCCAGGGCCGGGCTTGAAGCCACCGCCCGGAACCACCTGGATCGGCAAAGGTATCCAGCTTGGCGCATATTCTCCGAACGGCACCAAGTGTGCCTTGTCATAGGTGTCGGTCATTGCTCCGTTTCCCGTCAAGGCAAACAGACTGTTTTGCGGACGGTTGTCCTTGTCGCCCAACAGCCCATCGGGCGTAAAGCGCAGGCTTCCGACAAGGGCCGCTACGGCGGGAGAAGCTGCTTGCATGATCGCGGCCCGCTCGGCAGGGGCGACCTGCAGCGCGTAGGGGCTTGCCGTTTCGGGCCAGATGACCACGATCTGGGGCGACTGCTTGGTGGCCGTTGTAATCCCCTGCGCCTGGGCAACGCCCTGCATCGTGAGGCGCAGGTAGCGGTGGAAGATTGCTGATGCTGAAGCCGAGTCAAGCTTGTCATGCTGCGCCACACTGCCTTGTACCAGCACGACCGAGACTTCGGCTGGCGCGGGGTCGGATGCGCTTAGTCGTATCAGGCCGATTGCCCCCCAAGCCGCAACTCCCAACGCAGCTCCAATGGAAGCACGTAGCCCGGCATAAGGCATTCCGGACAAAACAATCGTCGCCAAGGTAAGTCCCGGCACTCCCACCCAAGCGGCCGGCTGGATGAACACGTCGCCAACGAGCCCCGGAATAGCCCAGACACTTCCCCAGGGGTTCCAGGGGAAACCGCTCAGCACGAACTCTCGCGCCAGGTCCGCCATAACCCAACACCCGGCCAGGACCAGGATTCGCGACCAGCCCGGCCTGACGGCCCACACCAGCGCGCAGGGCAGCGCTATGAAAACTGCTAGGAGAACCGCAAGGGCAGGTACGGCCAACGGCACCAGCCACCAGTATCGGTCGGAGGCGATAAGGATCGCCTCGGTGATCCAGTAGAGGCCGAAGACGTGATGCGCGAAACCAAACCAGAACCCTCGCCATACTGCCTGACCAGCTGTCGGCGCGGCCTCGATCAAGATCAGAAGGCCGGGAACAGACAGGAGCAGGACGGGTATAAGGTGCAGAGGTGGGAGAGCCGCGGCCGATAAGGCGCCGAGGGCAAGGGCCGCTAAACTTGCCCACCATTTTCCGGAAAAAGTGAGCTGAATCCCATTCGTTACCGGTGACGCACCATCGACGCGCTCAGTACCGCTTGAGCCTAGCGGCATTGCAGTCGCACCACCTTGCCTGATGGACAGGGCCATTCAGTTCTGATTACGCTGTGCCGAGGGCGAGCATCTGGTCGAAGCTGACGGCATTGGTGTAGAGCGTGAGGCTGACGTTCTGGACGCCCTTGGCGCGCAGGATGTTGAGGGCGACCGAGCGGATGCGTGCCATGACGCCGGGCCTGGCCCGGATGCGGCTGGCGTCCTCGCCGAGCGTCACGTCGCGG
>JAABUU010002660.1_pt1 | contig 24730 bp, 22 predicted proteins | sample 5559301 | NCBI WGS metagenome assembly JAABUU01 (sample SAMN10711884, study PRJNA513360) | rock metagenome | isolation source: Antarctica rocks | place: Antarctica: Victoria Land, Richard Nunatak white | reverse complement strand
ACATTACGAGTAAAACCCCCCCCCCCCCCCCCAAAAAAAAAAAAAAAAAAAAAAAGAACAGCACACCAGAGGCATTGCAGCTCCCCTATTCCCTTCCCTTCCCTCTGCATACTCCCTCTAACCGACAACTTGCGAAGTCTCTCTCCCCTATCCGTCCAAAAACTTGCCACTTCCGCCGTACCTCACTTTAGCCAACTGCATGGCCGGCTCGTACGCTCGGCTCATCAATACGAGCAGTATATATAGTAACAGCTTTGTTTAGGTCGAAAAGGAATTAGAGTATGAGAGATGAATCTAAGGACGGTGGTATTTGAGGGGGTGGGGGAGAAGTGGTTGTATGAACACGTTGTGGACAGAATCAACAGAAAAGACGAGGCAAGGGTCATGGAAGTAGGGCTTTTGAAGACGGCTTTAAGAAGTCTTTGTGGCGAGCTGCTGAAGATGAATCTAGTTCGTAAAAGGGCTGATACTTGCGAGAATCGAGTAAATTTTCCGTTTTGGGCATTTTGCTGAGGTGCGTGGTAGTTGCAAGGCGTGCAAGCACTTTGCGAGATATTGTGATATTCTGCTGACTGAATGAACTACTTGTTTGAAAGAATCACTCACTTTCCCTCAGTCTTGAACTGCAGCATGCGCCTTGCTCGCCACATCCACACCCGAGCATTTCATCCTCTGACCCCTTCTTCATCCAAACCTCTCATCGGTTCTCAATCCCGCGACTCCGCCTCACTCAAACAACCCAATTGACGAAAAGTAGTGATAACAACGAGGAGGTGGTCCAGCAGTACTTGGACAGTTGGATATTGCAATGGCAGTTACTTACACCACCACAAAAAAATAAAAGGAGCTGATTTTAATGAGATGGGTAATGGTTGGGAGGGATTACGTGCAGCGAGCGGCATTCAAAAGGTTTGCGAAAACGCAAGGTACGACTTGTGGACGGAGTGTGGATTGTGGATTGTGTCATGATTTTTACATGCAATTGTTCTCGCTGAAAATCTGGGAAATCACATTAGCGTCACGGCTATTGCCTCTTCAGCAATGAGGTCGGCGGACCGCTCTTCTTCTTCTACGCTTCGGATGTTCGTGCAATCCTTTAAAGAGAGTGTTCGCAGGAACCACTGAGAAATTGGCAGATAGGTGAGATCTGTTGAACAGGCTTTGAAGCACTTTGGAACGTGCCGTGGAGAGACAAGTTTGGTGTCAGAGCAAGGCGAGGATCAAGGCGCGAGGGATTCCAATCGCGGACTTATAGAAATATTTAACAGACTGTCTTTTGGTAATGCAGCTACACAATCATTATCCTCAGAAAATAAACCGCTAGTACTTCACCGCTTGCGAACATTCTCATTTGGTCACCCATCTCTTTCTCTCAACTTCACCATCAACGCCGGTTTGTCCCACAAGATATATACCTTCTGCTTTGCCCAGTCTCTTGACTCCTCGCACAGTTCAATGTCAAAATACCAGAGCATCCGCGCCATAATTGAGCGCATCTCCGCGTAGGCCAGGTTCTAGAACAAAATCAGCGTCTCCAAAAAAGAAATCCGACTATTCCTAGGGGGGAAGGTTCGTTTTTGGGCTTCTTTTCGTTGAACTTACTTTCCCTAGACATCCTCGGGGCCCCAGAGAAAATGGTTGACATGCTGCAAGATCATCATCAGCATAGCGTGAATCACCAAGCCAACGCTCAGGTGCGAATTTTCCTGGGTCTCGGAAGTTGTTGGCGGAAAGATAAGAACTCCAAGGGTGAACGCCGACAGATGTCTGAGTTCTTGTTCAGTCAGGCTCTTTTAAAAGATATAGAAGTAGGGCTTACGTCTGGAGGGACAAAGCGGCCGTTGATGATGTCACCCTCGGGTCCAGTCCGTCTTGGGAGAACGCTGGGCACTGGTGGATAGAGACGGAGAGCTTCCTCAAGACATGCGTTAAGATAGGGAAGCTTAACATTCACGGATGCGAAGGTGATCTCTGAAGCACGACGGAACGTCATGCGTACTTCGTCGACGGCTTTTATAAAAGCAGCAGGATTCTTTAATAATAAAAAAGTTGCACCGCTGAGAAGAGTAGCAGTGGTTTCACTTCCAGCAATAATGAGGATTCCAGATGTCGCCTTGATTTCCTCTTGAGTCATGCCTTTCTCATCATTGTGCCGTAGAATGTAGCTAATTAGAATTCATAAGTAAGGATGCAATTAATTCATGAAGTGATAGCAAACCTTATAAAGTCTTCTCGATCGGTTTGTTTATTCAAACGTCGCTCGGTTTTCTTCGCAGTAAAAGCTCGATGCTCTTCTCCCGCTTTTGTGACTTGAGGAAAGAGCTTTAAGAGACCAAATATGACGCTACCGACTATTGGATATGCTCTGAAAACTCTGAACATCCTTGCAATCTTGAGACTTTTGAATATGTTAGCAACCCAGGAATGATATTGCCCCCGGTTAAGAGCCTCAAATGACTCGTCGAAGCAAAGATCTCCTAAAATGTCAAAGGTCGTAAAATTATACCATTGAACGAGGTTGACTTTGGCTTCGCCCTTTTCGGACTCTTGAATCTGTTGGCGAAGCTTTTCAACCAAGAGGTTGAGATAGTGTGTTATTATTTGCTCCTGCTTCCTCAGAGCAGTCTCTGAAAATGCATGACTGAGAAGGCGTCGCATTCTCGAGTGATCGGCGTTGTTAGATACTACTACACCTTCAGCGAACAGCCTCACCACCTTTACAGGCCCACGAACCGATAATATTGGCTACACCATCTCCAAGGCCATAGTAGACCTTTCTGTCCTTGGACATTACCTGTTTACCTTGGCGATTTCCATATATATCTAAACGGGTGATCAGTCATGTCCGCAGCCATTGAAGTATGGATAAGCTTGCACCCTTCCATGCCTGAGAGCTCGTGTAGGAAAGTGTATCGGGAGAGATGCGGACAGTGTCTCCATATCTGTCGTGTAAACTTTTGATGTTCTCAACCGTGTCTCCAGTGAAGATCTCCCAGTATTGAGGGAAGTAGAATGCTCCACGGAGCTTAGAGCCTGGAAATTTTGCTAGAGGATGAAAAGTGATATTGTAGACGGCAGTGCCAACAAGGTAAGCAACATACTAATCGAGCGTCAATAATCGAGAATCGGCATTGAGCTTCAAAGCTTACGGGTAGCAACACCAGTGGAATGAGAGCCACGATCACAGAGAGCCGGTCCATTGGCAAATGTAGACGTGGAAACGTTCAAAATGAAAATGGTTGCGAAATTTTGGTGGGATCATGCGAGGTCAAATGCACATCGTTGCTGCTGCCTAAATAATCATTGCCTTATAGGGTACGGTAAGGGCGCGTTCATCACTAGTCTGTTTTACCTACACCATATTACAGTCACTTAAACAAGCACCAGGATTTTGAAGACTCTAAGTTACGGTTCGAACAACGGTAAAAACAAGTGTTACAGGAAGTCAATGTTGTTTCCTACCAGTCACGTCAGAAGATACGAACCCTACTGATGAGCTTCTAGAATCCAATAGCGTAAACTTAGTATTAGGATAGCAGACGCGAAAGACCAAGTCTTGCTGTCCAGGCGAAAAGCCTACGGGGTCAAGTAGAATATGATCTGTCCAGACCCTGCAACAGTAGCTCCAGGTTTCCGACCTTCTATACTCTGTCTTCAACCCGATCTTCACCTATCCAATCGTCTCTCCCTCGACCATCTCTCCGTTTGCCGAACGGAAAAACGCTGTGATTTAACGTTTTGGTTGTTGGGAGCGTTTTCAACGGCATGGCCGTCTTATCGTCGGATGGATAATAACAAGGCTCGGTTGAGCCTTCTGACGGATGTCTATCTTTCGACCCTGCTAGTTTAGAGAAGCCGGCGTTAGAACCAGTGGTGGTAGTTGCACCGCGAGAACTCGGAATACCACCACTGGCGATGGACTTGAGGGAGTTGTAGAGACTAGGGGTCTTCTCGCGGGTGAATACGTAAATCGGACGCATGACGGGCATATTGGCAGCTATCAGGCCAATATTTTGCTCTAGACTAAGGCTATCAGTGATTGAGAAAAGTTGCGGATTTGATGACATACATGGACCAGATTTCCAACGTGGTCAATGTGACTAAGTGAAAGAGTCAGAAATATTTGGACCAAGTGGTGGCGTAGAAAATCTGGGAGAGTGGGAGAGTGAGATATCTTACAGGAAGAGTCTACGAAACTTTTGGTCGTACCGTAAAGTACCATGCGGACTATGGAACAAGCGCTTGTGCTGTGAGATTTATTTACATTAGCATAATGGAGAGAAGGAAGGTACAAGGACATACAGTAGTCCTAAGCTCATCAACCCGCAGATAGCCACTTTCTGATTCAAGGTGATTCTAATATTCCAGAGAATGATGATGGGAAGACTGGTACATATGAGATCGGTGACGATTGAGAATACTAGCCCTAGGGTTAGTTACGGGTTCATTTCCGAATTCGAACGAGACAACAGTACCAGGAATATGGACTGGACTTACTGCCTTGGAGCCACGCAAGATCGGCCAAGACCTTATGGCTCCAGCACGCATTCTGGATGGTAAAGTCCCAAAGTGCTTGTATAGGCCGACATTGTGCGAGGAGATCGACAAAGCAAGCGCCATTCACCAGCACAAGAGCCGCCATCAATGCCCACATGTACTTAACAAGGCGCCTGCTGTTTGTGATGCGGATAATCATGAAGCAGATTGAAAGCTTGAGCAGGCAATTTGTCACTGTCAGCGGCATCTGGCTTAGGGTGTTCCATTTAATCGAATCCAGCCGTTGTTGTCGGGAGAGATAGAATTGATGCCTTCCTCCGCCGCTGGCAACGCACTTGAGGATAAATGCTGATTGTAATGTCGCAGAGACCTAGGTTTGCTTAGTAAGCTTGGCATATCTTGGTTTTTTGGGATTCTCTTGGATGGCTAGAAGGAAGAACTACCGTCGCCAATGCCATTACATAGTCGTCCAATCCAGTTTTCTTGACAATCAGGATTCGAGCCAAGAAGCGGAGGATTAACATGAAAACAGCAATGGTGAATGTCACTATGGTAACATCACGGAGTGCAATTCCGTGGTTGAGGTCTCCCCCAGCTGGGGGAGTTGGATGTCCGTAGCCGTTGTATGACATATCCGAGTTTTCCAGTTTCTGGGAGAAGATTTGCAGTCGACTCCTAACGTACACCAAATTTGGAGTTTGGACACAACCTCAGCCAGAAAGTACGATGTTCGAGGGATAAGAAGCAAAGAGAGAAATAGCTCTTCCCCATCCAAAGCCTGTGAACGGAGAAGGAGACATCTATCGCAGCCACCGATGTCACGATGAGGCGCTGTGTCACATAAATATCTACAGGCAGACATGTGTGGACACCGAAGTGCCCAGGTACTATTTGAACCACACGCAACAGCTTCCTAATCACGGCACAGTTCGGGATATTCACACACTATGGTCTTCGTACATCCAGGTTCCAGGCCTTACTATGTAGAGATGCAGTCCTTCCACGTGAAGGTTGCTTCTGTCGGAACGTGATTGGCACGCTGTGCAACAGGGCGGTGTTTCGGACCCTGGTGCGGAGGTATCGGACTGCATTCTTTCACTTCCAACTAGCACCAATTGCTGACGCACTCGGACATTAATAATGCGCAATCAACTGGTGAACAAGGCGCACATGTCCTTTCTGCAGCGGGCTGGACATTGCATTAGCCAAAAGCCTCTTCACAAGGGTTCCGGTATTTATATGAGAGCGTAAGCCCGCTATACCTGAACAAGCCCGGCAACGCTTAAGCAATGTCCAGCCCGCTGCAGGAAGGACCTGTTACCTTGCATGCAGAAATTCCACGTGTCCATACCTTATGTATCCGTCTGTCTGACATGGCGCCGCAGAGATGCAGATGAAATGAGCTTTACGACGTCATGCTGCTGTGGTGTGCCGCTTGCTCGCTCAGCTGCCCCATGGATTTGGTAAATCGGGTGAAAGGTCATGTATCACGTCTGTCGACATATCGAAGGATTGGGTTTCTAGTGCATGTTGTAAAGAAACAAGTTAGAAGACTTCACCTGATTATTATCATAGCCCTATGGATCGTTACAGGTAGCCCCATAGGGCTGCATCATCACTAGTTATCAGTGGTGTATAATAACACCGATACAGTACTAGCGTGTATCTCAATGTTTGGGATTCCCACGAATCCGGTTCGAAAGGAAGGTCAGAACGCTAGTGTCTATCCCGCCAAGTCCGCATTCCCGTGGATTTTTCACAATACTTGCATTTGAAAACATGCGGGAGTCTGCTTCAGAGGGAAAACACATACTCTTCTTCTATGCGGAAAAGAGCGTCGTTTTACAGCCGTTTTACCCTCTCAAGACCTTTCAAGTAACTAAAGACGAAAGGATACATCAAATCCGCAAGCTCTGGGGCGGTGAATAGAAACGAAGCAAACGGTGTGCCAACAGAACCGTAATCATCTGGGTAGTGATAGTGTATCCATTGTAAGACGCCAGTCGCGCACAGGGTACCTATCCAGCGACACGCCCTAAGTTCAAATCAGCAATTGCGTTTTCCTAGTGGAAGGGCTGGACTACCATATACTCCTAGAGTGACCCCTCGTATGCCCTCTGGAGAGGAGTTGCGAGAGAGCTGTCCAGCTTACAACATTTTGGCAGGCGTATCCAGCCCAAAAGCAAGCTACTCCAGGGTCCTCGGACAGCTGTACAAATGTCCAATGTGTGGCGAGCATCATGACGCTGCCAATGGCTATGATAGCGAATAGATTCTGCGCGACCAGCGATGATTGTTTTCATTCTCGAGAATCAAATTTCATCGTTGCGTATATACGGAATAAGAATGAGATCTATGAAAACTCAGAAAGGAAACGCAATTGTTTCTGTCAGCCCTGGTGGATAGAAGACGCCGTAGATCAGCTCCCAGGCTAAATTTGCGCAGCTATATATCCTGTGAGGTGTGAGGGCATGCTGTTAATGCTCGTATAGACTGACAGGGAGAGAATAGACATTCCGTAAGACTCATCTCGAAAAGATTGACGAATGTAGAGTATGTATGTAGTGCTTCATAGAGAAGCAAGGTTCATCCCATCCTGAGTCCACAGGAACCACAGCGGAGGTCTGTTTTTGGCATCAATATCGTTGAGTGGCAAATGCATTGTAATTTGTTCAGGGAATTGCTGCGAATCAGAAGCTCACAGAAGGATACTAAGAGGCAAATTTCACACGAGGAATGCACAGACTGTAGAAAGACCTCTGCCATACAACCCTAATCGTGGCACGTGGAGTCTCCTGGATCGAGATTCTAGCCAAGCAGAAAAGACGTGAGATAACACCATCTGGGGTGCCAGCAAGGCTGGTGCAGTAAGCTGAATCGTACATGGGTGTAAGCTGACGCACAAGACCCATGTTTTTAGGAGGAAAGTCAGTCTACTGTAGGCGTGGCATAGCCTGATGCGAGGATGTTCTTCTTCCTGGGCAAATCTAGATCCATCGTGGGGGTCTAAATGCCAGGGCATGCATAATGTTCCGAAGCGGGTTCTGACCCCATCCTTCTTAAAGTAAGCATACTATGTACCTATCTCGTAGTCAAGCTTATCTGCACGAGAGAAACCACAATTCGCAATCTTTTCCAAGCCTCGCTGCGCCATGCTGAGGCACACCGCTATTCCGTAAATGAAAATCAACCAAGTGCCATTAGCCCGGTAGATGTCAGCCGCTTACTAAGGTACAACAACACCTTGGACGCCACTGAACCCTTTTCTCCTTGATTGCCGGAAAGTCGGCGAATTATAACACTCTTTGATGCCAATCGTCTACTACTAGAATACTCTAAAGCACAATCAAACGCCGCTTTCTTGCATACAGTACGGGTATTAGAGTTAAAGCTCCGAGAGCTCAGCCTCGCAGTGATCCGGCAACTCTCCCATGCATATGCCCTTCACCTCGTTAGCCTGTAGGATAGAGAGGGCAGCCTGATACCGCTTGTCTGAGCTTTGTTGGTCTAGACCTGTTAAAGGCTCCGGAACTTCTATATGATGTTCTGTGCCTTTGAAGATCCATAGAGCGCGACTATGATGAGAAACGAGTCCTCTCTGTCGATTAGATCCTCTGCTAACGCGCCTTTGCTGCTACCACATCGGCGGAATAAATTTTCTTACAGTCATTCTGTAAATGACAGTACCAACTACTCGCAACAGCGTTGTCTCCAGAACGTATCCCCTGGAAATATGTGGTAACATCGTGATGATTATGAGTAGGTAGGTAAGTAGGTAGGTCAACGAGTAGATTGCTGAGTAGGCAAATGAGTAACTAGATGAATAGATAAATAAGTACAAAGGTGAGTAGAAAAGGTGAGCAGATAGAATATGTAGGTAAGTGAGTAGATAGAAAACCAAAATTACGAAGCGAGCTACATTGTACGCAGGGTGTATTTCTGGGAATGACAACCTGCACCCCTGGCCAAATGTTAATCCGCACTTGAAGGTCTGAGATACTGAGGCAACCCTATCCTCGAAGTAGGCCCCGTCTAACAGTTATCAGCTCGCGCTTTACATTTAAGATTCATGTTCATTAGATTAAGATGTCAAAATATCCCATTTACGAGGCTCTTAAACAGGGTGAAATCAGACTTATAACCATTCTCAATGTCGATGGGCTGCCGAAGTGCATGTTAGAGAACGTTTCCCTAAAAGATACACTAGAGTATAACACTCTCTCGTATAGTTGGGGAAATCAAAGTCCCACGGCAGCAATTGTTTGCAATGGAGACAGCTTCTCGGTTACTCCCCATCTCTCTGAAGCTTTTGCACCTCTACATTCATACCTGGGCCCATTGCGTAAAATCTGGATCGATGCGATTTGTATCAATCAACAAGATAACGAAGAAAAGAACATCCAGGTGCGTCTAATGAGAGATATTTATAAGAACGCACAAGCTGTCTTGGTATGGCTCGGGAACGCCGCGGACGACAGCGACATGGCTATGGATCAGGCACTGGAGTTGAATGAGAAGCTTAGTTCTATTGCAAGGCCGATACATTTCGATCATCTTGCCTATCATGACTTGAACAAGGAGGGCGATCTTGTCTGGCCAGCCTTAGGACATTTTTATTGCCGAAGTTGGTTTGAACGGCTTTGGGTCGTTCAGGAAGCAGTGCTAGCGAGAGAATTAGTCCTTCTATGTGGTAGCAGATCAATCGATTGGGAGAGTCTAACCGCATTGACCACAGCGTTGCTGCAGACTGGCCTTCTACACCTAGTGATGGCAGCTCAGGAAATTCGCCGTGATAGAGACAATGGTTTCTATACCATACCATATATCAACATTTTGAGGATGAAGATAGCAGAACATGGTGGCATGGATTTCCAAGCACTTGTCAGTGGCAACCGTTGCAAAAAATGTACTGAGCCTGTGGACCGCCTCTGGAGTATGCTTGGTCTGGTGCACCCGCATGTCCGAAATGAGATACCGGATTTGGTGAGCATCGACTACTCCGAAGACGGCCGACGGCATTTCTGGAGACCTTACATTGCTCTTGCAAAGAGGTGGATTGAAGAAGATTCCACTCTTATGTTGCTCTCCAGAGCCACTTCGCAGGAGAAGCCTAAGGAGCTCCCGTCTTGGTGTCCGAATTGGGCGTCACCCGAAGAGTACTCGACTTTCGGCAGTGTTTACACATACCAGGCTGGCTTTCGTAGCACAGAAGACCGTTCACCCCGTGTCAGTGTGATCCCGGACTCAAACAACATCCAAGTACGCGGATTTGACGTGGACGAAGTCGCGGATATTGTTTCAGCTTCCTGGTCATTTTCTCAGTTTCCTGATCAGCAGAAGGGTCTGGACGGTGCCGCTGCTAAGCTACTGGAGTGGGAGTCGCAATGTGTTTCGCTATCCAAAGTCACATATAAGCAGCTCGATGCTGTTCCTGAAGCGCACTGGCGGACTTTGATCGGTAACAAAATCTACGACGAAGATCCCACGCCTGTGGGAGACGTCTCCGAGGACTATCACAACATGTTAAGGTACTTGATCACCTTACGAGACGGAACCTTTTTGGATGAGGGCGTTGAGAAGAAGACAGCCCTGCGATTATACTTCTCGGCCCAGCAGTCAGCCTGTCAAGGGCGGAGGTTTTTCAGCACGAGGGGAGGGCGCGTTGGTCTCGGCCCTGCTCAGTTGAAAGCCGGAGACACTATCTGTGTCTTCTATTCTGGGGGTCCACTTTACGCTCTCCGGTTCAAGCATGCAGATAAGGTTGCTGAATTAATTGGAGAAGCATATGTTCATGGTCTAATGAACAAAGAAGCATTTACGGCAAACGGTCGGGGAGAGGATCAGACTTTTGTGATATGTTAGCTTCAAAGGTAATTTCATTAATCGTACCTCTAACTGGCTATTTCCTTCTAAGTAACACCAACCGTTATTTATTCTTTTCGGCGTTGCGATTCCAGACCTATCCCTCCCCCGTTCTATCTCCAGAGTCTACTTGAATATTGTGTCTCGAAAGCCTGTACTCGAACCCTTCGTCTACCAATCTCTTTGGAATCTTCGTCTCGTTCTGTTTCTACCTCTTGAACGTACCAAATAAAGGACAGCTTTTTGGGCCAGTACTTTTATCTGCAGAGCTGTCTTCTTCTCGTAGCTAAGATAATTTATAATAAATGTATTGCTTGCAAGATAGCATTTGTTAAAAATCTATGTAACGTAGCTTCTTTGAAGTTGATATTCAATGTTTATCTCTGAAAGAAGATGATGAAGATGATGAAGATGATGAATTTGATATTCTTCTGCTTGAGACTCTTTAATCTTATTGAGTGATTGCTCTTTTATCAAAGTCGTTGAAGACAGTTCTGTACGATGGTCATTTTCAATACTTTATTGCAACACTCGTACATTTTAACTCGAACCCTGTAGAGATACGTAGCATCATCGTCTATCGAATTATATCTTGAGGGCACCATTGTGGATCACAAGGCGCAGCTCACGCAAGGCTGGACTGCGGTGCAAAGTATCCTGTGCTGTGACCTCATCGGACTGATAGTAAGGCAACATCTGGACAAGGCTGAGCCTGCAGCCTGCCACTTACGGCCTGCTACGTTTTACTGTGTTAACGCTTGAATCTTAAACTCTTCTTTTGGAAATTGTATTAAATAAGTTGCTCTACCTATCTTCGAGCCACGCGGAACCCTTGAACCTCACTACTTGAAGACTCGAGAATTGAGGCTGCGGTGATTGAGTAAATAACAAAACTTATTTGAAATCGTCTGTCCTTAGATGTCAGTTAGTAGCTCGATCGACCATGGATCCTCTTTCGATCACCGCCAGCATCCTCACCATCCTTGGGGCGGGCGGACAGGTTGCCAAGGGAATCGCAAAGATCAGAGCCCTCAAATATGCGCCCGACATTCTTTTGGCGCTGAATAACGAGATTGCCGACATTCAGTACCTTGTCCAAGATGTTAACCATGTCGCAAGGCAGCATGAAGAAGCCCATGAGACAAAATTTACTGCCAGTGTTTGCAGGGCACTTGAGAAAGTGAGGGAGACGCTGCTGGCAACTGAACAGCTCATCGCATATGAACTCACCACAATCGACAGCGTAAATGGTCTGGTGAAGCTTGATTGGAAAAGGTGGCTACGGCTGGAGGGTAAGATCAGGCAGCTACAAGAGCGAATGAGAAATAATAAAGTTGACCTATCAACAGCCCTGGTCGCGCAGAATTCGTATGTCTAAACTTTTCTTCATGTTTCATATCTCAGTCTCAGCAATCAGGTCAATCCCCTCCTCATCTCCGTTTTGGGCCTTTGTAGCTTCAGATGTCGGGAAAATTCTAATAGGCACATGTATCATAGCTTTCTTGCATGAATTCTCTAGCTGACTCTGCAAGGTCAATGATTCATCGAGTTGACCGGCAGGTGCAACAACTATATGTCTTAACAGAAATAATTCAAAGCCAGTCATCGTCCAAAGATGAGCTATTCATTAGTCAAACTCAGAAGGTTGACGATTATATGAAGCAACAGCTGCAAAGAGAGCACCAGAGTGAACCTTCTTCGAGAAGCATACAAGATATCCGTACACGAACGAGCCGAGGATCTTCAGGGGAAGGAATTGATACGGCTTCCACCACTCTATTCCAACCTTCTCCAGTGGAACACATCAGCACTTCTGCACTCACCCCAGGCCACCTGAGGGTGCCGTCTTCTGTAACCCAAATATCGCTTCGGTATGCTAGGCATTGCACCATGTCGTGTGATTGTTCATGTCATAAGCAACGTCGCCTTAGAACCCCCGGCTGGGCCAATCAAGTGATAGGTTCGCTTTTCGTAGGATACACTGGTTTTGCCCCGTTTTCACCTAGTTGTGACGTTACAAATTGTCACGGTCGTTCACACTCTACTACCCAAATCACCTACACCTTTCCTTGGTGGTTTATGAGCCGTGCCTTGGCTATGACTATAGCATACTGTCAGCCAAATGGCCCAGAACTTTGTTTGAGGGTATTTAGGGTGCGTCCTCAGAATGCTGGTATATTCTCTGCTGCTTATTTTGGCCATGTTGAGCGTGTCAAGAAGCTTCTATCCGAGGGCAGTGCATCTGTGTTAGACGTTGAGCATGTCTCAAAGAAGACTGCGCTTCATGTATGTATCTGTTGTCCCTTTGTATTCGAGCATAGTTGCTAATTATGAGTTTGCCAATAGTGGGCTACGATGTGTGGTCGTGTCGCAGTCGTAGATATATTACTTCGCGAAGGCGCTGATCCCTGTCTTCGGGATACGTATGGGAAGTAAGCAGAGCAAATCAACATTTAACTCGTGCCCAAGCTTACAAAATTCGAGTACTCCTTCCACTTTTGCATGGACCGATCCTCTTATGAAACCCTACCACAGTAATCATGCTACAACTCTGCATCATGTTTTTGACGATCGAGCGTCATTGTTAGAATTCGACTTTCCCGAATTGCACAAGGCATTCCTCAATCTTTGTGGCGAAGATTTCTACAAGGTTTTGCTTTCCACGCAAAGAGAAGACGTCGACCAAGTAGATTACATGGGAAGGACCACTCTTTCATGGGCAGCCGCAAGAGGAGACCTAGAAGCAGTTGAACAACTTCTCAAACGTGGGTCAGATCCGAACAAAGCCGATACGTCTGGAAAAACTCCCTGCCTCTACTGCTATACTAGCACAGCTTGCCTGAAGGCTCTGCTTGATGCTGGTGCTGACGTTAGAGCACCGGATGTGGAAGGCTGTACACTCTTGGTGCGTTTGATTTCGAACTGTAATGATAGTGGCATAATCAGCTTTTTACAACTTCTTTTGGCTCGCGGTGTACACGTGTCCACAGATAATGCCAACCAGCTGTCAGCAATAGGCTTAGCGATCATGCATAACCGTCCGAAAACCTTGTCTTGGCTACTCAGAAACGGTGGTAACGTCAATGCTATGTCACATGATGGAGACACTCTCCTCCGTAAAGCAATTTTAGATAACAGTGATAAGGCACCGAAAACCCTTTTGGGTAACGAGTTATTTGATTATACCAAGCAAGACCCGGACGGACAGACCATAGTTCATCACGCAGCATATTTCGCCAATCTGAATATACTGAGGATGTTACGATCCGCTGGATTAAAAGGAATCAACGTCAACGCTGAGAATAATTTGGGCTTCACCGCACTGGAAATTGCTCAATGGCGCAGAGATCATGATGAGGGCTGGTCAGACTCGTACGGGCATTACCCACAAGACGATGACTCATTGGAATGGTACCAAGCCTTTAAGGATTTCTGTTACAGTATCGAACGAACAAGCGGGGGGATATCAGCGCAGGATGGAAGCGTGCATGGGGAAATTGATCTTGATACAGAAGAAGATAGCCGGGAGGACGAGGACCAGGAGAACGAGCAATGGGAGGACGCCCTCGAGTGAGCATCCACATAAGTAAAGCAACCGCGACAGGGAAACAATGTCACTGCATCCAAGGGCATGGGATCATAGTCCAGGGAGATATTATATGTCGATATGTTCTAAATCTTATAAGAGTACACTTGCATTGGACTCGAGCTAGCACTTTACGGTCTGTTGCGACGAGGAGTCCGTCCGAGAAGCAGTCCAACCCAATTCGCCGAACCAGACAAACTCTCCGTAGTCATGTCAATATTTCCAATGTTTTTGTGTGTTGCAAGGTCAGTATAGCCATGTTTGGGATCACCAGGGGAGGGCAGGAAGTCGGGAAACAATAACCGGTCAGCAGAGCAAAAGGTCCAGGTCAACGATCAATCCAAGTAACAGTTTGTGTATGGAAACCCAAGATTGAGGGGTTCTACATGTCTGTTTGCATAAGTCTTCCTGTCGCACAGCTTTATGATATAAATCGAGCCTGTCAATGCTTGTATTATTCCAAGGAGATAAGAGTCTAATCGTTCATTCGGACATCCCAATAGGAACCGGCTGTTAATTACTGACTTGTGCACCCCAGGTGTCTATCGCAGCCACTTGACTAAGTTAGAGATCGTGTTCTAGATACCTACCAAGAGCCCCAAGCAAGTTGCTTTGATGGTTTATGGCAGCTACAAATCTGGATGGGGAGACCGGGTTCAGCGCATAGACATCGCTATATACAGCCCTTGTTTCGAGTAGCCTTTTGTTTCTTTGTATAAGCCCATTAATCAAGGGGCTTTCAGCGTTCTTCGCTTTGCCTGGTCTCTCTTCCATACGATCACGTTTTTTGGCCATTAGAGTTCTAGATGTGAGAGGTATTGCTCTCTTCACGCAGATATAAACGGTGCAACCGAATGGTGGATACTTCCTTTCACGAATGGAATGCTCGTATTTCTGCATCAAACAATAACCCATATGTCGATTTTCCTACTGGTGGGCACGCCAATCCATGGATAGGTGTAAGCTTCAGCGAATTTGGGCGCTTCACCCCTGGACAATGTTCTCATCCATCCGTCAATGGTGTATGTATGAACCAAACGATCATGAGTTTATAAAGCATTCCATTGTTTCTGCATGCTTTGACCGTATGCGATTAAACTAGTAAACATAATAATAACTTGATGATTAACACAGCAAATCGAAACGAGAGACAAGAAAGCACAGTTTGCACTCTCTCTCTGCCATAATGAGATGAAGGATAGATGAAAGAACAGCATTATATCAGCGATTATAATAATCAATCTAAACCATAGAGGAAGGCCTCAATACGGGGTCTTTTCCAGGGGTGTGGTTCTCCACTAGTCGGGGCACCTATCTACGGATGGGGAATCCTATGGATTGCTTGAACAAATACACTTTAGTCAACGAAGCCCATCGAATCATTTCCTAGTATTTATAGGAGTAGAGCGAGAACATGAGATATCCTGCGAAATGGCAGACTGCAGGCGGGAATTGCACGACGAGTGCGGAAGCGAGCGGGGTTTTCAAGTCTGGAGAGCTCCCCATGGACCATGACGTCGGATTGCATGGAGCTGAGAAGGGCAAACTTGAATGATGAAATAAAGTAAAGAGAAGAGAAGGGACTCCGCAATCTCGTAGTAACCAGTATTAAGGTCAATGTTCCTGCTTCTCTTGTGTCGCTACTGAAGTATGTGTTGACTTGGTCAACGGGTGGAAGGATTGGTTTCAAGATCAGGTGCTTAAAGATCGCCGAAGCTATTCCCAACATCCCTGCCATTCTGAAAAAACCCCCCCAACCTCCCACTTGACAAGCGTCCTTCCTCTGCTGGGTACATCACTCTCCTTTACTCGTCTTTGATTTTGGTATCGTTGGAAATCACTGCTAAAGTCTTTGACTATTCAATCGCACCTGGTACGTTGACAATGAGGCCTTCTCTGAGTCTGCATGTTCTTTCTGGGGAAATGTGGGGAAGCAACAGAAGCTCTTGCTTCGCAATTATTGCACAAGTCGAGATCATTCACTAAAGAGTGACAATCTACAACTAGGACACACCTACAGCTTCTGTCAACTCTAACACATTTGATCGCTACTCGAGGGTCGAGTAAAGCTGCGCCCCTTCCTCCACGATGACAGAAATCGCGGGCTCCCACACCAATGGGACCATGGAGGACGCAGATTCCTCCAAACGAGATATCAAAAACCATATGCTGTTTGAGGTATCCACAGAAGCTGCAAACCGAGGTAGGAAGACTTTCGCAAGTGGCAGTACCAGAAGCTGACAGCGTCGTAGTGGGCGGGATTTACTCTGTGATCAAGTCAAAAGCACCTGTGACAACCGCTGAATATGGCGAGCGATACACTCTGATCGGACCTCTCAATCGAGCTTCGGTACTTACAATTTGCTCTCTCGTCATGGGCCTTGCTCATCACACCATAGGCCGCTGTTGAAGTCGAACCCCTCACTCCAACAAACCCTGAGTTGGCCAAGTCAATTGCAAATATGCAAGCGAGAGGAATTGGAATAGTATACGGCAGATGGTTGATTGAAGGCGCACCACGAATAATTCTGATCGACACCAAGTCCGGTTACCGGTGGTTGGACGAGTGGAAGTCCGATTTATGGAATACTGCTGGAATACCCTCGCCTCCAGGGGACGATGAGACAAATGAGGCTGTAGTCTTTGGATACCTTGTAGCATGGTTCCTTGGCGAGGTACAAATCTTGCTACGCGCGCCACGAGTATAGCTGACAGTATTCTAGTTCGTTTCTCACGAGAGGAAGAAGGCAATTATTGCGCATTTTCATGAATGGCTTGCTGCAGTCGCGATACCATTGACAAAGAAGCGAAGAATAGACGTAACAACTATTTTTACGACACACGCTACCCTGTTGGGAAGATATCTCTGCGCTGGGTCCGTCGACTTCTACAACAACCTCCAATACTTCGATGTCGACTCTGAGGCTGGTAAACGCGGAATCTACCATAGATATTGTATTGAACGCGCAGGTGCACATTCTTCCGATGTTTTTACCACGGTCTCACACATTACGGCCTACGAAAGCGAACATCTACTGAAACGCAAGCCGGACGGCGTGTTACCCAATGGACTAAACGTCAAAAAGTTCTCTGCGATGCATGAGTTCCAAAATCTTCACCAACAGTCGAAAGAGAAGATCCACGACTTTGTGCGAGGCCACTTCTATGGGCACAATGATTTCGAGCCAGAAAACACCTTGTACTTTTTCACCGCTGGACGATACGAATATCGAAATAAAGGCGTGGATATGTTCATCGAGTCTCTGGCCCGACTAAACCACCGCCTAAAGAGCTCCGGTTCTAAGGTGACGATAGTTGCATTTATCATCATGCCGGCACAAACACAATCCCTGACTGTAGAGGCACTAAAAGGGCAAGCTGTGATTAAGTCGCTTCGGGATACGGTGAGCGTCATCGAACATGAGGTTGGGAAACGACTCTTCGAGCGGTCGCTGCAGTGGCATGACGGAGACGATGTACCCGAGCACAAAGACCTCCTGAGCAGCCAAGATCGCATTATGCTCCGACGCCGACTCTTCGCGATGAAGCGCAACGCACTACCGCCTGTCGTAACGCACAACATGGCAAATGATGCCGACGACCCAATCTTAGCCCAAATACGCCGAGTCCAATTGTTCAATCATCCAAGCGATCGAGTCAAGGTCATATTCCACCCCGAGTTCCTCAACTCCGCAAACCCAGTTTTACCTCTGGACTACGACGATTTCGTTCGTGGGACACATATGGGTGTCTTCCCATCCTACTATGAGCCATGGGGCTACACTCCCGCCGAGTGCACCGTAATGGGTGTACCCAGCATAACAACAAATCTATCAGGTTTCGGATGCTACATGGAAGAACTAATCGAGAACGCCTCGGATTATGGCATCTATATCGTCGACCGCCGAACCAAGGGCGTCGACGACTCAGTGAATCAGCTTACTCATTTCATGTTCGAGTTTGCCTCTAAGAGCAAGCGACAACGCATAAACCAGAGAAACCGGACGGAGCGACTCAGTGATCTGTTAGACTGGAAGAGAATGGGTATGGAATACGTCAAGGCGCGGCAGCTGGCTCTTAGGCGAGGTAAAGTCTGATCGTAATACTACCGGGAATGAATGCTAATATTGAATGCAGCCTACCCCGCCTCATTTGACGACGACTACGACGAAGCCGCCATTTTCGATGCATCCGAGCCCAAACTCACGCGACCACTGTCCGTTCCAGGCTCGCCTCGGACTCGCTCCGGTATGATGACGCCAGGCGATTTCGCTTCGCTGCAAGAGGGTCGGGAAGGGCTCAGCACGGAAGACTACATAGCCTGGAAGCTGCCGTAAGTGAAAGTCTCTTCGGACACATGAAACCCATTTGAAATTTCATGCTGATCTCGACGATGGAAAATAGTGAAGAAGAAGACCCCTACGATTATCCCTTCCCGCTGACACTCAGATCCAAAACCTCCACGCCTGGCCAGTCTCCCATACAAGGTACCGTGAATGGGACCTTTTGAAAACGGTTTGATCGAAAGCCAAGCAGGAAGATACTATCAACTTTGGCCGAACTGGTTAAGCATTTCAGCCTTGGCCAGAGCGAGGAAAACAAAATGGCAGCAACGGAGCGCAGAATCGCCACCCTTGGATGTTTGATAACTCGAACAATTTGTACAATGCCTTTTCGACCCACATATCAGTATTCCTGCCATTTCCACGTTCTTTCTGTCATCTCATGCTTGGTTGAGGGCTGTGGATAGTTTGCTTCGTAGTAATATTGTACGATAGTTCCCTTTTTGTATTTTCCAGCGAATCATCTGCATAGTTCTTCGCCCACGTTCATCAGTCGAATGCACTATATGTAAGATACTTGGTTCGTGATAGCTTTATGGATATTCGCAAACCATACCTCTCCAAGGATGTCGAAAGTCATTGCGCGATAAGCCGATCCCCAGACAGGCCAGGTCAACTGTTTAGACCAAGCGGCTATCTGGATATGGGAGATTCCTATGTGCATTTAGGCCCGAGTCGATGGTTATAGATACCATCCTATGAGGACAACTAAAGGTATGTGTTTACTTGATTACATCTATGTATTATAAAAGTCGGTTGCTAAAGGGGTGAAAATGTCGCCTACCTTAGTGGGAAAATTAAAATACAACGCTTAGCGGAATCCGGCAAGGCCTAGCTCTCAACGACATCAATCCTACTGTCCCAACCTTCTTCACTTTCGCCCCGTCTAATCTCTACTCAGCACTACATCACAGTACATTCAAAAACCTCAACCACTGATCCAAACAGACAAACATAACATTCGAACTACCAAACAAGCACCGAGGCTAAGATACATGTCTTTTCCAACCACTCGATTCCCAACATGTACCATTTCTCACTGCCCAGTCCCGAAGCCCATATTAGCCAACCCATGTCGCCCAGTCCCTTTCCCATAGTTTATCTGAAAAGGTCCAAGTCCAAGTTAAGAGATGCGAGATCCGTCATAAACAACCAATCAAACGAGTGCATATTGGTGAAGGGAGGGGGCATATTCCAAACACCAAGAGCAGAGGGGTCGAGAAGGGTGGGTCGTTCCAGTGCTGAAGAGAGCTGTTCTGCGGGAGTGCTGAAGATTGTACTCGGTTGAAAGTGGCCCGCGGTGTTGGTGTGGTTGGCGCTGGTAGGCCTAAGGGTTGTCGGGAGCGGACTGGTAGGTTTGGGTTAGTCGTGTTTTTATTATAGTAAGTCTTGGTGGAGCGGTGACTCACAGGATCAGGATCAAGATCAGCTGCTCCGCCTTGATGTCCACCCACGACGTATGCAGCCGGAACCGGGTTCCTCTCCTTTCCTGGTTTCTCCTTCCTGGGCTTATCCTCGCGTCTCCCTGGCATCTCCTTGAGCCATTTATTCACTTGTTCTTCTTTCTCAGCCTTCCATTCCTGCTCTTTAGCTACCCTTTCCTTATTTTCGTCCGCTGCCTGCTCTTCAAGACAAGTTTGGCATTGATTTCCTGGACGAACATACACATCTTGATGGTATGGGCATTGGCACATATGTCCTTTCTTTTTACAAAGCACGGTGAATGCCTTCTTACATATTACACTGTCGCCAGAAGCCCACGTCAATGCCAAAGCCTTTCTCATAAAAAGCTGTGGAGAGCTTACCAATGGTGTGTACGAGTTGGAAACATCTTTGTCAAACCCCTCTCAACGATGCACGTCAAGTGACTGGGTTTGGGCCCTAGCCCCATAAGATCTTTTGCGTTTGGCATCGTCCGCAAGAGGTGAAAAGGCCACTGTCAAAGAAGATGCTCGGTATGGCCGTGATTGATATCAGCTCTAATTCTTTAGAACAAGTCCGTAAAGGAGGTGTACAATCAGGTTGTGCGGTTGGAGATTCAGACCCCATGTTGGTGGTATATATGGGTCCTGATGACTGTTGCTTCAAGCATAATGAATGAGGGCTCATTGTGATGTACGAGATGTTGAGCTGAGATCCATATGTTCCGTTGATATCTTGAGAGCATTGGCATAGTTTTGGAAAGCCTAAGGTGACGGACAAGGTGTTGAGCTGAGATTCATGGGTTCAGCTAACACCTTGAGAGCTTTCGCATAGACTTGAGAAGCCCACAGCGATGCACAGGATGTTGAGCTGAGATTCGTAGGTTCTGTTGACACCTTGAAAGCTTTTGTGTGCACATTGAAAATTTGTGAATGAGCCTCCGACACATTAGATGTTGTTTGGTGATTCACCTGGTTTGAGTAACCTATCATCCTGGGCGTAAACAGCACGCATTTCATGCTTCTCAGCAGACTCTTCTTTTCCAACCAACATCATCAACCTAAAAACATATCTTAGCCAATATTTGATCAAGTTTCTTTCATGCTAGGTCTTATTTGACTGCACAAAGTTCTCACAAAACCGTAAGTACATTTCATTAAAAGCAATTGCTGGCTTTGTATATTTCGGAAGATTCTGGCGAAACCCTATATTTATTCAACTTTTACAGAACACATCGCACAAACAGCAAGCGCAAATTCTTGCAGGAAGATTCGATACACTAAGAACACTCTCACGCTCCGACTGTCAGCTGGACTGGGACAGTTATTGTGTCAAGGCAGCAATACAACACATCGGCAAAAATTTGAAAGTATGATATCTCAGTCCCTCATGCTTGTTTATATGTCCAAGCGCTAATTTCTTAGAATAACTTTACCTTCCTCACACCAGCCGTCAATTAACTCCTCCTTGTCTTACAGCCGAAACGTCATGTCGGATCTAGCTATCCATTCCCGCTATGAGAAAGACATCGAAGAGCTCGTCTCCGAAGAACAAGCTATTAGAGACCTGAGTCATGAAGACGAAGATCTCATGGTAGATGTGGTAGAGTGTGAGGACGACAACGAGGAGGAAGAAGAATACGACGAACTCGAACAATTTGTCCCACTTCTCAAGAGCATGAAACTCGATCGGCTTCCAGCTTTTGCCGTTTCAGTTCGAATGCAGAAGATGCAATCCGAAATACATCAACAATCGGCAAACACAGACGCGCAACTCCCGCCGTTGACTTGTACGATTTTGTATCCGCTTTCAGGTTCTTTCAATATCCTCTTCCAACTAGAGTTCAGTGACGGGGTTCGTTGGCTTTTCAAAGTCCCCGTAACGGGTTATCTTGGTCGGTTCGACGAGCTAGCCGCACAAGCTTTAACGTGTGAGGCGATGACTATGCGTCTTCTCAAGCGGGAGACCACCATTCTGGTACCAGAGGTATATTCTTTCGATGCTAGTCTGAACAATGATGTCAACTGTCCTTTCATTATGATGGAATACATTCAGGGCCGACCACTATACGAGTTGTGGTTCCAACCATCGTCCTGCGATGCTGCTATGAAGCAATTTCGGGAGCGAATATTAGGGGATCTCGCTGCAGCAATGGCGCAACTAAGTAGCTTCACGTTTCATCGAGGTGGCTCTCTCCGATTTGATAGCGAAGGCAGAATATCCGATTTTGGTCCTTCCAGAGTACTTGATTTAGGCGCTCAATACGATAAGATGAACAGCGGCGATTATGATGGTTCCCCCATCTTTTGCGTTAAGGGACCGTTCGACGACGCCAAGTCGTTCTTGAAATTTAACTTGGATCGGCGTGGTCCAATCAAAGCCAATCCAGCGCGATTCCACCGCGGAAACCATATGCTACTAAGACAGTTCATGGACTGGATCTCTACAAATCAGTCAATGGAGGAACCTCAGTTTGTTCTAACTCATCCGGATTACGCCCTTCAGAATATACTAGTCTCCGAAGATGGTACACTTCGCGGAATTATTGATTGGGATGGGGTTGCAGCTATTCCGCGCTGCATGGGGCAGTACCCTCTATGGTTGATGCGTGACTGGGATCCAGCCTCCTACAATTATGATATTAAAACAGGGAAGCTTCGTGATCCGGATAGCCAATGGGAAAATACCCCGGAGGAGCTTGAATCCTATCGGAAGCTTTACGCACGGTCCATGGAACAGTGTATTTCAGAACAACGAGGCCGAGATGGTACACACTGTAAGGAAGGTGAATTGAGGACTTCGGTACTTAGTCAGTCCTCAAATCTAGGAATTCGCAAATCAATCCTCGCTTGGAGCTTAGCAGTCGCAGCCGACGACTTCATGTCCACCACCGCAAATGTGGGCCTTGTCTTTAGGGAGATTGATCGGCTCACTACTGCTTCTCAAGAGAGCTCAAGTCCGGCGACAGACTCTGACGCATCAGGCGGCGACGAGGCAAAGACCGGTGCAGATACCAATTCCACCTCACATACTTCCGCTGGTATGGATGAATCACCCAGTCACAAGAGCTTGATTAATGCAGCTGCACCTAGCAAGAGTTATGCAAGTATTCAAGAGGTGGAAGCTCTAGGTATTTTAGATGGTGGTCTGCCTGAATGTCCCGTGTCTGATGAGTTAAGATGTGTTGAAGATGGCTTGAGCCGGAAGGCGAAGCCAATCTACAATCGGATCCAAGACGCACTTCGCTGTGATGGGAAAGTTTTGCATAAGAAGAACTTAAAGAAGGCTCCCAAAGATCTACAGCCTCTGCCAGCAATCATTCAACCGGCAGTCGCTGAAGCTTGCCCAACTAAGAATGCCATATCTTCTGGTAGTCGATTTCAGTCCGCTTTGGACCATACTATTGGAATTCTACGGAGAAAGGGATCAAAAGGATCCGCGGATGGTACCGAAGTCAAATCTGCAAGCACTCAGCTTTACACAAATGACAATGTCAAGCTTGGTGGGGGTGGCTTCCGAAACCTTCTCCATAGTGTAATAGGATTTTTAAAGAAGCCGAAGGTAGAGAAGCCTCACAAAGATGCTGTAAATCTATCAAACCCCGTTGAAGTTTCCTCCAGTGACCGCGTCGAACCTTGTCAAGGCCGGGACCGAAGCGCCGTTTACAAGACCCCGGATCTTCCACGAAACCATAAACCGAAACACTCGCCTGAAGTCAGCAAGCCATTACCAGCAGATGTTAAAGCTAGCACAAGTCAGGCGGGTAAGCCTTACTATGTCGATGCGGGACATGCTGTTCAACCAATGTCTCCATATCCGCAAGACAGTAAAGTGGAGAGAGCCGAAGCACAGGGAAGCCTCAGCCCTGTCAAGGAAGAGGTTGGAAGTATTTGCCATCAGGCAATACTGAAATTAGAAGACGCGGGGATTTTTAGCACCATCTCAAAGGAACATCGTGCACTTATTGAGGGTGTCATTAAACAAGTTGCAGAAGCCTCGCCGCGAGGCTTACCTTGTATCTCTGATGCCAAGCCAGCCGGAGAAGTCCTGAGGTCAGCTGAAGTCGTCAAGACCCAAGATGTGCCTCTTACACCTGTCGCCATAGAGAAAGAAGCCCCAGGGTCAGCCGAAGCCTCTGAGGCCAAAGACGAAGCTCCTACACCAGCCAAAGCGCAGAATAAAGAGTACGACCCGTCACAATTCCTACTTTGGTCTGTCGCACATGGCATCGCGGACGGTGAGCTTAGCGATGAATTTTGGCAGCGCCTTGAACGAGGCTTCGCTGCTCTGGTCGCCTCTTTGTAAATGCAGCTACATGTCTCTTTCCCTTTACCGCTCGGCGCCTGAAACTTGCCGGCTTACGCGTTTGCGGGTCCTACAGGAACAAGTTTTGCCGCGTAAATGGATTACCAGGACTGTTGGAGAGAAGAAATATAAGTAAAGGAAGAAATAGGAGGAAAGACAACTTATGGTCTCATCACAACACAAAAAGGCCAAGCAGAGACGTAGTGGAGGAGCGTTTTGTTAGAGATGGACTGGGAACGCAGGCAGAAGCGAATACCACAAACGTGCATTAAAGTTGCGTTTCTGTTTCCGAAGAGAGTTCCTTCCCCCTCAGATTCCCCATCTAGAGTTCAATTTAGGCCCCCTCTAGAGCAAATGACGAGGTTATTAGTCATTTTCTAAACAGCGAAACTTCAAACCGTTCAGCGAAGTTTGCGAAGTTACTTTTGCTTCTTGGGTAGCTGTGCACGGTTTGATGGAAAGCATTCAGTTGTAATGATTATGAATAGCAACTAATGTATACATAAAATATGCTTGACGATTTTTATAAAAATTCTTCGTATGATTTGAAAAAAACTTGATTGTGAAAGTGAGTAAGTACTCGTATGCACGGGGTTCCCGCGCAAACGGGGTTTCCGCGCACGCTAACTAAAACTATTTATATTAGTGCCATTTTTAGCACGCTAAACCCGATACTATCTGTTGCTAACCTTTCTAGGTTAGAGTGCGCGGAAAC
>JAABUU010002659.1_pt1 | contig 24735 bp, 20 predicted proteins | sample 5559301 | NCBI WGS metagenome assembly JAABUU01 (sample SAMN10711884, study PRJNA513360) | rock metagenome | isolation source: Antarctica rocks | place: Antarctica: Victoria Land, Richard Nunatak white | reverse complement strand
CGACAATGACGCTCGGTAAGAGCCTTCTACTCGGTTCAGCGGCAGCACTCTGCGCCGCCGTGAGTGCCCAGGCCGCCGATCTGCCGGTGCGGAAGGCTGCGCCCGTCGATTACGTGCGGGTCTGCGACTTCACCGGGGCCGGCTTCTTCTACATCCCCGGAACAGACACCTGCATGCAGGTCGGCGGCATCCTCCGGACCGAATTCGACTTCATCAACAATTCACGCGCCTTCTTCCCGCAGGCCGTGACCGGGACGGGCGTCGGGAGCACCAACAACACCAATCGTGGCAACACCATTCCGGCCGGTACGCTCATCCCGGGCCGTGACCGCGACGAGACAGGGTTCTTCGCCCGCGCCCGTCTCAGCATCGACACACGCACCCAGACCGCCTATGGCGTGCTTCGCGCCTTCCTGCAGTTCCAGGCCGACCGCCTGCAGGGTATCTACTCGGGCGGCGGCCCCGCCGGCGGCGCTAACTCCTTCGCCAACCAGGGCGGCAACAACGTCCAGCTACGCCGCGGCTTCATCCAATTCGCCGGCATCACGGCCGGTCGCGTGCAGTCGTTCTTCGACTTCTACGCCGATAACTACAACTACGAAGGGATCGCCGGGTCCGATACCAACATCAACGTCTTCGCCTATACCTATACGGTCGGGGGCGGATTTTCGGCCACACTCTCGATGGAGGACCGCACCGGGCGGAATCTTCCGCAAAATCTGGGCAACATCCTCGGTGGCCCCAGTGCCCTCGTGAGCGCGGCCCGCTACGCCGGCGAAACCATTCCGGACATCGTCGGCGTGCTCCGCTACGATCAACCCTGGGGTGCCGCGCAATTGTCGGCCGCCTACCACGAGATCCAGTCGACCGAGGGTCCTTTTCCGGGCACGGGGAATCAAGGGATCGGCACGGCCGACACGAACGGCTTCGCGGTTCAGGGCGGGGTGAGGATCAAGCTGCCCATGCTGGCAGCCGGCGACGATCTGTGGCTGGAAGGCACCTATGAGCAAGGTGCCTATTTCTACCAGGATTCGGGGACGTTCCTCAACGGTGGTTTCAGTTCGCTCGCCGTCGGCGGGTTCCAGCATATCGATCGTGACGCCATAGCGATTCACACGCCGGGCACGCCGGCCGCAGCCTACTCGCTGCAAAAGGGCGAGGGCTTCTCGGCCCTGGCAGCCTTCAACCACTACTTCACCCCGAATTTCCACGACGTACTGTTCGGTTCATACGAGCAGACGAGCTACGGCCGCGCCGGGAACATCGATTGGACGCTCGGCGGCCTCGGCGACGGAAGCGAGTACCGGGTCGGCAATCAGTTCCTGTGGGATCCCGTGAAGAATCTCGAGTTCGGCCTCGAGTTCACCTATATGCACATCGACCAGACGCTCGCCCACAATCCTGGCCAGACCGCGACATCGATCGCCGGCCTCAGGGGTGTCGCCCAGAACCCCGACGCCTTCGAGGTGCGTCTGCGCGCCGAACGCGACTTCTGATCGAACCTTCGGAGACGCGAAGAAGCCCGGCTCAGCCGGGCTTCTTTTCGTTTCAAACGAGCACAGCCGAGTGCAACCGCAAGGCGCGACCCTGGGCAGGAACGGTGGTTGCAGGAATGTCACATGGCGGCCCCAAAGGCTGGATGAGGCGGTTTCAGGGCATTCTTGCGTTTGTCGAATCTCAAGCCGCGGTTATGGTGTTTGCAGCGGAGGGACACGCCCCCCGCATCCGAAGGTTCGAGGGTCTACGCTGGATCCGCCCAAGGCGGAATCAACAAGTCGGCGGGACACACGGACTGTGCATTGGGAGCTCGGGGCGCTAAAGGTTCGACGCAGCTTAGGAGACGTTCCAATCTCCTGGGTGCTGCGGGTCGCAAGCTAAACCAATTCCCGTTGGGTCAATCATACTGGAGGTTTGACGATGAAGCTCGGTAAGAGCCTTCTTCTCGGTTCGGCGGCGGCATTCGCTTCCGCTTTTGGTGCACAGGCTGCCGATCTTCCCGTTCGGAAGGCGGCTCCGGTCGATTATGTGCGGGTTTGCGACTTCACGGGCGCCGGGTTCTTCTACATCCCCGGAACCGACACCTGCATGCAGCTCAGCGGCTTGGTTCGGACCGAGTACGCGTTCATCAACCAGGCGCGGGCGTTCTTCCCGCAAACCCTGACCGGCACAGGCGTTTCCGCGACCGGCCAAGGCGGCCAGACCGGTATCGCCGTCATTCCGGCCGGTACGGTCATCCCGGGCCGCTCCCGTGATGCAAGCGGCTTCTTCGCGCGCGGTCGTTTGAACGTCGATACCCGCACGCAGACCGCTTACGGCACGCTACGCGCTTACGTTCGCCTGCAGATCGATCGTCTACAGGGCAATTATCAGGGCGGCGGCCCGCAGGGCGGCGTCAACAGCTTCGCCAACCAGGCCGGCAATTCTCCGTCGCTCGATAAGGGCTTCATCCAGTTTGCCGGGATCACAGCCGGCCGCGTCCAGTCGTTCTTCGACTTCTACGCCGATAACTACAACTACGAGGGCATTGCCAACTCGGACGAGAGCAACAACGTTTTCGCCTACACCTATACCGCTTCCGGTGGCTTCTCGGCGACGATTGCGGTTGAAGACCGCACGGGCCGTAATCTACCCCAGAATGTCGGCAACATCACGGGTGGCGTGAACGCGGTTACGTCCAATGCGGTCTACGCCGGCCAGACCATTCCGGATGTCGTTGGCGCGTTGAATGTCGAGCAGGCCTGGGGCAAGGCGCAATTGTCGGCTGCCTACCATCAGGACAGCACGGTCACTGGCGCGCTCGGCGGCAACCTCCAGGCCTTCCAAACAAAAACCCAAGATGGCTTCGCGGTCCAGGGTGGCGTGCAGTTGAAGCTGCCGATGCTGGCGGCCGGCGACGACCTCTGGATCGAAGGTGCCTACCAGGAGGGCGCCTACCTCTACCAGGATTCCGGCACTTATCTGAACGGCGGCTTCAACTCGCTGTTCGCCGGTGGATTCCAGCACATCGACCGTGACGTGATCGCGATCGGCATTCCGGGCGGCCAGGGTGCCTATACGCTCCAAAAGGGTGAAGGCTTCTCGGTGATGGCCGCCATCAACCATTACTTCACGCCCAACTTCCACGACGTCCTCTTCGGCTCCTACGAACAGACGAGCTACGGCCGCGCCAAGAACATCGATTGGACCCTCGGTGGCCTGGGCGACGGCAGCGAGTACCGCGTCGGCAACCAGTTCCTTTTCGATCCCGTGAAGAACCTCGAGATCGGCCTGGAAGTGATCTACGGCCATATCGACCAGACCCTCGCCCACAACCCGGGACAGGCCGCCACGTCGATCGCCGGCCTCCGCGGCGTGAGCAAGAACCCGGACGCCTTCGAAGCCCGCCTCCGCGTCGAGCGCGACTTCTAAGTCGAAAGGCAAGCCTCAACCTACCAGGAAGCCCGGCGATGCACGCCGGGCTTCTTGCGTTGGAGGTCTGGCCCTCGCCGAGCCTGTGGTGAGCCGCGTGACCCGAACGACCGCTACGCCGGCCATCCTTCGCGGGTGTTGCTGGCCCCGACCATCTGCAGCCGGGCGGAGCGCAGTTGGAGGCTAGCCGGTCCATGTCGCTGCTGCTGCCGTATCCTGCGGTGATCCTCGGGGTTCGGACCGAATGAGGCCGGGCCGTGCCAGATCAACCAAGGACGGTAGCGGGGTCGTACAGCTTCTCAAAGGATTCAGCCGGCCACGGGACCGCACGATCTACAGGGAGGCACGTCCACCGACATCCATGCGGCCTGCGTGCGTAGCCTCGCGAAGTGCCTCCCCGCGGGCGCGCCATGATGCAGTATCGGCGACGTTCGGCGGCGGCGTGTTCTGCCGCTCGACTCACGAGGCGAGAGACCTACCGGCCGGTCAAGGCTGTCACGTCAGCAATCAGCCAAAAGCCAAGCGAGGCGACGGTACGTCGTGCCCTGATCCGAGATGAAGAAAGCGACGGCCTGCGGGCGCCTGGATCGCTCTCGCCGGGTCCGGCGACGCGCTCAGTTTCGCTCCCACATCATGATGCTGCCGAGATCGCCCATGGCATGCCACTCGGGTCGGCCGACGTCACCGGTGGATTCGATCGCCATGAGATTGGCGATGGCGGTCCTCGCCCGATTGACGCGGCTCTTCAGGGTGCCCAGGGCGCAGCCGCAGATCTGTGCTGCTTCCTCATAGGCGAAGCCCGAACCTCCGACCAGGATCAAGGCCTCACGCTGTTCGGCGGGCAGCTTCGCAAGAGCGGTGCGAAGATCTTGCAGATCCATGTGACCGTTCTGCTCGGGCACCGACACCAATCGCGCCGCCATGGTCCCCTCGGCGTCCTCCACCTCGCGGCGCCGCTTGCGGTACTCGGAGTAGAAGACGTTACGCAAGATAGTGAACAACCAAGCCGACATGCTGGTGCCATGCGTGAAGGAAGCCTGATTGATCCAAGCCTTCATCAGCGTTTCCTGAACGAGGTCATCGGCCCGGTCACCGTTTCCGCAGAGCGAAAAGGCGAAAGCGCGGAGGCTCGGGATCGTGCCCAGCATCTCGTCCTTCAGGCGCTTCGCGGCCGCTTCGGCGGATAACGTTTCAGGCTGGCCGGAACGAGTGTCTCCGGTGTCCGTACTCATGACCACCTTCCTCGATGACGCGCAATAGCGGGCATGTACACGGGCTCCCGACGACATCAGCACTCGTCCGAGCCCCGGCCGAGGGTTTCCACTACGTCCGCCCCGCCGGGAACGCGCCGTCGCACCAAGAGGACGCGCCGGAAGCGATGCAAGCCGGATCGTAGGAAGAGAATCGACCCTGGGAGGGCGTTGCAGTTGTCGATATCGGATGCCCTGCAAACGAAATCAACCCGTCACGGCGTGGCCGGGACGAGACGGCCGGTCAGCACCGGGGCCGTGCTGGGCTTCCCGTCGGGCGATCCTCCCGTTGGCTCGATCGTGATCGCATAAGTGGCGTCGGTGATCACGGCCGGATCATAGGCCTTCAGAGACGCTTGCGAGCCGGATCCCGCTGGTACGAGCCCGAGCGAGCGCGGTGCACCGATCGATTGGTCGATGATCCAAAGTTCGTAGCTCTTGCCGGCCGGCGAGGGAGCTGCCACGGGACGAACGGTGAGGCGCCGCGTCGCGAGGTCGACTTCCAGCACCATCGCCGGAGATCCTGCATTCCGTTGAAGAACGGCCGTGAAGCGAGCCCGTGGCGGCGGCCCGGCCCGCTCCTGGAGGACGATCCAAGCCAGCAGCGAGGCCGCCAGCGCGGCGAAACCGGCCGATACGGTGCGCCAGCGCCGCAGACCACGCCTGAGCTGCAGGACCGTGCCATCGCTCGGCGTGGTCTGGGTCCGGAACAGCCGCGCGACAAGGCTTTCGAAGACGGCCGCGGGCGGTACGACGTCGCGCGTGGCTTCGGATAGCGGTGCCAGCAACTCCTGCCAGGCCAGCACGCCCCCGGCGAGTTCGACATCCGTCGCGAGCCGGAACGCGACCGCTTCACGCTCCGCAGCGTCCAGGGTTCCGAGGACGTATTCGGCTGCGAGAAGATCCCTGTCGTCCGGGTCACTCATTGGCTCAAGCAGAGTCTCAGTTGGGTCAAGCTGCGACGCAGCCAGGTCTTGATGGTGGCAACGGGCCGTCCGTACCGCTGTGACAGCCATTCCCGGCTGGCGCCGCGATAATAGGCCAGCAGGACCGCTTCGCGCTTCTCGTCATCCAGCCCGCCGAGGCAGGTCATCACGGCCCGCAGCCGCTCGCTCTGTTCCAGCGCGTCGAGCGCCGTCAAGGTCTCGTCGGCGACATCGAAGCCTTCCGGCAGTTCACTGACCGGCGTGGTCTTGATCCGCCTGACGTCGTCCAGCGCCCGGTAACGGGCAATCGCAGCCATCCAGGCGATGGCCGATCCCCTGGTCGGATCGAAATCGCCGGCCCGCTCCCAGATGCGGACGTAAATCTCCTGGAGGGCCTCGTCGGCCAGGCTTCGGCGGACCAGGATGCCGACGACGATTCCATAAAGCTTCGCGCTCGTGGCCCGATACAATGACGCGAAAGCATGTTGATCGCGCTCCGCGACACGACCCAGTAGATCGACAAGGTCACGACTCGTTTCCAGCATGGAACGCCGTCTCCGGGCCTCTGCGTTCCGGAGGAGGAATCGGTCGTCAGAAGCGGCGTCACGCTAGAGCGGGAGGCCCTCTCTGCCAAGAGAGGACCCGATAACGCGGCGGCCAAGCATCGGCTGCCCGGCGTGGGAGACCTGCTCCGGATCGCTCAGACCGGCTTCATCCACGCCGCAGTCCAGACCGCGCCGCGGACGCGGTCAGAACGAGCCATCCCGCCACCAGGCAGATCCCACCGAAGGGCGCCGCCGAAGGCCACGGCCGCCAGTCCGCAAGGCCCGCCAGGGAGAGCTCGCCTCCGAACAGGATCGTCCCGCCGGTCAGTAACGTGAGCGCGACGGGCAGCAATGCAGAAGCGCGCGCGGTCCCGAGCGCCGCGGCGCTTCCTGCCGTCACCACTGCGGCGTGGATCAACAGGAAGTCCGAAGCCGTGCGGGCCAGATCGCCGCCGCCCACATGCGCGCCCGCTGCCCCGACCGCGACCCCCCCGGCACCCATCATTCCGGCGCACGCCATGAAGGCGAACGGCCAACGCGGAATTCCGGAGCGGGCTTGTCCCGGCAAGGCCGCTTCCGGGAATCGACGGTCGAGCACGCGGCCCGACTCAGCTGGCCGGCTGCATGACCGTATCGATGACGTGCACGACGCCGTTCGACTGCATGACGTTGGCGATCGTCACATGCGCGACGTCGCCTTTGGCGTCGGTGACGGTCAGACCCTTTCCGGCCTTCTTGACGGTCAGCGTATCGCCTTCCACCGTCTTCAGTTCGGCCTTGCCGCCGCCATCCTTGATCTGGTTCATCAGGTCGGCCGCCGTCAGCGTGCCCGACACGACGTGGTAGGTCAGGATCGCCTTGAGCTTGTCGACGTTCTCGGGCTTCAGCAACGTCTCGACCGTGCCCTTGGGCAGCTTCGTGAACGCGGTATTGACGGGCGCGAAGACCGTGAACGGGCCCGGGCTCGCAAGCGTGTCGACGAGACCGGCTGCCTTGACGGCCGCGACCAGCGTCGTAAGATTCTTGGCGTGGCTGGCGTTTTCCGCGATGGGCTTGTCCGCATACATCGGGGCTCCGCCGACCTTCGGATTCATCGCGGCCATGACCGGTACGGCGGCCAGCGACAGGGCAATGGCGAAGCCGGCGATGGCGTGGCGCTTCCCGTAAACTTTCAACATTTTTGAGCTCCAAAGACTTGGCTCCCGATGCGCCGGGGCAACGGAGATACGAGTGCGGGGCAGGGGAGTTTCAACGCTCGGGATTTATTTGGCGACCCCGGGATCCCGGACCGGCAAGGGTCTGGCACGGTGGTGCCCCACCAAGCAGCCGGGCCGGTAACTCTGTCCGGAAACGACGCTGGCGTTTACGCCCCACCAAGCTCTCATGGCCCCTAGTGCAAGGGTCATAGACCGCGAGCGATGTCCTCCATGGCGCAAAGCGCATCTCCGATCACGGTCGTCCTGGTCCTCGATCACGCCAAGGTCACGGGTGGACAGTCCCGGGTGGCCTTCGACAGCGCCATCGGGCTGAAACGACGCGGTCACGAGCCGATCGTGTTCGCGGCGGTCGGGCCGGTCGCACCCGAGCTGGAAGCGGCCGGCGTCCGCACGGTTTGCCTCGGCCAGAACGACCTTCTTGGGCATCGCTCCACCCTCGCCGCGGCCGCGCAGGGGATGTGGAATGCCGCCGCCGCCGCGTCGCTCCGCGATCTGCTGCGGACATTGCCGCAGCATGGCACCGTCGTGCACGTCCATGGCTGGGCCAAGGCTCTGTCCCCCTCGATCGCGAGTCCGATTGCCGAGTCCGGCTTCGGCGCCGTCTATACGATGCACGAATATTCGCTGCTGTGCCCGAATGGCGGCTTCTTCAATTATCGCACCGAGCAGCCGTGCGGCCTGAAGCCTTTGTCATCGGCCTGCTGGAGGACGGATTGCGATTCGCGGAGCTACGCCCGCAAGATCTGGCGCAGCGCCAGGCAGGTCGTGATGGAGCGGGCCGCGGGCCTTCCGGACGTGTTCTCCGATATCGTGTCGATCTCCCGTTTCCAGTTCGAGGCCGTGGGGCATCATCTGCCGCGGACCGCGCGCGTGCATCACATATCGAACCCGATCGATGTGGAACGGCTCGGGCCGAAGCCGCCCGGCGCCACGGGTCCCCTGACGTTCGTGGGCCGGATCTCGCCCGAGAAGGGTCCATTCCTGTTCGCCGAAGCGGCCCGCATGACAGGGACCGAAGCGGTCTTCGTCGGTGACGGGCCACTGGCTGGTGAGCTGAAGCGTCGCTACCCCGAGGTCAGGATGGTCGGCTGGCAAGGTCCGGAGGGCGTCCGTCATCACCTACGGGCGGCCGGCGCCTTGGTGTTCCCGTCGATCTGGTACGAAGGCCAACCGCTCACCGTGCTCGAGGCCAAGGCGCTCGGAACTCCGGTCATCGTCTCGGACGGATGCGCCGGCCGCGAATCGGTCGAAGACGGCATCACGGGGTTGTGGTTCCGCAGGAACGATGCCGAGAATCTGGCCGAAGCCATCCGGCGATTCGGTTCCCTCGACGTCGACGCTATGTCACGCGCGGCTTACGATGCGTTCTGGGCCGACCCGCCCACACTCGACCGGCATGTCGACGCCATCACCCGCATCTATCGCGACCTGCTGCCCGCCCAGGGGCGAGCCGACCCGGCCAGACTGACGGCCTGAACGCGTTGCTCTGTCGGCTGTCTGCAGGAACGGCCGGCGCGACTGATGCGGGACCGCTCAGCGGCCTGTCGGGCCCGTGTTCCAATGCCCGGGAGCCGAAGCCGACCAGGGGTCCCATGGACGGCGCGCCGCCGCTCTCGAGCCAGCGGACCCTGGCGGTCTCGATGCCCCACACGGCGCCGAGCATCAGGAACACATGGCGCCAGTGGTCGATGTCGATCTGAAACCCCTGCAGCAGGAACACCAGGAGCGACGGCCAGAAGACCTGGGCGGCGCGGCGATAGGGCGAGGGTCGCCATGCAACCCTGAAACCGACATAGCAGGTCAACCCGACCAGGAGCAGGAAGGCAAAGCCGCCCAGCCAGCCATAGGACGCGAAAGCGTTGATGTAGGAATTGTGCGGCTCGAGGCCGAAGATCAGGCGGAAGCGCAGCGGCCCGAAGCCGTTGAGGCTGTCGAGCAGCATGGGGATCGAGCGCAGCTGATTGCCGAACCGCCCGGTCGGCCCCTCGTCGTAGTCCTGCTCGATCGCGGCACGTTGCAGGAAGAAGTCGCGGGTGTGCTCGAAGGCCAGCAGGACGCAGACCACCAGCACCGCCACAGCCGCGGCCGCGAGGCTCGCCGCGACGATGCGGCGCCGGAGCTTCGAATCGGCGCTGGTCGCGAAGCCGAGGCCGATGGTGAGCAGCGTCGCCACCATGAACGCGCCCCAGGAGCCGCGAGAGAACGACAGGAAGATGCCGGCCACGACGACCAGCAGGGAGAGCACCGTGGTGGCCACGTGACGCGTGCGTCCGAGCATCAGGACCTGGATGTAATAGACCGCGCCCATGATCAGATAGGAGCCGAGCACGTTGGGATCCTTGAAGGTGCCCGAAGCGCGCCCGTAGCGCGAGAACATCTCGCCCAGGCCCCCGATGTCGAAATAGCCGACGATGCCGCAGAGCGCCGCCGCGACCGTGCTGGCGGCGTAGAACTTGAGGCAGAGCTCGGTACGACGTTCCGTATCCTCGGCGAAGAACAGCGCGAACACCAGCGTGGTCACGGCGAGGTACAGCGACTGCTCCATGAACAGCGTCGGATCGGGTTCATTGAGGTACGGAATGAGCCCGATGAAGCCGCCGAGATTGTAGAAGAAGATCAGGGCGAAGAACGGGATCACGCAGCGATGGATCCGGAACCCGCCGAGGAACCAGATCGGGATCGCGGCCAGCGAGGCGAAATCGTAGGGCGAGGGTTCGACGATGGCGACCGCACCGCAGAAGACGAAGACGGCGAAGCTCCAGTTGACGACCGCGCCGTAATGGACGGTGCGACCCGGCGAGCTAGGTGTCCCCGGGGATCGCATCTGCGCCACTGCTGCGTCAGTACGCATTTTCGGTCTTGATCAGGGCGAAAGGCGTGATCAGCAGGATGTAGATGTCGAAGAACAGCGACCAGTTCTCGATATAGGCGAGGTCGTGCTCGACGCGGCGCTGGATCTTGAGCGGCGTGTCGGTCTCGCCGCGCCAACCGTTGATCTGGGCCCAGCCCGTGATGCCGGGCCTGACGCGATGCCGGGCGAAATAGCCGTCTACCACGTCATCGTATTGCCGGTCGGCCGCCTTGGCGTGGACCGCATGAGGGCGGGGGCCGACGAGCGACAGGTTGCCCTTGAAGACCACGTTGAACAGCTGCGGCAATTCGTCGATCGAGGTCTTGCGGATGAACCGGCCGACGCGCGTCACGCGGGGGTCGCCCTTGGTCACGAGCCGCTGGGCCGTCGGGTCGAGTTCCCCGGCGTACATGGACCGGAACTTGTAGATTTCGATCATCTCGTTGTTGAAGCCGTACCGCTTCTGCTTGAAGAACACCGGCCCTCGCGAGTCGAGCCTCACCGCAATGGCCGTGGCAATGAACAGCGGCGACAGCAGCACCAGGGCGGCGGCGCCCACCACCTTGTCGAAAATGGTCTTCAGCACGACGTCCCAGTCGGCGATGGGCTTGTCGAACACGTCGAGGACCGGCACCGCGCCGATGTAGGAATAGGAGCGCGGCCGGAACTTCAGCTTGTTGGTGTGAGCCGCGAGCCGGATGTCGATCGGCAGGACCCACAGCTTGCGCAGCATCTCCAAGAGTCGCTGCTCGGCCGTGATCGGCATGGTGAAGATGATGAGGTCGATCCGCGTATGGCGCGCCAGCGCCACGAGGTCGTCCACATTGCCGAGCTTGGGATAGCCACCCACCACGTCGGGCGAGCGATCGTCGTTGCGGTCGTCGAACACGCCGCAGATGCGCACATCGGTGTCCTTCTGTTGGGACAGGACCTCCAGGAGGGCTATGCCGGCATCGCCGCCCCCCACCACGACCGTGCGCCGGTCGAGTCGGCCCGTGCGCGTCATGTGAGCCGTCACCAGCGACAGGACGCCGCGTTCGACCAGCAGCGCGCCCAGTCCGAGCATGTACCAGCCCAGCATCCAGACGCGCGAGAACGTGATCTCGAGCTTCAGGAAGAAGATGACGGCGAGCGCCGCCAACATCACCACGCTCCATCCGCCCGCGATGCGGAAACCCTGGTAGATCGGCGCTCGGAATGCCGTGACATTGTTGATCCGCAGGGCCTGGAACGTGACGATCGCCAGACCCGCCATCGACGGGATCGCGACGTCATAGGCCAGGCTGTAGCCGACCTGGGGCACCACATAGACGAGATGGACCAAGACGCCGGTTGCGCAGAGCAGGACGAACTCGACCGCGCGGACGAGGCCGGCCAGCACGAGCGGCGAGTAATGCGGGCGCGTATCGAGCACACCCGTCGTCTCGGCCAGTGCCGCGAGGGCTCGGCGGGGGTCGCCCGCAGGCTCGACCGGCGGCTCGACCGCGGGGTGGAGTTGCCGGAAGTCGTCAGGCCTGAACCCGGACGCGCTCGTCTTCAACGTCTTCACGAAACATCCCTTATTGGGAAAGCGCGATTGCAGCGCCGTGCTGCATCGCGGGGCGGGCTTTGGAGGCGAGGGCGTCCCGGTAGGCCGCGATCACGGCGTCGACCATCGCGGCGGTAGAGAAGCCGTCCTGAACGTAGCGGGCGAGTTGGTCCGCTTCGTCAGCCCTCGTTTCGGGCGAGGCCTGCAGCATGGCGACCATGGAATTCGCGAGGCGGCCGATGTCGTCGGAAGGAATCAGCCTGTCACGGTAGGGGCCGAAGATCTCCGGAATGCCGCCGACATCGGTGGCGATCAACGGGATCCTGGCCCCGGCAGCCTCGAGCACCACGTAGGGCAGGGATTCGGCTCGAGACGGGACGACAAGCGTTCGGCCGAGCGCGAAGCCCTGGCGTGCCGGCAGAGGTCCCGCGAAGATGATCCGATCCGCCAGGCCGAGTTCGGCGGCCAGCCGCTGCAGAGCGGCACGATCGGGACCGGTGCCGACCAGTACGGCACGTGGCGCCGTGCCGAGGATGCGTCCCGTTTCGCCCAGGGCCTGCAACAGGACGTCGATGCCCTTGGCGGCCCGAAGCTCGCCGACATAGACGAACTCCGCCGCATGCGGGCCGTGGACGACGGGTTCGAATTCCTGGCGAGAGATGCCGTTGTGCACCACGCGCGCCGAGCGGACGGGTTCACCGACGAGTGCGCCGTAGCGCTGGCCGATGAATGCGCTCTCGAAGAGCAGCATGTCGGTGTGGCGGCGGAGTAGAGCCTCGATGCCCATGTAGGCCCGATGCACGGCGCTGCCCGGGCGATGGTTCAGGCTGCCGCCATGCGGGGTGTAGACCCTCACGGGGCCACGGCTGCCAGGCAGGAACCCGGGGACGCGGGCGAAGACGCCTCCCTTCGAGCCATGTCCGTGTACGACGTCGGGAGTGGTCGCCGACAGGCGCGACAGGACGTGGGCGAGCGCCCGCAGATCCGACGGGTGGGGGTTGCGGCGCATGGCCACCCGCGACAGCCCGAGTTCGAGGCTCGGCGACAGATCCGCGAGGGCACGATCCGCATTGGCGTTGCCCGTGGTGGAGTCGACGATCAGACCGACAGCATGGCCCCGCCTGGCCTGCTCGCGGCTGAGATCCAGAACGTGGCGGAACAGGCCGCCGAGCGGCGCACGTAGGACGTGGACGATTCGGAGTGGATACTGGTCCTGTTCGACCTGTTCGGTCATGGTGAGCCTCGCTGAAGCGACGGCTCACGATGACCCGCAAACCTAAAAGAAGCGTTCTTCCACGTTGATGGTATCGCCGGGCCGCACCGGGTAGGCGAGGGGCACGCGGGCCGTGATCTGCACGCCGTTGATCATGCGGGTGATATTGGCCGATCCGCGGTCGGCCCGAGGCCCGAAGCCACCCGCCACCGCGATGGCCTTCTGCACCGTCATCCCGTTGATGAAGGGGTATTGACCGGCGGTCGTGATCTCGCCCAGGACGAAGAAGGGGCGGTAGGCTTCGACCTCGATGGCGACGTGCGGATCCCGCAGGAAACCGCCGCGAAGCTTGGTCTCGATGGCGTGCTGGGCATCGGTCGTGGTCAGGGCGCCGATCGGGACGTCGCCGATCAGCGGCATGGAAACCATTCCGGACCCGTTGATGGCGTAGGAGTTCGACAGGGCGTCCTGACCGAAGACGATGATGCGGATCCGGTCGCCGCTGGCCAGCGTGTAAGGGGCGGTCAGTTGGGCACGGAACAAGTCGGTGCGATAGATCGGGTTCGCGCAGCCGGCGAGCGATGCGGCGCCGGCGAGACTGAGGGCGAGGGCGATGCGGCGCATGGAATGGCCCAACGTGAGGCCGCGACCGAAGTCGGGGCGTGAAAGACGTGTGCTATTGATAAGGCGTTAGGGTTAACGAAACGCCAATCGGCGGGCGAAGTCGGTGCCGACCCGAAGGTCAACTGCCATGCGGGCCGCGTCACCAATCCCGCAACGCCGCTTGGATCCGAATGCCGTCGGGCGCTAATGGCTCGGCGAAAGGGATGTGACGGGTTGTATGTCGGGCTGTTCGCAGGCCTCTCCGGGGTATCGTTGAAGGAGCGGCAGAATGGTCGAGTTCGACTATCCCAAGTCACTCACAGGTTCGTCACCATCGCTCCAGAGTGGACGTCCGAGTCCTGAGCGAGGCGGACCTTGGCTCCGCCCTTGCAATGTAAAACGATCGCTTTACATTCGTTGTCATGGACAAGCGCAGCGAGATGATCGCGGGAGCATCCTGCGCCTTCGAAGCCGAAGGCTTCCGCGGTATCGGGGTCGATCGGGTTCTCGCTTCCTCCGGGGCCTCCACCCGCACGCTCTACAAGCATTTCGGCTCACGCGACGGGTTGGTGGTCGCGGTGCTCGACGCCCGCCACCGCACGTTCATGGAGCGCCTTGAGGCTGAGGCGGAAGACGGCGATCCTGCCGGATCGCTCTTTGCGGCGTTGCGCCGATGGCTGGAGAAACGCGGCGCGCGGGGCTGCATGCTCCTTCGTGCCCGCAGCGAGTATACGGCTGCGAGCGAGGAGATCGTAACGCTCGTGCGCCGGCAGAAGGACGAGTTCCGCGTCGAGGTCTCTAGGCGGCTTGAACTGGCGCTTGGTCGCGTCGAAGAAACCCTCGCCACGCAAGTCTGGCTCCTGTTTGAGGGGGCAATGGCCGGGGCAAGCGTCTCGGACCTGTCCGTGGTCGACAAGGCCGCGCAGGCGGCTCGGTCTCTCATCGAGGGCGCTCGGAACCGCGCGTCGTGAACGGTCGGGTTAATCTGGTCGCGGCCGCCTTCGCCCTGACGGCACTTTCGTATGGTCTGGCGCGCTTCGCCTACGGCCTCCTCCTCCCGCAGATCCGCACGGATCTTTCCTTGAGCGCCACCGCCGCCGGCTGGATAGGCGGCAGCGCATTCGCGGCCTACTGCCTTGGCGTCATGTTCGCCTTCCTTGTCGGTGACAGACTCGGCTCTCGCGCAGTGCTGATGATAGCGGGATCGGCAGCAACGATCGGCATGGCGCTCGTGGCGCTCTCGCCGAACGGATGGGTGCTCGGCACGGCGATCACTCTTGCAGGGGTGAGCACGGGCCTGACGTCTCCCCCGCTCGCCTCGGCCGTGGCGCAACGGTTCGACGACGAAGGCCGCCCGAAGGCCAACGGCATGATCAATGGCGGCACAGCGGCCGGGATCGTCTTTTCTGGCCTTGCGGCCATGGCTGTCGCCGGAGCATGGCGCGAACTCTATGTTCTCTTCGCCCTGATCGGTGGAGCCGTGACGCTATGGCTCTGGTTCGCCATGCCGGCAGGCTCCACCGAACAAAACTTTAGAGGGCTGTCACTGAACACCCTGAGAGGCCCCGGTCTCCTCGGCCTCTGCGTCAGCGCCTTCCTGATGGGTGCATCCAGCACAGCAATCTGGACCTTCGGCGCGGACATCCTGCGCCACGAGCTTGCCTTCGCGGAAACACGGATCGCACTGGCTTGGGTGGTACTGGGCGCTGCCGGCATCCTCGGCTCGGCGACCGGTCTCCTAACAGCCCGCTATGGTGTCGGCTTCGTTCATCGCCTTGCGCTTCTCGGCATGGCCCTCGGCACGGTTGGGCTCGCGGCGGCAACGGAGGCTCCGGTCCTCGCCCTCGCCGCGATGGGCCTGTTCGGGGCGACCTACATCATCTCGACCGGCGCGATCCTCATCCAGGGCATTGCATGCCTTCCATATCGCCCCGACCTTGGCCTTGGGATACCGTTCCTGGCCATCGCCGTCGGCCAGACCGTGGGAGCACCACTATTCGGGGCCGTTCTTGAAAGCATGGGCTCCGGGACGGCGCTTCTGTCCTCCGCGGCCGTCGCATGCGTAGCGATGGTTTGGGGCGGGGAAGAGCAATTCGTCGGCGGCTAAGCTGAACACAAGACCTAGGCCGAGCCCCGGAAAGGCCGCACACGACCCGACCTCGCCGCAGCAGCCCATCTACGCCGTTCGTTGAACGTCCACTGTACAGACCTTTCGCCGGAAAGCGGACCGTCGCTTTCCACCCCTCCGAACCATCGAAATAGCCCGCACCCGGCGCGATGCCCGAGGGCCACATCTCACGAAGCTCCGGCAGTTCGAAGCAGATTGGGCCCCAACGGCATCAAGCTCCAAAGAGGGATAGCTGTTCAGGGACCCTGTCGACTCCTCGGTGCCGAGCCACTAGTGCAGGGCGCGCGCAACACCATATGGGAGCGATCCCGATCCCGGCCCGGCAGCCTGCCGCCGCGCGTCCCAACCTCAGCGCTCGTGACCCTGCCATGCCGTCGTTCCGCACCTCCCGCAACGTGTCCCACCCGGCCACCAAGATGTTCGACCTCGTGGCGGACATCGAGAAGTACCCGGGCTTCCTGCCCCTGTGTCAGGCTTTGGTGGTCCGCCACCGGTCTGAACTGCCGGGCGGCGAGGAGGTGCTGGTGGCCGATATGACGGTCGGCTACAAGGCAATCCGGGAGAGTTTCACCAGTCGCGTCACGCTCGACCGTGCCCATCAGACGATCGTGGCCGAATATATCGACGGCCCGTTCCGCTCGCTGGAAAACCGTTGGACGTTTCGCGACCGGCCGGCGGGCGAAGGCTCCACGGTCGAGTTCTTCATCACCTACGAATTCAAGAGCCGCATGCTGAGCCTGCTGATGGGCTCGATGTTCGAGGGTGCGTTCCGCCGATTCGCCGAGGCCTTCGAGCATCGGGCCGATCAAGTCTACGGCTGAGGCATCTTGCGGCGAGCCGATCCGGAGCCGGGTCCGCAAGATGCCGTCACGGCCGCGTGATCGCGCGCTCGATCATGTCCAGAGCCTGCATCACCGAGGCCAGCCTGATGCCTCCGCGCCCGAGGTCTCCGAAACGGCACGCGACCGCGACGTCGTCGCGGTCGCGCCGGGCGCAGGCGAAGTGGACGAGCCCGACAGGCTTCGAGGCGGTTCCACCGCCCGGTCCGGCGATCCCGGTGACCGAGACTGCGATGTCGGCACGCGTGTTGCGCAGCACGCCGGTGGCCATTGCTCGTGCGACGGCTTCCGATACGGCGCCCTCGGCCGCGATCATGGCCGGAGACACGCCGAGCATCTCGACTTTCGCGTCGTTGGAATAGGTCACGAAGCCCCTGTCGACCACGGCCGACGAGCCCGGAACCTCGGTGAGCAGTGCCGCCACGAGGCCACCGGTGCAGGACTCCGCCGTGGCCAATAGAAGCCCCTGGCCTCGGCAGACCTCCAGGAGGCGAGCGGCTCGGGCGAGCAGCGAATCCGAGAACATGGGCCCGGGATCAATCGGGTTCTTGGGGCAGGCGGATCGTAGCCAGGCCCCAGGCCACGATGCCCTCACCGCGGCCCGTGAAGCCCATGCGCTCCGAGGTTGTCGCGGTCACGCCGACCCGGTTCGCCGCAATGCCGGCGATCTCGGCGATCCTGGCCCGCATGGCCTCGCGATGCGGCCCCACCTTAGGCATCTCGCACACGACGGTGGCATTGAGGCTGGCGATCGCGCCCCCGCGCGCTCTGACGAGCTTCACGGCATGGCGCAGGAAGATGTCCGACGATGCGCCTTTCCAGCGATCATCGCTCGGCGGGAAATGGGAGCCGATATCGCCATCCCCGATGGCGCCGAGGATCGCATCGGTCAGGGCATGCAGCACGACGTCGGCATCGGAATGGCCTGACAGCCTGCGGTCGTGCGGGATGCGGATACCGCCGAGCCAGACATGGTCGCCGTCGGTGAACGAGTGGACGTCGAATCCCTGGCCGGTCCGGATGTCGCTGAGCACTGCAGATAGACGGAGTTCCGCCGCCTGGAAATCCGCCGAGGTGGTGACTTTCATGTTCCCGGGTTCTCCGTCGAACACGGTGACGACGTGGCCTGCGAATTCTGCCACCGCGGCGTCGTCCGTGAGGTCCTGCCGGCCCTGTTCCCGGGCGCGCCGATGCGCGTCGCGAATGAGGTTCAGGCGGAAGGCCTGCGGCGTTTGCACGGCCCGAAGACTTCGACGGTCCGGAGTGCCGGTGACCTGCCCGTCGCCATCGATGGTCTTCACCGTGTCGAACACCGGGCAGCCGGGGACCGCGGCTCCCGAGATCCGCGCGCCTTCGACGGCCCTGGAGACGAGCGCCTCGGACACGAAGGGGCGGGCGCCATCATGGATCAGCACGAGGTCGTCGCCGCCGGCCCCGCGTTCGACCAGGGCTTCGAGCCCGGCCCGCACGCTGTCCTGCCGGGTCGCTCCGCCCATCGCGGGAGGACCGAGACGCATCCTGACCGCCGGATCGAAGCCCTCGACGGCTTCGGTGAAGAGCGCACGATCGTCTTCGTGAATCACGGTGACGACCGCGCCGACATCGTCGCGTTCGAGGAAGACCTGGAGCGTGCGGGCGATCAAGGGCCGGCCCGCCAAAGTCCGGAACTGCTTCGGCAAGCCGGTGCCGGCCCGGGACCCGCGTCCTGCGGCCACGACCAGCACATGGTAACGTCCGGACATCGACCTCTGACTCTCCTCGGCTGCCCTCCTTTCCCGTGTTTTCCCCGTCGCGTCAAACAGCGGCTCCCGGCAGGTGAGCCCAGCACCCTTGCCGTTCGATCGGGAACGATTAAGATGAAGGCACAAACTCGAATGGCTGGAAAAGCGGCAGCGAGGCACGAGGCCGTCAATCGGCCTGCGACGGAACAACCGACCTGTGTCGCGCACCCTCGGATCGGGCCGGCCCTACGGTGCCACCCGCCGGACGCCTCGGGACGAGCAGGGGATTGATGCTGCACGATTCGACTTCGGCCTCGACGGGGCGACCCCCTTTGCCGAACACTCCCCCGATCCGTCTTGGCGGCCGGACGCTGACAGGACGCGCGTTCCTGGCCCCGATGGCGGGCGTGACCGACCTCGGCATGCGGCGCGCGGCACAGCGCTTCGGGGCCTCCCTGACCGTCACGGAGATGGTCGTGGGTGATCAGCTGGCCCGCGGCGAGGCGGAGAGTCTGCTTAGGGCGGCAGGTTTCGGTCTCGCACCGCATGTCGTTCAGATCGCGGGTTGCCGGGCCGAGTCGCTGGCCGAAGGGGCGCGGGCCGCAGAGGCCGCCGGCGCGATCGCCATCGACATCAATATGGGCTGCCCCGCCAAGAAGGTGACGGGAGGGCTGGCGGGGTCGGCCCTGATGCGCGACCTCGACGCGGCCACGCGGCTGATCGCCGCCACGGTCGCGGCCGTGACCGTGCCCGTGACGGTGAAGATGCGGCTCGGATGGAATCAGGACTGCTTGAACGCGCCCGATCTGGCCAGGAGGGCCGAGGCCGAGGGGGTGGCCATGGTCACGGTGCATGGCCGCACCCGCAATCAGTTCTATACGGGCCGCGCCGACTGGGCCGCCGTGGCGGCAGTGAAACGTGCCGTGTCGATCCCGGTGGTGGTCAATGGCGATTGTTCCTCCCCCTCGGACGCCGCCAGCATGCTGAGGCTTTCTGGCGCGGATGCCGTGATGATCGGCCGGGCCGCCGTGGGCCGTCCCTGGCTGGTCGGCCGCATCGCGTCCTTCCTGCGTGACGGCACGCTCCGACCGGCTCCGAGCCGAGCCGAGCGATGCGAGGCGGCGCTGGAGCATTACGACACCTTGCTGTCGCAGTTCGGTCCCGCCAAGGGCAACCGTCACGCTCGAAAACACCTCTGCGCCTATGCTGACCACCTCGCGGATCCGGCGGAGTTCGAAGCCGGTGCCGATCGTCCCGCCGCGGAACTTCGCGCCAGGGCGGGACTTCGCGCCTGCGCGCAACTTCGCGCCAGGATGGCGACGAGCGACGACCCTGTCGCAACGCGGCGCATGCTGGCCCAGCTCTTCGACCTTCCGCTCGACCCGGGACTCGCGGCATGAGGCCGACGGAAGACGGCCTCCGCAAGGCGACCATCCGCGACGGCGGGTTCGCCCAGGCGAGCGACGTCATCAACCTCTTGCCCCATGCCGTGCTGACCGTGGAAGACGACGGCTCGATCGTGGAAGCCAACGCCGCAGCGGAATCGTTCTTCGACATGAGCCGGGCCATGTTGAGGCGTCACCGTCTGGCCGACATCGTGCCTTTTGCGTCCCCGCTTCTGGCGCTAATCGAACAGGCGGTGAGCCGCGGTGCAGCGCTCAACGAGTATCGCGTCGATCTCGGCAATCCCAAGTTGGGGCCCGACCGCGTGGTCGATATCCATGTGAGTCCCATGACCGAGCCGAGGGGCCGCATGATGCTGCTGCTGCAGGAACGGTCGATTGCCGATAAATTCGACAGGCAGCTGACCCATCGCGGGGCAGCACGCTCGGTTTCTGCTCTCGCGGCCATGCTGGCCCATGAGATCAAGAACCCCTTGTCCGGCATCCGCGGCGCCGCCCAATTGCTGGAAACCGCGGTGGGGGACGAGGACCGGGCGCTCACGCAGCTCATCTGCGAGGAGAGCGATCGCATCGTGAAGCTGGTCGACCGGATGGAGGCTTTCTCCGACCTTAGGCCGATCGAGCGCGAAAGCGTCAACATCCATGCCGTGCTCGACCGCGTGAAGCGCGTCGCCCTCGCGGGCTTCGCGCGTCACATTCGTTTCACCGAGACCTATGACCCGTCGCTGCCGCCGGTCTTCGGCAATCGCGATCAGCTGGTCCAGGTCTTCCTCAATCTGGTGAAGAACGCCGCCGAGGCGCTCGGGCCCGATACGATCGACGGCACGATCGAACTGACGACGGCGTTCCGGCCCGGGGTTCGTCTGCGAACTCCCGGCTCCGCGACCCCGGTCAGCCTGCCGCTGGAGTTCTGCGTGCGGGACAATGGTCCCGGTGTGCCGTCCGACATCGCAGCTCACCTGTTCGATCCTTTCGTCACGACGAAATCGTCGGGAACTGGCCTTGGACTTGCTTTGGTGGCGAAAGTCATCGGCGACCACGGCGGCACCGTGGAATGCGAGTCTCATCCGCGCCGAACGACCTTCCGGGTCCTCCTGCCCATGTTCGCCGCGCGAGACGGACGCGGCGGCACGACGCCTTGAAGGTCGGACGCCCAGAGTGAAGGAAGACACGGCGATGAACGGCCACATCCTCGTTGCCGACGACGACACCGCCATCCGCACGGTCGTCAGCCAGGCTTTGGCGCGGGCCGGCTACGACGTGCGGACAACGGGCACCGCCGCTTCGCTGTGGCGTTGGGTGCAGGCCGGGGATGGGGACCTCGTGATCACCGACGTCGTCATGCCGGACGAGAACGCGTTCGAGCTGCTGCCGCGAATCAAGAAGCTCCGCCCCGACCTGCCCATCATCGTGATGAGCGCCCAGAACACCTTTATGACGGCCATCAAGGCGTCCGAACGCGGCGCCTATGATTATCTGCCGAAGCCTTTCGATCTGAAGGAGCTGGTCGCCATCGTGGGCCGGGCCATGGCGGAGCCCCGCCAGCGCGAGGCCGTCCGCGACGAGGAGCTCGACAGCATGCCGCTGATCGGCCGCTCGCCCGCCATGCAGGAGATCTATCGGACCCTGGCCCGGCTGATGCAGACCGACCTCACCGTCATGATCTCGGGCGAGTCGGGCACCGGCAAGGAACTGGTGGCGCGCGCGCTGCACGACTACGGCAAGCGGAAATCCGGGCCTTTCGTGGCCATCAACATGGCGGCCATCCCGCGCGACCTCATCGAGAGCGAGCTCTTCGGTCATGAGAAAGGGGCGTTCACGGGCGCCAACACGCGCTCGGCGGGCCGGTTCGAACAGGCCGAAGGGGGAACATTGTTCCTCGACGAGATCGGCGACATGCCGATGGAAGCCCAGACACGGCTGCTGCGCGTGCTCCAGCAGGCCGAGTACACGACGGTGGGCGGCCGCACGCCGATCAAGACCAACGTCCGCATCGTCGCCGCCACCAACAAGGACCTGAGAGTCACGATCCAGCAGGGCCTGTTTCGGGAGGATCTGTTCTTCCGGCTGAACGTGGTGCCGATCCGGCTGCCGCCGCTGCGCGAGCGGACCGAGGATATCCCGCATCTCGCCCGCCACTTCTTCACCGTCGCGGCCGCGGAAGGACTGCCGCTGAAGCACATGGACACAAGTGCCCACGAACGGTTGAAGCGCTATCGTTGGCCCGGCAACGTCCGCGAACTCGAGAATCTCGTGCGCCGTCTCGCTGCGCTTTATCCGCAGGAGGTCATCACGGCGCCGCTGGTCGAGGCGGAACTCGGGCTGAACCGGCCGAACCCTATGGCCGCACCGACTTTCGAGGCCGCGACCGGGACCCTGGGCGACAAGGCGGACCTCTCCACCCTGGTCGAGGAGGGCGGTCTGATGGGGGCAGTGGAGCGCCACCTCGCCGATCTCTTCGCCAAGCATGGCGAAGATCTGCCGCCACCCGGTCTTTACCACCGCGTCCTGCGCGAGCTCGAAGTGCCGCTCGTGTCGGCCGCCTTGGCGGCAACACGCGGAAACCAGATCAAGGCTGCCGAGATGCTGGGACTAAACCGCAACACCCTGCGCAAGAAGGTGCGCGAGCTTGACATCAAGCTGATGCGCCTGCCGCGCTGAGGGTTGGCCTCCAAGATCGGTAGACGGGCTGGCCGTCGCCCTGATTTTGTCGCAATGCAGCAACACTGCTGTATAATTACAACGGGCACCGAACCAAGAAGCGGGCCCGCACGGATACGGCATCCGGCATAGCCGGTGGTCGTCTTGGATGGACGCGCTTGACGGATCAGACAGGCAAGGACGCACCGGAGCACCTGCCGATCCGGCGATCCGACCGACGCTTCAGCCTCAAGGTTGCCCCGATCTTGGTCGGGCTCGCGCTGATCTCGGCCCTGGCGAGCTTCGCGGTCTTCACCGGCTACACACCGCTGTTTCCCACGGATCCAGTGGTTATCGACGTGTTCGTCGCGGACGGCATCATCGCCGGCCTTTTGTTCCTGCTCGTTGCCCTCGAAGCCTTCAAGCTGCTTGCCGCCTGGCGAGCCAAGCAGGCCGGCGCTCGTCTTCACGCCTACATCGTGGTCCTGTTCTCGATCACGGCCGCGGTTCCGGCCATCATCATGGCGGTGGTGGGCGCGGTCGCGCTCGATCGCGGCCTCTACCCGGCCTTCGTGGACGACGTGGGGCGCTTCATTGCCGAGACCAAGGACGCGGGCAAACTGATTCGCTCCAAACAATGCGATTCGCTGCATCGTGACGCCGATCTCGCGGCGTCCGATATCGAACGGGCACGGGTCGGATACAGCGATCGGAATTTCTTTCAGAACTATTTCGATTCACGGGTGCACTCGCTGGGTTTCACCACTGCCGTGATCATGGACGCCGCCGGGAAGGTTACGGAGCGCGTCGACACCGGACAGCCAGCACAGGTGATCAAGCCCAGCGCCGCCGACCTCGCCGGCGCACGGACCGGAGAGCAGGTTTGTTTCCGCCTGGATGGCGGCCGGAGCTTCGTGGTGCTCCGCTTCATGCCGAGTTTCAACAGCAGTTTTCTCTATGTCGGGCGTCCGCTCGATCCGTTCACCATCGCGTTCCAGCAGCACGCCGAGGAACTCACCCAGCTTTTCAAGCTTTTCGACGCGTACCGGGGAAGGATCCAGGTCGCCTTCATCGTGATGTACAGCCTGCTGGCGCTCATCCTGCTCTTGTCGGCGGTCTGGCTCGGCCTGTCCTTTGCTAACGTCCTGGTGGCACCGATCCGGCGGCTCATCAACGCGACCGACCAGGTCTCGTCCGGTAACCTGTATGTCCAGGTTCCCGTCCGCCGCTCCGAGGGCGACCTCGCGCGCCTCGGCGAGACCTTCAACAGGATGATCTCGGACCTGCGCTTGCAGCAGAACCGGCTGATCGCGGCGCGCGAGACGATCGACGAGCGGCGGCTGTTCACCGAGGCGGTGCTGTCGGGCGTACCGGCCGCGGTGATCGGCGTCGACGCCAAGGGTGCCGTCACGGTCCTCAACCCGTCCGCCCAGAGGTTGCTCGATCAGTCGTCGACCGACGGTCCGGCGATCGGGCGTCCGCTCACGGCCGTGCTGCCGGAACTCGGACCGATCCTGACCGAGACCAAAGCGGGACGCCAGCGGTTGCAGCAGGGCCACATCACGCTGAGCCGAGGCAATCGCGAGCGCAATTTCAACGTCCGTGTGACGAGCGAGTTGTCCGCGAAGGCCGAACGCAACAACGTCGTCACGCTCGATGACATCACGGATCTTGTCACGGCCCAGCGGACTTCGGCATGGGCGGACGTGGCCCGGCGTATCGCCCACGAGATCAAGAATCCGCTGACCCCGATCCAGCTGTCGGCCGAGCGGCTGAAGCGCCGCTACAGCCGCGTCATCACCGAGGGTCGCGACGTGTTCGACCAGTGCATCGATACGATCATCCGCCAGGTCGACGACATGAAGCGTATGGTCGACGAATTTTCCTCCTTCGCCCGCATGCCCAAGGCCATGCTGGCCGAGGACGATCTCGCGCAATGTGTGAGGCAGGCGGTGTTCCTGATGCGGGTCGGCCACCCCGACATCGCGCTCGTCGAGGACCTGCCGACGCAGCCGCTCATGGTCCGCTTCGACCGGCGCCTGCTGTCCCAGGCCTTGACCAACATCGTGAAGAACGCAACCGAAGGTGTCGCCGCGAGGGTTGCGGCGCAACCACCGGAGGCACGCGATCCGGGCCGCATCACCGTGACGCTCGCCAGTACGGCCGACGGGCAGGCCATCATCGACGTGATCGACAACGGCAAGGGGTTCCCCTCCGAGAACCGGCAGCGCCTCCTCGAACCCTACATGACGACGCGAAGCGAAGGGACGGGGTTGGGATTGGCGATCGTGTCCAAGATCCTCGAAGACCACGGTGGCGGCATCGACTTGCTGGATGCCGAGGGCCACTCCGGTGCACATGTGCGCCTGCATTTTCCCATCGACGTCGCCGCTCCGCCCGAGGCCAATCGGGCGAGCCTCGCGGTCGTCGAGAAAGCTTGAGAACGTCAATGGCAACCGACAT
>JAABUU010002658.1_pt1 | contig 24736 bp, 32 predicted proteins | sample 5559301 | NCBI WGS metagenome assembly JAABUU01 (sample SAMN10711884, study PRJNA513360) | rock metagenome | isolation source: Antarctica rocks | place: Antarctica: Victoria Land, Richard Nunatak white | reverse complement strand
ATGCACCTGGAGGCGGCAGGTCGCATGAGCGCTCAAAGAGCCTGAGAACAACCAACTCTCGCGAACGTACAAGTTTGCTGAGCCACAAATAACAGGGCACTGACGGTGCAGCAGACTTGCAAATGGGGCACTGCAACCCGGGGGAAGCCTCTCCTGCTATTTGCACTCTGTGCTGCAGGCGGGGTGTCGCACAACAAAGCGGATAATTTGGCCGAACACTTTTTTTAAAGCTGCTCCGAAACCATATTTGATAGCGTATTATAATTATGTGCACAAGTAAACACAGCTGCCGTGCTCGGCTAGCATCGAATATGGTTATATAACTTCGAACCAAATGGCCGGGACCCCATTATACAAAAGCACCTCCTTCCAGGAACAGCAGGATCAGCAGCGCGGCCGGCATTTGGCGGCGAGCTTGCAAATCCATCCCGGCAGTCATGTTCTGTGTGAAAATGCTGCAGCCGCTGTGCTACATGACAGCGAGGTGTCCCGCCGGTGTCACTTGAGTTTTGAGCTTACCCAGACCCCTCTGCGTTGTGGCGGTTGCAAGCACGCAAGATATGCTAACAAGCAGAATCAACGCTCAGCATGGTCGTCAGGGCACCGGGAAGAATGCGCAGCGCTTGCAGCTTGTCGTCCTCATGTTCCTCCACCCACTGTGAGGCTTATAGCGAAGCTGTTCTGGCGTCGGACCTGGTAAGAACTTGGTTCATCAGCGCTTGCTCACCTGTAACGCCTACATGTCCATAACCGCAACCTATCTGCAGGCTGAAACCAGTCGGGCAGCCAGCTTTTGAAAAAGCGCAACTTCGCATTGAGAGTTTAGAGCACCACTGGATTGCACTGCCAGACAGCAAGAAAGAGATGTATGCTCAGATGGCTGCTCTGACCAGGTTGAGCTCTCTCTGAAACTGATATGCTTGATAGGACAGTCATTTTATACAACCATTCAATGAAATTTTTGTATAGCAGCCAACAATGTCTGTTGTTTAGACTGCAGGCACTACATGCAGGGTGGACGGACTGAATCAGACAGACTTGCCTGACCAAAAAGTCATAGCCCTTACGTTGGCGCGATGTGCATGCAACAACCACACCATCTGTGATGATGAGCTGCGACCTATAGGTCAGCAAATCCCCCTCCCATTCTACTGGCAATGTGTTGACAAGCATCTGCAGCAGGGTTGTGCCCTTGTGTTTCAGCCACCACCACATTCTTTTCTGCGGCGTCTATGCTTGCCAGGCAATGGGCCTTGCCTTCCAGGCTCATTTTGTGTCGTTTGCCGGCTTTTTTACACACTCTCGCATACCATCTGTCACATGCACCTGTGCAGGCATTGTTAAGCTGTTCCTAGCAGCAGCATCACAAGGCATAGCTAATGCTTAGAATTGTCATCTCAATTTGCAGCAGCAGAGGGCGCCAGCCGATGAGAGTAATGTCAACAGCAGTATCAGCAGCACAAGCCTACTGAGTGTGTGCCATGCACTAGCACACCGGAGTGCACAGATCTGAGCAGTGGCTCATGTGACGCAGGTGTAGGGCTGTTCCCCACAGGAGCCCTCATCAATCACTCATGCACCCCCAATGCTATGCAGAGCTTCAAGCAGCAGCAGATCATCTTTACAGCACTGCAGCCTATTGCTCCTGGCGCTGAAATCAGCATCAGCTACATTGAGTTGGCTGCTACCCATGCAGAAAGGCGACAACAGCTTCTGGAACAATACTACTTTGACATTGACAGTGACTTGCAGGTTAGCTGCCTTGCAACCATGCCTGCTTTGTTATCCTGCAAAAGATTGCCATGTCAGTACAGTATTTGTTCCACCACGGCGCTGTTCTGTTTGCATCGCTGCATCGGCACATTGCTGAAACGTTGCTGCTGGCACTCGTGTTGTGTAGATTGATCATCATTGATCCCATCTGCTGCATTGGTTGCCATATCATCACATCAGGCCTTGACATTGTGCATTGCATGTCCTCTCATTGGCATTGGCACTGGCACTGGTGTTGGCAAAGTGTCAGAAGCATGAGCAACTGAGATAGGCACCATGGTCAAACTATGATCAGTGCCTTGAGGCTTCATGTTCCTGAAAGTGTCCGCTTGCTCACACACCTGCGGCATTGGCTTCAATGGTGCCGCCGCCACTAGGCGCCTTGCTGCACTGCACTCAGATACCAATTTTGTTGCCTTATGCTGCAACCTTCATTCTGTGCTGCTTGCAAGAAAAAGTGTGTGCGTCTTTGGCAATCATGACGGGATAAGTGAAAAAGGGATATGGCAGGTTCATAACAGGATCTGCAGATTACATATGACAGATGATGGAGCCTTCTGAGGTAGCAGGCCACATTGTGTGCTGCTTGCAGGGTGGTAGACCTCAGGCCCAGCCCCTCCTGAAGTGCACTGCAGGCCAAATCTTTGCAGAAGCTTACTCTAGCGCGCTTGACCACATGGGCCCTGCTGATCATGCCTTGACTGGAGCCCACATGACTTTAGGTAGGACCAGTCTTGCACCTAACAGTACAGAGTGATGCCTGGCTGCTTGATGTACAGTTTAGTGTGCTGCAAGGTTTTGGGCAAAAGAGGTTGACTGTTGTTCTTTTGAACTCTTTGTTAGGTGAAACATCAACCACTGTCAGCAGCTTCAATTGCCGTGGAGTGTATTCCCTTGTTTGTCAGCCCACAATGATGAAGGAGAGTATTTATTCATTTGTCAGCCCTGATTTCTTGAGCCTCTTGGCAAGCTCACAAACAGCTGCTGCTCTGTCGTAGCATCTCCTCACCATGCAAGCACAGCTGGCCCTTCTCCCTTGATGTTACTCACATGCCCGCCTGCATGCAACCATGGCCGGTCAGAAGCCATTTCACAGTCTGTGAGTCTGTCCTTTGTGCGCTGAAGCAGGCTCAGCAGTGGATGGTCATGTGATGGCCTTCACCAGATCAGCACCAAGTGATGCTGATCAAGAGTCATTCCCATGCAGCAGCGCACATGACAGTCATGACGAAGGTGCCAATGACAACAGCTATGATGTCACTGCTGGCAGAAGCCTGCAAGCAGCATCAGATGCTGCATCAGTATCATCATTGTTATCATCAGGCAGATCGCCGCGAACATCATCTGCACAACAGCTCACGCAAGATCTGGTACATCTCCAGTGCTGGGGCGCAGGCTTTGCAGGTGGGTCTGGGTTTGTGCGTGCGTGCGTGCATGCGTGTGTCTGTCTGTCTGTGTGTATGTATGTGCGTCCCAGCTTGTGGAAAGCAGGTGCTCAGCAGCATTGTGTCAAAAGACTCTTGACTCATGCCTGTTGAGTCATCTGGATGCGCACTTTACATGCCATCGGCCCTCACAACAAGCCATACACCTGCACCTGAACAGTGGCAAACAGCTTGTCCTTTGCTTGTATTGATAAGACTTCATTGGCCTGCATCACATCTGCCTGATGTGCAATGTTTCTCATGCAGGCATCAACCAACAGCAGCTGCTTGACCTAGCCCGCCACATGGCCCACATGCTGTCGCAGCATAAGGCGTGCTTGCAATCTCTGTCCAGTCAGTACCCAGACAGAGCAAAGAGCCTTGCCTTGTCAGCTTTACAGCTGGCAGACCACATGCCTGCTCCAGTGAAGGCCTTGGGCAGTCATCACATCTGGCGCACGCGTATACAGGAGGCATTGATGAGGGCCTGTGTGGATCTGGGCAATGACTGGCCAATGGTGCTGTCAGTAGGAAAGAAACTGGTCCCTGCGTATGAAATGGTCTATCCCAAGGTCAGCACTGCAGTGTGTGCAATTGAGTTGCCACGGTGTGTTGACACTGACATTGTGTCTTGTGAATTGCAATATCATACCCCCACTGAGCAGTGTCAATCACTACCTTGTCCTGCTCTGAATTGATGTCCGGTGCTGCAGTGTGGAAACTGCTAAATGGACACTGCTCAACTGTGACTGACTAATGCATGGTATCAATGCTGTTAGCACAGGTGTATGTGTTTGCCCTGATTTGTTCAGATGCTGAGTCTGCCAAAGTCACTTTGTCAGTTTACAGCATGTATGTGTTTCCAGGTCTGGCCTATCAAAGGCCTGCACTTTGCAATGCTGGCAAAGGTATCAGCTCTACTGGAATGCAATCAGGAAGCCATGAATTATGCTAGGCAGGCTTTGCAGCAGCTTCAATATACACATTCAGACAGTTTGGTCATGGAGGAGGTGCGCCAGATCATGTTCGAGTCTGGCAGAAGTCCATCAGATACCTTTGCGTGATCATAATTGTTATCACATGAAATGTACGATACTGTTGCTTTTGGCCATGTGGTGAAGGTCGTCGTTGTGTGTGGAGTGTCAATTACTGCCATGCGAGATGGTCTATGCAGTGTTTGTTCAGACCATGTCGGACTGCTACAGCCCTGTGTCAGTGCTTTGCCTTGAGGCCTCCTGTTAAATGTTAAAACTCGAGTGGAGTCATGCACTGCAGCCGTGACTGTAATTGTGCGCCCTGTACAATCATTGGGATCAGAACATCTGCTGTGGATGCTTGCAGCAATGTGGTAGTGATAATGCTCGAAGTCAGACTTGACACTGCATGCCACTTGCTAAACTAGCCGAAAGCAAGAAATCCCCGCTGAGGACCAGCGATTTGTACACATTTGAGCAACAATTACTCAGTCTCTGGAAAGCAAAGTGCTCCGTAAACCCAAAGCTCAAACGATCCTCTTTCGTCGCTTGGGCTTCATTCTTTCCAGGTAGACCTCCTCATCAGCAGTCAGTCTCCTGGATCTGCCACCAGGCAAGGCAACAAACTGCTTTTTGGAGCCCTCTTCACTCACGTCTTGCACAACCATGGACCAGCCTGCTTTGGGCCGGCTAGGAAGATCTTTGGCACGACTTCGGCGGCTGATGTTGCTGCCAGTCTGCATATGTACCACATAGGTCAGACAAGTTGGATGGGTCTGGCCAATTGTACCAACCCCCCCCCCCCTTCCGGGTGATGACGTGCATGAACTGCTTCAAAATATAGCTGTGGTATGCACTGTGTCAGACAGCAATCAGCGAGCACAGCACGATGATGACCTCATTTTCACGTGGACACATCAAAGCTCAACAGCCCACAAAATGCGTCGGTGAACAGGCACGCTAGTTGAACTACAAACACATGGCCTGCATCTTCACCGCAGCTGTGAACTGTGCAGACGCTGCATGCAAGCAGATAGGCATGCAGCTGTGTGCAGGCAGTGCCAGCACATATACACTATTTTGCAGATGTCTGATTGAAGCCATCGGGCCACAGGCAGTATGTGTACTTGCGAATGGCAAAGCAAGTACCTGCTGAAGATTGTACTTGAGCCGCTCCTCAAACTCGCGCACTAGGTGCACTTCTTCCTCCTCAGCCTGGATCCTGTTGGCATCTTCCCAGAAAGATAGCACTGGTCGCTCAATGTTGGCTTTACCCCTGCACAAAACACCCCAACACACGTGACTTGCTGTTTTGCAGCACCTTCAGCAAGACTCACGTACAGCTGAGTGATTTAGCCACACAGATTCAAAAGCCTTCAAAAATGACCGAGGAACAGCTTGCCTGCTACAAATGGATATGCAGTTGGTGAAGGATGACGAGTGGCACACTGTATGCCTAGCTGAAAGATGAAAAATGCACAGAAGATGCACTGCTGGATGTACTGTTTCTGGCCCAGGTGTCTCGGTCACAAATATGTGCAAGCTGACATCCTCTTTATTTATGACACCCCTATGCAAGCAGATCTGTCATGATGAACAGCTTCAACATGACATGTATAGTCAAAGCCAGGCTATGCACACACTGCCCTGCTGTGATTCCTCATGGCAATGCTGAGGGGTAATCACAAGGTGCTTGCCGTGTGGGTAGCAGCAGCATCACTAGAGACAGACTGGTATGCAGCCAACGCAGATCATGCACAACACAGAAGCTGCTGTATCTTGCACCAGATACTAACATGCAAAGACAACGCTGGCAAAAATGGTGACCCTGCAGAAGGCTGCCTTACCCAATTGCCTCCTTGTCTGCTTCAACGGCTTCGGCTCGGTCATCCTCAAAGTACTGCAGCAGCAGTTGAATTGATCTCAGCTTGTAGATCTGACTGCATGAATCCAGAAGACCCTTGCTGTCCCCAAATTGCAATGACGCAAGTGAGTTGAGCATCAACATGATGTTGCTTGCAGGAACACAGCTTGCTTTGCTGACAAGATGCAGCTCCAGGTCACACCATTTTGCAAGATGACCTTTCAAAATCTTGCTGTGGTCAGCACCATTGAAATTGGCCACATGTGCTTTCTTGTTGATTGCTGCCTGACATCTGTGGTGTTGAGAAGATGACATCTCACCTCAAATTTGGGGTAGCGTGGTATGAACTTGACATGGCGTTCACCAGTGCCGTGTGGCTCATGGCACTCCCACAGCTCATGCTCCATGAGGTATGACAAGTAATCTGGGTTTGACAGCAGGTGTCTCTCAACACCCTCGTCCTTGGGGTCATTAGAATCCCCAGATTCATCTTCAGGTGCCCTGCTGCGCTGACTCTCCTGGTGGAAATCTTGCAGAAGCTGCTGCTCAAGCTCCTGATCAGCCTTGGCAGCTGATTTGTCGTCTTGTGCATCTTCTTCCAATGTCATGCTGATGTCTGGCACAGACTCAAAGCCTTTCTCATCCTTGCTTGGTCGAATCCAGAATGGATCTTTGACCAATGACTTGAGCCAGGCCATTAAAATGTTGTTGTCTGTTTTCTGCTCCTTTGATAGGCCGGCTTGGGGCTCAAACTGCCAGCTTGCACTTTGGCGGGAAATCCATTTCAAATACTGAGGAACGTCCTTGGCAGCTTCATCCATGGCTTCTTTTACAACTTGAGCTCTGATATCCAAGGGCTTGTCAGAGCCGGATGCTGCATCCTGGCTTGCACTGCTGGCATCTGGTGCCTGAGCCTCAGCTCGAGGTGAACTCTCATCTGCTGGCTCAGCAGTCGCAGGATCTGTGGGGGCACCTGTTGCTGCAGAGGTTGCCTGAGAGCTTGTGGTGGTTTTGCCAGGATTGATGGCAATGTCGCCATGCTCCATGCCTTTGAGAGCCAAGATTGCCATCACACGCTGCTGTCGTATCTGGAATATACTTGCAAGGGACACATGTGAGTACCTGCAGGGCATGCAAAGTAGGTCAGGAATACCAGCACATGCAGATGAGCAAGGGGTTGCTGAGTAGTGCGCACGAACAGACTTTTTTTTGAAGAGAATGAACCTTTGATTTCAGGAAAGCAGCTACCTTTCACTGTCATGCTTGTGCATCTGGTACATCATTTCCTTTGTCTCATTGCTCAGCAGTGCATTCCTCTCAACCTCAGGAAGCGTTCCCCTCGTGAAATCCACGCCAAACCAAGTGAGGGCTTGCTCATCTACTGATCCTAGGAACTCCCAGCCTGTCTCTGTGCTGGGAGCATAATTGTTGACTTCGACTTCAGACGCTGCATAAGGGTATGCCCCGTCTTCGACATATCCGACTTCAGGTTCCACGTGTGCAGAAGACGCTTCTGACTTATTGGAACCCCCTGATATTTGGTCTGAGGATGATGGGCCAGACGCGAAAGAGCCGGGATCGCCCCGAGTACCGTCTGTCGGGGCTCGCGAGGTTCCGCGTGACTCCGATCGTCGGTCGCGTTGACTGCCAAAAGGAGGACGTTGGTTGGGGGTGTCAGATTGTCTTGGGTTCCTGCGCCCTGCCGAAGGGCCACCTGGCCCAGCACTGTCTGATGCAGCAGATGTCGAAGCTTGACTGTTGGACAACAGTCTGCTCGGAACGAAACTACTCAGCTCCCCAGCATTGCATTTACTAGCTGATCGTGCCAGGTGCAGCAACGACTTGGTGCGAGTCATCGCCATTGTCGTTTTAGCGAGCTGGCCTGGGCTGTAAATGTGTATGTGGCGGAAACCCTGGTTTAACCTAGATGTCAAGCGAGCGTTACTCCGCCAGATCCAGACTGACTAGGCTGCCAGAGGTAGTAAGGTTGGGTAGAGCCCAAGCCCGAGCTCCTGCGATCTGATCTCCGAGCTCCTGCTCACTGAGCGCTTCAAAGTTTATTCCATTCATAATGACAAGCATGGTAACGCTTACAACCGCAGACACAGTCTCTCACTTGTCGCACATGAAATTGTAGTGGACAGATTGCCCAAGCAGCTGAAGCTTTGCTCACTTTTGAGTCCACTTTGATACCAGCAGTTTCAGCCTGCTTTGAATCTTGACCCGATTTTGGAAAGCCACAAAGCACATGCTTGTTCGTGCATGCACAATAGGAACTCTCACAATCGTTTAGGTCTCTTTGTTGAGCTGGAAGCGGAGCTCCGGGGATGCTGCGGCACAAGGCTACCATCCTATCACCTCTATGCTGGACACAGCTTCTGAATTGAAGTGCAGCGGCAAAGAACAGAACTGAGCTGAGTTACATCGTAAAATCGTAATCACTGAGTTGCATTATTCCCCACAGCACAGTTGGCCCAAATATATACGCTTTCCAGTCATCTCCTAGAAGCGCTTGATTGGTTCTACAATCGCTGGACGTGGCCTGCACAAGTGTGGTAGGCAGCTGCAGCAACCCAGCCTTGGCTATTGCACGCTGAGCAAACCATCTATCAACGCTCAGATTGCAGCTGTCACACTGCCACCAGATACGTTCCATAGTAAAATGTCGCTGTCTCACTGTTCCTTGTGACCCATTGGACGCGTGACGTGCTGTTGTCGCCATGCCTCAAATTTCAAAACGTTTCGAGCGACGTCCAATCGGCCGGCAGATCAAAAGAGAAATCAATGGCGAGACCGAGCCGGGACTGGTGTCTGGGATGTACAGCATGGCCGCCCCTGAGTGGAGGACGATTTACACAGTCAAGTGGAAGCCACTCAACGAGCAAGAATACGACGAACACCTTGCCTTGAAGACTGTTCAGCACTACTACAAGTCAGACGACACCTATGCCAACGAACCGTTTGTTGATGAAGAGATTCGTCTGCTTCAGCAGGTACAAGACACACGTCGGTGCAGGCAGAATATGTTTCAGCTTTGGGCAGCTCCAGCATCTTTCTTTTTGTGCAGTACAACTGGGATGAACGCAAGTGCCCCAAGAAAGGAACGCCTGAATTTGGTAAAGAAGTCCAGGAAAGCTTTGGCAATGGATCTGAGGAGACTGGCAAGTCTGGCAGCAAATCAGGCAAGGGCAGGCGGGCCAATGCAAAACAGTCCACAGCAGCTGCAGCAGCCAAGGCGGCGAGCAGAGCAGCAGATGCTGTAACTACCAGCGCTGCTGCTGCAAAGAAGCAGAAGTCAGATAAGGAGGCTACACCCAGCGCACTAGCACGTGTGTCAGGACCCATCAGGCACATTGCTGATGCAGTCAATGACACGGCAGACAAGATCAAGGAGGTACCTCAGGTTCTTGGCCAGATGATCAGTGATGCCCTGCCTAGCAGCAGCAGGAAACAGAGTAGCGATAGGCCTGTAGTGTCAACAGGCACAAATGCAGCAGCGCAGCCTTTGACAGATGCTGCTCAGAAAGCACAGCAGGCTATCACTGCCATGTCTCCTGCTGGGGCATCAGGCACGGGCAAACGAGCATCTGGCACAAAGCAAGATGCGCCGCCTGCTAAGAGATTCTCTGGGCATGCTACAGCCGCTGGGCCAACCTCAGCTGTGGTGCTTGACGACCAAGATGAGGACATTGACATTGGTGGAGAGGCGCCACATGCACAGAAGGTCACTGCTGTTCATGCTAGTCTTGTGGGTTGATATATTTGCTGGAATGTATTGCTTGCAAGAAGTTTTGTGTGTAAAAGGAGGTGTTCTGGCATGTGGGTTTACAAGCATGAGCTTCTTTGCAGCTGTTGTGAGCGTTGACATGACTGCAAACAGACCATGTGGCATTTGTGGTATGGTTTGATGACAGGTTCACAAAATCCAAACCACAGCAAAAGTGTCAGCAAACCCAGGTCATATGCCCTTGCTGCCATCACTGCGCAGTCCTGTTGTGCCATGTAAACAATGCAAATTACAGTTCTAGACCTCCTCCCATATCTTGGCTTTGCATGTCCAAGACCCTAGCACATGCAGATGTGCAGTGGTCAATCTGTCGAGGCGACACCATGCCATGTCGTCTGCAACAGCCTTTAGCTTTGGGCTTGTGATCACACAATGCAATCAGCATGTACCATGCAAGCTGTCATTAGACATCCGTGTGAACACTGGATTCATGCTGCAGAACGAGGGCAGTAGTGGGGTGGTGGGCAGCATTGCCAAGATCATCAGCACTCTTTCTGCTGCTCCTAGCAGCCAGGCACAGACCTCTGACCACCAGGTGACAGGCTGCTCCTTGCCCTTACTATGTAGCCACCATATCACACAGACTTTATGCTTGTGCTTGTCCCCGACTTCAATGCACTTGTAGGAGCCTGGCATAAGCCTGTCCTCACCAGCTCTCATACTTTTGTGTGATTTTCCAAGTGCCCTCAAATGGTTGGAACCATGCTTAAACAATGAATTTTGGCCTCAAAACATAAATTCAGCATCAGCCAAGTGCTCAAGCGTGGTGCGACATGTCAGCGTCCTTTAGCATGTCAAGTGACAGAATTTGGAATGGCAGACCAGTACTAAGCAGGCAATCACCTTGATGTTGCTTCAGCTGCAGTATATGCACCGCGTCGGAGCACTGAACTTGAAATATGCAAGTTTGCAAGATTTGAGAGTGGCAGGCTTCTTATGCAGCAATCACAGCAGGCACAGTCCCTGCCACTTGAAGTGCCAGCAACGAACTACCAGACTGGCACAATACAATTGGAATGTTTTGATCACCTCCAAACCGAGCTTTTGAAATGGCTAAAACATTTGGGACGTGTGACTGACGATAGGCTGTCTAAGAAGCTTTTGTTCTGTCGAGCTGAAGCCAAGAAATGCCGTGGTCATAGCCGCAAAGGTTGGCGTGAACTTTTGCAGTCTGATCCAGAATCCATCTACACATGTTACCATTGGTACGCTGACTGCCAAAACCTCATACAGGGAGCTACTCAGGATTGTATGTACCTGACTTCAGGGAACACACGTATTTGATAGATGACCAATTGAATGACTGAGTAATAACATGCGGACAACACCCATTTGAGCCTGTGCCACTGCGTCGACTTGCCTGGTCATTCAGCCTCAGCTCCAGCTGCCTTTGCATTGCTCATGACAGGGTGGGGAGTTTGAGGCAACAGGGCTGCAGCCAGCAGAAAAGGGCAACCATGGTGCAGACAGCCCTGCTGAGGCTGATGCTGCACACCAAGAAGAAGAGGATGAGGAGATGGTGGAGCTGGTTGCTGGAGCAGAACCACGATGCATTCCCAGGAGGTCTGCCACTTCAGCTGAGCCACAATTGCAGAGATTGTCAATGCACTTCGCTCATGTGATCCACAGTTTTGCAGACACCCTATTACAGCGTGATGTGTCCTTTTACAGCACATGCCTTTGGCCAGCCCATCATATGCCAAGCGGTTGAATGACAGTGGTTGCTCAAGATGCAGCTGCTCTTGCTTGTCATGATGGCAATACAGTCCATTGTGATGCAAAAGTGACTTAGAATGCTTACCACAAGCAGGGTGACAATGCGCGAAGGAGACGTGCCAGTGGATGTGCATAGTGCTGAAGACTACGAGGAGAGTGAGGAATATGTGGTGGACAGCATCGTTGCACAGAAGGGAAGGGGAAAGAACCTGCAGTACATGGTCAAGTGGAAGGTGAGCTTTTGCTTTGCGCTTCATTTCTGGTCGTATCCACCTTTTTCATCAATATAGTGGGCAAGACCTGCCGGCATGGTCATCAGCCACGTAGCTAACAGTGGCTCAAAGGCTTTTTTGTGCAAGAATTCTGACACCAGCCTTGTGATACTGCAATACTGTGGAATTGTTGGTTTCGAGCGTCTGCGAGCACAGCATGCTACAACTTGCCTGTTCATGACATTGCATGCCTTTGCAGTCCTGATGTTGTGCATTTGTGTAGGGATGAAGACAATTGGTTCCAGCAAGAGCAGTGAATGATAATTGGTGTTACTGTATACAGAATCGGGTTGCTTCAGCGTGAGTCAAAAGAAGCCTGCCAGATTCTCTCAGACAGTAAGCATGTTGACGCTGTGCAGGGGTATGAGATGGACCCTGAAGCTTGGACCCCAAGAGGCAATTTGAAGGACACATTGGCTCTGGTGCATTGGGAGAAAGCCCTCAGGGGCAAAGACGCTGCTACTGGCAATACACAAAAGGTAACACCCACAGCAAAGATCTACTCCGAGAAACGCTTTCCGGAAATCAGTCAGTACTTGAGAATCTGGCATGGGTCTAAAAGCGGCTACAGATACAGTTACAGAAACCAAATGTACACTAAGCAAGTGTGGTCATGCATAAACTGTATGTAAACAAATGAAAGCCTCGCTTAATCACAGGCACACCCCACATCTTGCACTTTGTCAGGATGTTTCTGCATGAGCATAAATCGGTTTGCAGTACGTCTGCCTGTGAGTTGAAGATCTCTGATCTTGCTTACTGCTTGCCAGGCAAAAACTTGAAGTGTTCATGCCATGGGCAGTTGCTGCTTGAGAAACTCTCTATGCACAGCATCTGGTGTCAACTTAAATGTGTTCAGCATGCACCAGGGAATGCTGTTGCTTACAGGGCAAGAAGAGGAAGTCAGGCCATTGACGCATAAGTGGGTTCACCATCGCCATGCATTCTCCTAATTAACAATCACCATCGAACAGCAGCTCTTTGTTTTGATGTCATTGGAGGAAGACCCAGCAAATTTAGCCTCGAGAGATCTTGACCTGTCTATTGTTGCTGCGCCTGAACATGCAACATTGTGTATACCAGCTTTCCTCTTTTGTTTTGACCATTGGTAGTGAAATATATGTAACACTGCGCTAGATATTGTCATACTTTAATGGCCATCGGCAAAAATGTTCATAACACTTGTTCTTTGGTAGCAATGGCACAAGAGCATAAGGTTACCACAATCACCTGCTATTGTTAGTCTGCTGTGTACATAGCTGAGACAGCACCGGATGCACAAGCCAAAGTCTGTAAATTGCAAGACCTGTCAAGCAGTACAGTACAATACAAATAGTTTTACAATTTAGTCATGTGGCTACGCCACTACACATGGTCAGAGTCTGACCCAGACCCTACACTATTTCCAGCTGACCCTCCAAGATATGCCATTTCACTAGACTGTGTTCGCTGGCGCCTGCCAGGCAAAGGTGGTTTCGGAGAGGCGTGAGCCTTTGACCCTCTTGCACCAGTGCTGACACCAGAGAAGCTGCCAGCCATACCAAGTGGCAAGCCTTCGCTTGATGTTGGCCTCACTGGCATATGAGGCTGATGCGATTGCCTTGTCCCTGCCCAAGACCTGGGGCCGTTCAGCTGCAGTGAACCCTGCTGCGAGTCATCTTGCCCAGTTGCCTCATCAAAAGGCGAGTTGGACTGATCAAAGGGCAACTGAGACTCATCAAAAGGCAAGCCTTGCTGGTGTGCTGGATCCTGTTGATCCTGCCCAATGGTATATTGCGTATGCTGCCACTGGTCATCAGCTAATGGTGGCGCCTGAGCTTGTTGCTGTTGCTCCTCCTCCAGCCGTTTCAAGACAGGGCCCTGCATTTGCTCTCGCTTCTGCTCCTCATAGAAGCTCTGCACACATGGCGGGCAATCAGCACTGTCTGTACAAGCAACACACAACGTTGCAGCTTGAGCATGACTTGCCTGGCTGGCTTTGGATGTCCACACTTGCATATTGTGGATCAACAGCATGTCAGAGGAAGACATGAATGCGACTCGCAGGCACATGTGTGATGTCAACTAAAACCACACACAGAACGTTCTGATGAGATATTCCTCAAACGCTGCAGGTGAGCCATCTGTATTGGACACCACTACGGATAGACATACACGTGTGCGCCAAACATGGAAACATGAAATCAGGCACAGGCCAGGTGCATAGCTCTGCAACACTGGTGAACAAACACACTGGTTTGACATACCTGGAGCATGAGCTGCTTGTAAGCAAGGGGGTTATGCAAGGCAGGGTCAGGAGGTGCAGCTAGTTGACTAGCAGCCAGCTGGATCTGACTGGACATCTGATTGGCGCTGCCCTGCTGGTACTGAGAGCGCTCCAGTGACCCTAGCATGCTGCCATGCAGCCCCAGGGCTGATGCAGACATGCCCCTGTCAGGGAAAGTGAAGGGGCCAGGGGCCTGGGCTGGGGTCCAAGCAGGGGTCGCTGCATGGTAGCTGCTCCTTGCACCTGTGTGAGACAACTTCCACAATAAACAGGAAACATCTGTGGGAGCTTTTAACTCAAGCCTCACACAGAGACTCACAAGGAACAGAAACGGCCGTACTGCACAGGAAATAATGCATGGGGTATGCACAAATTGTCATGCAGGATGCATCACCTTGCCATTGCAATGAAGCAGCAGATGATTGAACACTGCTTGCATAATGAGATCAAGCCAGAAGGGCACAACAAGAGGGCAAGCGGGCAAGCTGACCATGCTGTGCGAGTGAAGCAGTCTGCATGTGTGCCCCACTCTGGCAGAGGCCACTGAAGGGGTAGTGGGGGGAGGGGGCAAGGGGGTGGCGGGGGTCCAGGGAAGCCAGCATCTGCTTGGCTGCAGCCCCAGGCTCCCAGGTGGGGTAAGTGGACACAAAACTCAGGAAGGACTTCTCCATCTTTCCTTGCCGACTGCGTGACGCCTGCAACCCATCAAGTCTGGTTTCAACTTGCCTGTCATGCTGCAATGGCTCCAAGATGAAGAGAAAGATAGCTTGTGCATCACGCAAGCTGGTGGTTCAGATTGCAAACACAAAAAGCTGGTGAAGATGCAGGACATGGGGTCTGAAAGAACAGGGGCACGGCCCATGGGGGAACAAACTGGAGACAAGAGTCAGGAATAAGTGATCAATTGCTACAATGCAGCATGAAGCTGAGATGCATGTGCCTCATGCTCAGCAACTAACACATGGTGGGCCAATAGCCTGTACATTAGCCAAACAAACCGGGCATAGCAGCAGCATGTTGACGATCACCTTGGGGCAATGTGTCAAGGCCCCATACTTGCTGTTACCATGCTTCTCAAAGTCAAAGTTGGCCAGGCTGCAGATGTCCCCCACTCCCTCCACAAAGACAGTGTTGTCACGCACAAAGTCCAGGATGGCATGTGTGCAGTAAGGCAGGGAGAAGTAGAGCACAAAGGGGGTCAGCACTATGCTTGCCATCTCCTCCATGAACAAGCTAGCCTGGAAAAACAAAACCTCAGGTTTTCAGCAACTGTGCGATGATTCCAGCATTCTTCCACCCTGGAAACGTTGCTCATAGATGCAACAAAGGTGCTTGCCAACCTTTCTGCGCACAAGCTGGCATGCAGAGTACACCTGCCAGGCCTGACCACGATTTGTGAAGCTGCATTGTGACAAGTGTGTGTGATGAGTCTGGTCATAAACATGTGCTGAAGCCAATGACAAATGAAACAATATTGAGACCCCAGAAGCAAACGCAGCAAATCAGAATATGTCAAGCCCACAAACACGAGTTCAGGTCTCACTATCCGGGTTCCTGACTTGCCTGTAGTTCTAATGAACAAGCAAGTCTAATGGGTCGGATGAGCAGCCACGTCACTCCTGTCACAAGGCAGCAGGTGAGACACAGCAGAGTTGTGTACCCACAGTGGTACCCACAGACAGAGGACTGCCTGGTACTTACTTTGAATGGAAAGAGGGCCTGGAAGTTGTCGTGCACTTCTCGGGTGTGGGCGCGGCCCCTCCAGTGGCGGGGTAGGTAGTGGGTGTGCGCCACCACCTCTAGCAGGGCCAGCTCTGGGTCAAAGGCCACCCCTGTCTCCTGGATGAAGGCCCGGCTCAGAGCCAAGATGATGCCCAACACTGCTGCCCACCTGCATACCCAACAAACAACACATATGTCCATACTCAGGTGTAGTAATCAGGCGTAGAAAATACGTCCCCAGCAGCAAGTGTAGTAACAGGTGTCAATAGCAAGCTGAAGGCCCAACTCAATGGCGCATTCTGATAGTGCTGCCCATTTGCACACAGAATGGCAGCACAACTCAATGTCTGCTGATAGCCATGGCTAACAGATTCCTCACGCAGCTGCTCATGTGCCCACAAAGTTGGGAGACTCATGCCTGCCTATTGCAAAGGCGCAGAGATTCCACCCCAGAGGGACATGTGCTTTGAATGGTGTGCGCGACATCCTCTGACAGCAAGAATTATGATGGGAGGCAAGGTGACGCGTAACATTTGCAGCTGAGAGATAGCATAACTGTGAACCACGGTCGGGTCTGCCAAAGCCTTGTGGTGGTTCTTGCAGGTCTGACATCAAATTGACAGCAGTATCAAGCTGACTCACACAAACATGTGCTTTCAAGCCAGGATGTTTGACAGATCACAAATGGTGTGTGCGAGCAGGTATCAGCAGGGACCCAGGTGCTGCAGCAGTTGTTGCCCCAAAGTTGCCATCCACTCCTGATATCAATGGTGCCTTGCATTACAACCAGGGGATGATGGAAACTTCAGGGCAGCAACAGCTGCAGCACCTGAGTCCCTGCTGGTGTCTGCAGACACACACAGTCAGCAAGCACGTTGCATGGCTGCTGCCAAAGGCCCAATAACGGGTGTGGAATGCTGTAGAGCTGGGCCAGAGGGCGCAGTCGCAGGCATGATGCCCGAAGACATCATGTTGCCTGGTTGCAAACAGCTATGCCTGCTGATGCCAACAGCTGCAAGGTGCATGCAACAGGAGACCTTGAAACAGGAGAGTGACAGGGACTACACACGATCATGTGATAAAAGGTGCTGTTGTACACAATACACAGTGAATGGAAAATACAGAAACAAGCATAGTGAACAAAGCATGCTGGAGCACAGACAGGCGTTACCAGACTACGTGTCGACCAAAGAGGTCCCGCTCCAGCAGGAAATCGTCCATGAGGGTCATGAAGAGCAGCAGCGCTGCAAAGCTGCCGGCAATGAAGGACACAAAGTTGGCCACCTGGGTCAGCCCCGGGGAGGGGAACTGCTGCAGGTACTTCTCTGCTGCCTTGTGACTGGAGTCTAACCTGCATTTGGGTTGGAAAATGAACTCTGAAACGCGATCTTGATGGATTGTAGGTGAGGGCCCAGGGGTCAGGCCTGGACTTTGCACTGCAATGTGTGTGTGTCAACTATTATGCAAAAAGTGTTTAAAATGCGTCTGGCTGAGCTGTAGCTAATAACTGAAATTGCATCAGCTGCGATCAGTTTCAGAGGCATGTAACACTGACACTTGTTTACTCGGCCTGGATGTGCCATCTATGCTGTTTTGTGACATCCACTCAACTTGCTGTTACCGGACTGGCCCAAGCCAAAGCACACCTGCTTCCATCGGCTTGGTACACCCACATGCGTCTGACTGACAAACATGCATGGCTTGTCAATGCAACAGCTGCTTCCAGGCAATTATGTGCCATTGCCGCCATTGTGAAATCTAGGCACTCCACGTATGACATGGCATGCTGATGCCATACAAGAACAAGAAGAAGATGCCAAGATCAGACATGTGCCAAACATTTGGTAGTATCTGTTCAAATGAGAGCGATAAAAAGAAAATTAGCCTACACCCCCCAATCACAATGCACTGTTCACATGGGCAGCTGACCTGTGGCGAATGTAGTGAGGCAGCTCATTGAACTCCCTCATGCGCCAGAAGGCCAGGCCCGACCAGCGGCGAGCCCCAATGCTGCTGGGATGGTGGTAAAACTTCTCAGCGTTACGCAAGAAGAAGTAGATGAGCAGGAAGACCATGAGGAAGGGCGATACCAGCAAGTTGCAGAGCGCCATGCGCCTGCACATCACTGACACGTGAAGACAGTACTCACAACATGAGTGACAGGCCTGTGCTTTGCTCAGGTCCACACCTGGCTCTGCCTAAAAACAGCCATGGGTATCAGGTGCTAGACTGTCAAATGGGCAAACGGCAGGGGATGAGTAATGCAAGAGCAAGTGGGCAACCCTCCAGAGGTGCCGTGAAACACACAATGTTTAGTTAGCCATGCTCTGGGAGAGCCCAGACGTGGTGACGCATGGAAAGATTCCAATGCTTGACGTTGATCATCCTGAGGGTGAACCATCATGCCACCGTCCAGCTGCGCTGTGCTCATGCATACACCCATACAACTTTGTTACATCCAGCCTGCATCAGTACGTGTGCAGAGAAAGTCACCTGAACCGCCTCTGCAGGGCTTTTGCATCTTCCAGAAATGCAGGCTTGAGCCTGAAGTCCTCCCCAAACATGCAGTCCAGCAGGCACCAGTGCAGGTTCCACTCCAGGGTCTTAGTCAGCATGAACTTCTTGCGCAGCCCAAAGCAGGGTGTGCCCACATGCAGCGCCAGCACCCCCTTGTTCAGCATCCCTATCAGGTAGTTCTCCTTGCGCATGATGCGTGACACCACATCATGTTCTGTCAGATCACGGACTATGCACAGGCGTGTTGTGTTCTGCACCTGCAGCAGACAAACACAGGGTTGTGGGCACAGCCTCACGGCAAACGCTACATGACTGCCTTGTTACCGCAAGGCTAGTCAACGCTGAAGAGCAAGAGCTGACATGCATTGCAATGCATGCTCGGGAGTTTCATCTGTCAAAAAGCCATGCATGTGCTATGTGCAAATGTAGTGGCAGTTTTGGCCCAGACCCACCTCTGGCAACATGCAGTCATTGGGGCAAAGTGTCAGTGCAATGTTGCTAGCCTGCAACGTTAGCAAGCCTGATGATATCACGCATCTGACCTTTCGGCCTCTTTGACTACAACTCAGACGAAACTCACACCCATGCTTGGTCATGCAAGATCACATTGGTCACAGCAGCACAGCTCAGCAAGGCCTCACATTCACAATCCTCTTGGCTACTTCGGGCCATGTGACCGTCTTCAGCTGACTCTCTGATAAGCCCAGCTTGTGTGTGGTGAAGTGACGTATGTCTGAAGCTGCATGGATGTCTCTGACAGCGTGGCCCAAGCTGTACAGCCAGTAGATGGAAAATATGGTCAAGTACAGGACGCACATGCAGTTCCAGACAGTTGCTCCTTTGGCAAAGGGGTGACGGTCAATGGCCACCTGCATTGCGCACGTGTGTATAATGAGCTTGATGATAACACAGCTTTGAGAGGTGCAGTCTCCCACTTGCTGTTGGGCACCTTCTGTACGTTGCTGTACATCCATGCTGGTCATGCAACAACCACGTATGCTGTCGGACAGGAGCTTGCATTGCTTTGACAAAAGTGTTTAGCTACTGTGTGCTGCTCTGTTGCTGTTGCTCTTTGCTGCTGGTGCACACAAAGCACTTGCAGAGAGGGTCACATTCAGGGACCACCAAATCTGCATCATTTGATGGGTCAAGCGTGCAGATTATAATATCAAAATCATGTCAGGCAGGCATTTGTCCAGACTGACTTTTCTCTGCACTGTGTGCTTGTCCCATGCTATGCAGCATACATGCCTGTGCAGCTCTGACGAACAGGCATGTAAGTGAAGTAAGGCATCCTGCACTGCCGGCAAATGCATACCTCTGCAATGTCACATGTGCCTGCCACTACACATTCGCTATGCAGCGCGCTCCACTTCACTGAAAGGAGGAGGAACCCAGAGAAGACCACAGTGAAACCCAAAGCCAGCACATTCAATGTGCGAGCTGCCAGAATCACGCTGAATCCTTTCTCTTCGTAGTACCTACACCAAATAGGCAGCAGGTAAATTAGAACACCAGCCCATGCAAGCTCAAGGCAGACATGTAGGTGGAATGGTAGGTTGCATGAATCCTGACCTGTACACTCGCACAAAGAACTGATCAAGATTCTGTATGGCTTCCCACTCGTAAGTTTCTGAGCTGAACAAGTCTGGGGACGGTGAGATTTCTGGGGGTTGGCTGCAATTCACACAGGCTGTCAATACATCAAGACTGCATTCAGTGTATGTGTAAGGACAAAGCATGCTGCTCTAATTTGGTCTTGATAAAAATCAGTGCTGCACACACCTTGCCAAGTTTTCGTATGCAAAGTCTGCGCTGTTAATGTTGTCAGTAGCTTTCATGGTGAGGAATCGGCAGCTTGATTGTGTTCAGCAGCTGCGAAGATTGTGCTTGCTTACAACACCACTGCAGCCTGTTTAGCTGTTGCTGCCACAAAAGCTGTTTGTAGCACAACATGCAGCCTGTAATTAGCAAGCACAGCGAAAGGAAATCATTTCCAACATCCAGCTTGCTGCGGCTGTGACCAAAGCCTACAACGTGTGCATGAGTGGAGTTTGTCGCATGATTTGCTTATGTGTTTCTGCACAAGTGCAGAGAGGTCAGGCGAACAGGTAGAGTTTGCCAAACACTCAGTGACGCTGCTTGGGCTGTATGAGGGTGCAGACGCCGTAGAAGCTACGAACAAAGGAATCAGAGTAATAAACAACAAGGTTGATCCAGAATGGCTCGTGCTTTGCGTCCATACCAAACCCACGGAACCGGTCAGCGATGGAAATTTCTTCACTTGAGGGAGGAAGAGGAACAGGCTCTCAAAGAGGAGTCGGAGTTGCCACATGACAAAGTTGCGCTACGAAAGAGCCTGATACATCGCGTCTGGTTCTACGATTGCTGAATCTAAGCTCAGAGAAGCGCGAACAATCGAGCCTACAGATTTCCCCTGGGTGAGCTTCTATCAGCTCAAGAACCAGACATAGTGCTCACTGGCCCATCGGAGCTTCCTTGGGGCGCGCACATGGCGCACAATCTCAAGACCATTCAGTCCGATGCAGAGTTTAGAAAAGAGACAGCTGCTACAAAATTTGTGAGCAGCGGGCTTTACCTGGCAATGTCGCATTGTTGAAGATCACTGCGCTGCCGCGGCAATGAAAGCATAATGCTGTATGTTTTCAGGCTGCCATTCATTTCTGGGCCCCATGGTGTGAGCCTTGCAAGCACATGGACATAGTTTTTGAAGAGCTAGCCAAGGAACACCCAGTCACACAGTTCTTGAGAGTGAGTCTTGTGCTGGAAACATTGCAACTCTCTAACAGGACTCACAAACAGGCTGAGTATGATGGCGTTTCTCTCAAATTCGTGCTTGTTCAGGTTGAGGCAGAGGAACTATCAGACATCTCAGAGGAGTATGGTGTGACTGCTGTGCCATTCTTTGCTATTTTGAAGGTAATCTCAGACCGCATATCGATGACACATGTATGTGCGTGGATTCTTTTGCTGCTGCATGTTGTCCCAACAGCATGTATACCAGAAGTTCGCTTCAGGGAAAGTATGTCTGCTGGGCGGTGCAAAGCTCTGTAGTAGCGTAAGGTCAGGAATTTGTCAAGCGGTCTGCAGGATGACAAAGTGGTTGACCAGGTAGAGGGCGCAGATGCAGCATCACTCACGCAGAAAATCAGCAAGCACTTTGGGTCTGGAGTATCTGTGAGATGGTCTATAGCCCCGCCGTCCAGCAGCAGATTAGCCAGCAATGGCACAGCATCGACGTCAGCTGCCACAAATGGCACTACAAGCAAAGACACAAGTCACAAAGCACTTGAGACCAGATTGAACAAGCTCGTGCACTCAGCGCCAGTCATGCTCTTCATGAAAGGCAGCCCTGCAGAACCTCGCTGTGGGTTCAGCGCCAAGGTGGTGGAGGGACTGCAACAGGCTGGTGTTGAATTCAAACATTTTGACATCTTGTCAGATGATGCTGTGCGGCAGGGCCTAAAGGTGACTAATCATCTGCATGGAGACATGCATTGCTGCCTGGTGTTGCCATTTGATCAAGCGTGATGCCATACTCACCTTTGATACTGTCAGCCAGAGTCAGCTGCCTTTGCTTGATGTCCAGTTTATATGGTTAAGAACAACAAGCAATGACATCACATTCAGGACACCATGATGCTCCATGGCACCCATTTTGAGCTGAGTAGTACAAACACATTAGGCTCTGCATCGGTGCAGAAGGTCTGACACACCCTTTGCTTGTATGATTGTCCAGGGGTTCACACAATGGCCCACATACCCTCAGCTACTAGTCAATGGGGAGTTGCTAGGTGGATGTGACATTGTCATGGAGATGCAGCAAGATGGCAGCCTGAAGACTGCTGTCCAAGAAGCGTTAGGTTCAGATCAAGATGACAAGTCTGCTCTGCAGCAGAGGCTAAAGCAGCTATTAGACTCCAGCCCTGTCATGCTGTTTATGAAGGTGAGCGCCTGTATGTTGCATTACCTGTGCTCTTGTTCCACATTGCTTGACATGGGCTGATCAACTGATGGGGCTGAATCTTGTCTGAAAATTCAAGCAGACCATGCAGACAAGTTTGACCTCTAATGATGTCAGCAGTTCGCTTGCACCTGCGCGCAATTGGAAAGGCCATGCTGATATCAGGTCACTCTGGCATGCATGCCTTGCATATTCAACATCTGACTCTGCCCAACTCGTTTTCCTCCGCCTGCTTTGGCTGCCCACAACCCAAATCCTAGCCAAGCAGAATGCAGAATCCACAAAAGCTCTCATGTGCTGAATGGTAAAGTACGTACATTAAGGCTGCCGTCTATGCAACCACTTTTACCTTGTTCTCAATATGTTCTGGCATAGCTACAAGCTCGCAGCGCTTAGTGACCAATCTTCAGATGCATCAGCATACTTGACAGCGATGCATTGTCTAACGCAGGGCAATCCTGATGCGCCCAGATGTGGGTTCAGCCAGAAGGTGGTATCTGCCCTCAGATCCATCAAAGTGCCCTTCAACTCGTTTGATATACTAACAGATGAGAAAGTACGGCAGGGCCTGAAGGAGTACTCTCAGTGGCCCACCTACCCCCAGCTGTATGTCAAGGGGGAGCTGCTGGGCGGCTGTGACGTCATCCTTGAGATGCAGCAAGAAGGTAAAGGCCTGTTTCCAACCTGCCTGAGGACTGCAGTGTAGCAACTCAAGATGATGGCAAGATATCCATGAAGTGCAGCAGGTGTTGACGTCCTTTGTGATGTCACTCAAATAACAGCAACAGGCGTGTGTGGAACAAATGGCTTTGTGGACAACAGTACTGCAACACAATAGTCCTGCAGGGCAATGCTTGCTATGCTGCTGCTGCAGGCGAGCTCAAACAAAGCATAGAGGATGCACTGGGCGAGTCTGAGCCACAAGGCGTGGAGCTACGGATATACAAGCTCCTGAAAGACAATCCTGTTATGCTGTTCATGAAAGGTGAGTCTACACCCTGCATGGCATGAAGAGTGCTGCCCAGCAGGGTGTTTTGCATGTTGTCTTGGCCTCTCATATCTAGCTGCAGACCTGATGCTTTATGACTGAGCAATAGCCACATCATAGCAGTGCGTCTGGCCACCAGTGATACAGCAGCAGCAGGAACTTGCATTTCCCCCACAGTGCGACTGCTCAGTAGAGAAAGCAGCCTGGCAAGATAAGTTTCTGATGTCACCTTTGCAATTGAGACTGTATCAGGAAAGCAACATTGTGTCTCAAAGGAGTATGCTATACAGGCGCTCCAGAAGAGCCTAGGTGCGGCTTCAGCCAACGTGTTGTGGCAGCCCTCAAGGCTACCCAGGAGCCCTTCAAGACCTTTGACATCCTATCTGATGAAGACGTGCGACAAGGGCTGAAGAAGATGTTTGACTGGCCGACGTTTCCCCAGCTGTACGTCAGTGGAGAATTGCTGGGCGGATGTGACATCATCACAGAAATGGCAAGCAGTGGAGATCTGCAAGAGACCATTGAGGAGATGAAAAATCGCATGTTGTAAAGATGTATGTGTGAAAGTTGCCGAAGACTACAGTGGGGTATACTACCGCCAGGAGAGCTGTATGGGGTGATGCAAGTCTCAAGATAGCCATGACATAAAGTACAACATCGCATCAAGTATAGTATCACTATACTGTGCACAATCTGCATCCTTGTGTCATGCACAAACCTGCAATCCTGATGACCTGGCACCAGAAACAGCATGGGCTCAAAAGGTGGGGCACACATACAATGTAATCCTTGTTCTAGTGTTGATCTCCCAGCCATATGTGTTGATTGATATGTTCATGGAATCTTAGCATGTCGACACAGTAGTATGATGCCACCTTTGCACTGCTATGCGCCTTGACAGGATGGCAAATGAAGCTATGCGCAGCTCACTATGGGCACAGGACAACAAAGCAGTCTGCAGTAGGTCATTGTTTGTACAGTCAGTGGTACGCATCCAAGTCACAGCATGGAAGCCTGATTACAGTGCCACCGTGTCTGATCATCACTGTGTCGTATCAAATTGTGTAGTGAAGTCTGGGTTTCCTGTGCTGCGTTAGCTGAGTACAATGAATTCAGCGCATTGGCTTGTGTGTGGCAAGGGTCTTTTGCTTGCATAAAGAGAGTTGCATAGTGCTGTTGGACACACAGCCAAAGCTTGCACATATGAGCTTGGCTCACCATGTATGTTGCCTCCTGACAAGACTCTGTGCATACTACAGTATAATAGTATGGCCGAGGTTTCCCAGTCGTTGACAAAGCTAGGAGCAGAGTTGGCACCGTATAGCGAATTCGAACAAAACAGAACAAATGCCCCGCGACTGACATGCTACTTAACAGTAGGATGACAGGTCGCACGCTGCTGTCTATTGCATATGTTCTATGCTCTATCTCTGTGCTTGCAGCTTTCT
>JAABUU010002656.1_pt1 | contig 24741 bp, 22 predicted proteins | sample 5559301 | NCBI WGS metagenome assembly JAABUU01 (sample SAMN10711884, study PRJNA513360) | rock metagenome | isolation source: Antarctica rocks | place: Antarctica: Victoria Land, Richard Nunatak white | reverse complement strand
TGGTGCGTCGGCCGTAGCCGGAGCCGAGTCATCCGACACCGTGCTCACCTACGACGACATCGACTCTCTCGGTCGAACCGGCACCATCGCCTACGTCGACATCGCGGGTGACCCCGAGGTAACCCGCTCGGTTCACGAGCACCTCGGCTCGTCGCTGACACACAGCATCGGGGTCGGCGGCAGCCACCTTGTCGCCATCGACGATCCGTTTCGTCCCGACCCAACGCGGCCCGGACCGCCGGTAAAGCGCTACAGCGTCGGCCAACGGCAGGTCGAACTGCGCGAAGAGTTAGGCCAAGAGGTCCTCGACGGACTGCGACGGCGCGCGCGCCAGACCCTCGTCGGCTGGGCCGCCACCCACTTCGGCGTCGAAATTGTCGCAGGACTCGAGGCCACACGAGAGCTCTGGCAACAGGTCGCCCAAGGTGAGCGGGACCCTCGCACGGTCGTATCCGTAATTCCGTGATGCGCCAAGCAGTTGGCGTTCGCTCGCTCCCCGGCCCCTCCACGGCGCCGACGACGTCACGGTCCGGCACCGCACGGACACTCCTCGATTGGTGATGGACCCGTTCCACGTCGTTGCACTGGCCGTAGCGGCGAGCTGTGTCCGCCGCCGACGTCGATGAGCGCGCATCCACCACTGGCGTTACTCCCGTCCAGAACCCCGCGCCGGGCCGTTCCCCATGACCGGTGCGCGGTGCCGCGATTCGCTGATGATGTCTCTGCGAACGATCGGGTAGCGGCGAGGTCAAGCCCGACCTGTCGACCGTCACTCAGACCTCAGTGCCGCCGTCCGCTGCCGGCGCCGGGTTGTTGCGGTTGCTGTCTGGTGGCCCTGCCGGGGTCTTTAGAGTCCCCGACTTGGTGTGGAACGTTTACGGACGCCTGTAGCGGGTCACGGACAATCCGCCACGATGTCTCGCTCGTCAGCTGGTGAGGTAGCGAGAGGCGAGGTGGGGGCTCTGGGCGTGGAAGGCGGTGAGGTCGGCACTGAAGACTGTGTCGAGGACGGCGGGGTCCTCGAGGCCGGGGGCGATGACGACCTCGCCCTGTTCGATGCCGGCCAGGGCGGCGGTGACGACGTCGGAGGTGGCCATGCGGGGGATCGCTGAGAGGTCCATCCCCTGTACCTCGTGGAACTCGGTGGCCACGATGCCGGGGCAGACGACGTGCGCGGTGATGCCGGTGCCGGCGAGCTCGGTGTTCAGGGTCTGGGTCATGGCCACGGTTCCGGCCAGGGTGCCGGTGTAGACGGCGCGTTGCCCCGGTGGTGGGGCCGCGGGGGCCGGCCCGGAGAAGGCGATCATCCCAGCCACGTTGATGATCGTGCCGGCGCGGCGGGCGGTCATGCCGGCCAGGGCGGCGCGGGTGAGCATGGTAGGTGCGAGGACCTTGACGTTGACCAGCTCGCGGGCCTGCTGCGCTGACAAGTCCACCATTGGCTTGTAGTGGGCGACACCGGCATTGTTGACCAGCATCGTCAGTGGTCGGTCGGTGCACACCTCGGCGACGGTGTCGATGCCGGCCGGGGTGGACAGATCAGCCGCTAGCACCTGCACCGACACCCCGTCCAGGGCTGCGGCGAGCGCAACGAGTCGGTCCTCGCGTCGTCCGACGACAACGAGGTCGTAACCGTGGGCTCCCAGGTGCTCGGCGAACGCCTGCCCGATACCCGACGAGGCCCCGGTCACCAGGGCGAGCGGGGCCATCACGCAGCGCCGGCGGGGGTAGCGGTGTCGGTCATGTCAGCTCCGTTCGGTGGGGTGTCCGGGTGAGAGTCGTGCAGGGGTCAGGTGGTTGTTGAGACGGGTGCGCCGGCGAGGACTCGCCACGTCGCCTCAAAACCCACCGTGCGGTAGACATCGGCCGCGGCCGGGTCGCGGATCATTGCGTCGATCGTCGCGTCGGCGATCACGCTAGTCAGGGCCAGGACGAAACTTCGTGGTGCGTCGCGCGTCGGCCCACCGGCACGGCAGCGTTCGAGGACCTGCGCGATACCGGTCGTGGCGTTGCGGACGGTTTTGTGGCTGTCCGCGGTGATGTCCTCGGACACGTCGAGCTGGGCCAGCGTCCGACGCTTCGCCGGATAGGTCGTGGCCCACCCGAGCCACCGGTCCCACAGGTGCCGCAGCTGGTCCCGACTCTCGGCTCGGGGAGACATCCCGTCGACCGCGGTGGTCACCATCTCAGTCTTCAAGCCAACGTAGAGCGCATTCACCAGCGTCGCCTTGGTCTCGAAGTACACGAACACCGTGCCGTTGGAGACACCGGCCTGCTTCGCGATCGTCGCCGTTGCCGCGCCCAGGCCCTGGGCCGCGATCACCCGTGTCGCCGCATCGAGGATCGCGGCCCTGCGTTCATCACTCCGGGGCCGAGGCACTGACCAACCCTAAAGAAGAGTGTGTGGTCAGTCAACTTCATCGGCTGACGGCGGACCGCCGCCCGCTACCCCTGGGCTGGAACCCATACTTCGCTGCGAAAACCCCACCAGACAACGGACTCGTCGAAGGCGAAGATGATGGTCGGGGACCCTGTCGGCGCACGCCAGAGGTGTCACGGTCGCCGGTTGAGCAGGTCGGCGAGAACACCCAGGTCGGGTAGGTCCAGGTGCGGGCGAAGGCTTTCGGTCAGGCCGGTGAACGATTCGGAGTGGCCGATTCCCGTGTGCACAGCCACGGCACACGCGCCACCCTTGTGTGCCATCGGCACTTCAAGCTCTGGGTCGTCACCCACGACAGCCACCTCTGATGGTGCGACCCCAAGCAGGCTCGCCGAGGTGCGCAACGCGTGCAGCGACGGTTTGCCGACGACCTCCACTTGTGCGCCCGTGAGGTCGCGGACCACTGCGCTGATCGCCCGCGACGAGCCCAGCGAACGTCCCTCCGATGTTGCGAAATACGGCGACTGCGAGGCGCTGTAGTATTTCGCTCCTGCTGCCACCGCCTCGACCGCTGCCTCCAGCGACTCGAACGTCAGCTCCTCGCGGTACCAGCCGGCCATCACCGCGTCGCAGACCGTTCCGCGCACCGGCGGCAGCGCCTCGATCCCGGCGGCCTCGAGGACCTCGGTGATGCCTTTGACACCGAGCACCATGACTCGCCGGTGCCCGCGCCGTCGGAACACGTCGACCGCAGACGACGCGGGGGTGAGCGCTGCACCGTCGGGGACTGGGAGACCCGCCTGCCGCAGTGCGTCTACGCACTGATCCGGCGTCTTGATGGTGCCGTTGGTGAAGATGCAGAACGGCAGGTCGCGCTCCATGAGCGTGGTGACAAGGTACAGCGCGCCCGGCAGCAGGGTCAGCCCCTTGTTGTTCCGGTCACCGAGGACCAACGTGCCGTCCATGTCGAGCACGTAGCCGCGGACAGCGTGAAGCCGGCGCAGCGCGGACGGGTCAACCTCAGGCACCGCGGGTCCTTTCCGACGAAGCGCGGTGTACGGACAGCCGGATGCCGGGTTTGCTGACGGTGAGGTCGTGTACCGAGGTCCGGGATCCGATCTCGCCGAGCAGTGTCAGCACCGGCGCGAGCTCGGGGTTGAAGTGCCGCGGCGCCGGCCCGGCAGCCATCATCGCGTCGACCTGCTCGGCCGGCATGTGTGCCCGGAGCAGCAGCTCCTCGTCGCTTAGTCCAGGAAATGTCCGGCGGAGCTCGGCCGGCGACTTTGGCGGCGGCTCGGCCTGCAGCTCGCGTGCCCGTGGCCGGTCGAGGATCCGGTCGAGCACGTCGGGCGCGATCGGCGAGGTGGGTCGCCCGAAGCTACCCATCGCGTAGCGAAGTACCTGGTCGGGCACGTTCGACCAGCGCTCACCGATTACGTTGAACAGCGCCTGGGAGACCACCATCTGCGGGAACGGCGTCACCATGATCGGGTAACCCATCTCGGCGCGAACCTGCTCCACCTCGTCGACGAGGGCCTCGAACCGGTCCTCCATTCCGATTTCGCGCAGCTGCCGCCGCGTCGTCGTCATCACACCGCCGGCGATCTGGTGGTGCAGGAACGCGGCGTCGAAGTCCTGCGGACGCCCGACCGGTAGCCCCCCGGCGATGGCCAGCCTGTCGAAGAAGTCGCACACCAGTCCGAGTGCCCGGTCGTCGACGTCGACCCGGTGGCCCATCTCCCGCAGGTTGGTCACGGTCCGCCGCGCTTCGGGGAGAGACGGGCCGTTTCCGAGTGCGCCGCACCCCACCTGCACGACGTTCACGCCCAGCTCCGGCGCGATCGAGTAGGTGAGCGGGGACAGTCCGATGGTCGAGTGTGAATGCAGCTCAAGCGGGGTAGTGCCGAGCGCTGCCCTGAGCGCCGGGAGAAGGGTGCGGGCCCGCTCGGCGGTGAGGATGCCAGCCGGGTCCTTGACGTAGACGCGGTCGAAGTGAGGGTTTGCTGCGAACTGGGAGGCCAAATCGACGTAGAACGCGTCGTCGTGCACGGCGCTGATCGTGTACGTCAGGGCGCCGATGACCTCGTCGATGCCGGCGTGCTTGAGCCGCCGGGCCGTCTCCCGGGCGGCGTCCATATCATGCATCGGGTCCAGAACGACGACGCGATCAATCCCGTTGACCGCCAACCGGTCATAGACCAGCTGCATGGTTTCCGGGTGCGAGTTCTGCCACGAGATGAAGCGGAACCCCGTACCGATGAACTGCAACTTCGTCGTCGGCATCGCCGCCCGGGTGAGGCGGATCCGCTCCCACGGATCCTCCCGGTGAACGCGCACAGCGACACCCATCGCCGTGCTCGACGAGTAGTCCAGCGCCTGGAAACCCACCCGCTCCAGCAGCGGCGCCACCTGCAGCACGTGCCCGGTACGAAGTCCGGTCGCCCCCCACAGGCTCTGGTTGCCGTCCCGCAGCGAGACATCAACGAGTCCGACGTCGGCCATCAGCGTGCCCCCACGACATCCGGCTGGTGCGCAGCTAGGAAGCGCTCGAAGAAGGCGGTGTCCACTCCCCCAGCGGTGAACTCTGGGTCGGCGAGCAACGCCTGGTGCACGGCCACCGTGGTCGTGACACCCTCGATCCGCAGCAGGTCAAGCGCCGCGCGGGCGCGGGCCAGGGCGTCCACTCGGTCGGTACCGTGCACGATCAGCTTGGCCAGCAGGGAGTCGTAGTACGGGGGGACGACGGAGCCGCCCTGAACGTGGGTATCCACCCGCAGGCCATCACCGACGGGAAGCACCACCCGGTCTACTCGGCCGGGCGACGGACGGAAATTAGCCGTCCAGTCCTCAGCGTTGACCCGGCACTCCACGGCGTGTCCGGTGACGACGACGTCCTCCTGGTGGATCTGCAGCGACAGCCCTTCGGCGACGGAGAGCTGCTCGGCGACCAAGTCCAGGCCGGTGACCATCTCGGTAACCGGATGCTCGACCTGGATGCGGGCATTCATCTCGAGGAAGTAGAACGTGTCCCGCTCGCGGTCGACGAGCAGCTCAACGGTGCCCAGGCCCCGGTAGTCCAGGTGCGCGGCTAGCTTCAGCGCGGCGTCGGCCATCGCAACTCGAAGCGCATCGCTGATCAGCGGGGCCGGGGCCTCCTCAAACAGCTTCTGGTAGCGGCGCTGCACGGAGCAGTCGCGGTCGCCCAGGGTGACGGCTCGAACCCCGTCGCCGAGCACCTGGACCTCAATGTGCCGGCCGGAGGCGACGAAACGCTCGATGTACACGCGCGGGTCGCCGAACGCCGCGGCAGCCTCGGAGATCGCGAGATCTAAGGTGTGCGCCAGGTCGGCCGGGTCGGACACGAGCTTCATCCCCCGGCCGCCACCGCCGCCGACGGCTTTGACCAGCAGCGGGTAGCCGACCTCCGCTGCCACCGCCTGTGCGCCCGCAAGGTCGGCGGCGGCACCGCCCGGCACCACGGGCAGGCCAGCGGCCAGCGCGTGTGATCGGGCCTTCAGCTTGTCGCCCACCGCCTCCAGAGACTCCGGGGTCGGGCCGACGAAGACGATCCCAGCCGTGCCGCACGCGCGGGCCAACGACGGGTTCTCGGACAGGAAGCCGTAACCCGGGTGCACGGCGTCGGCGCTCACCGACCGCGCGGCCCGGACAACGGCGTCCGGATCCAGGTAGCTCGCCGACGCGGCCGCCGGGCCGAGCCGGACCACCCGGTCGGCCAGTCGAGCCGGTAACGACTCGAGGTCGGCCTCGGACGCCGCGAGAACCGACTCGATGCCGAGCCGGGAGCAGGTGCGGATCACCCGGGCCGCGATCTCGCCGCGGTTCGCGATCAACAGCCTCCGGATCCGTGTCGGATTAGCCACCCGCCCCACCGCCCTGCGCCGGCCTCACCAGGAGCAGCACGGACTCAGCCTCGGCGAACTCCCCGTCGCCGAGCCGAAACTCCGTCACCGTTCCTCGCAGTCCAGCGTGGACCGGCGTCATCATCTTCATGGTCTCGACGACCCCGACGACGGTCTCCTCAGTCACCTCGTCGCCGACATCGACAAATGGCGGTGCGCCTGGCTGTGGCGCCCGGTAGAAGACCCCTAGCAGCGGGGGACGCACTGCAACGAGCCCCTCCCCCACGTCGGCCTGTGCCGGCGCGACGTCAGCGGCAACCGACGCAACAGCCTGTTCCACGACAGGTGCCCGCACGACCTGCTGCTCGGCCGTCCAGCCGCCTGCACCGTGGCGGCGCACAGTGAGCGACAGGTCGCCAAGCTCCAGGTGCATCTCATCAAGACCGCTGGTGTCCAAGACGCGCAGCACGTCCCGCACGTCTTCTGGACTCAAGCTCACCGTGGTCAGCCTTTCGTGGAGCCGGGGCGCTTGCCGCCGAGCAGGTTGAAGACGTGGTCAAACGGGCGGGTGGCCGGCGCGGCTGGTCGTGCTGCCGCCCGCTCGGCGTCCTTGCCCGCCCACACCGTCTCCGGTCGGCTCTGCAGCAGGAAGACGTCCCCGCCCTCGGCGACGGCCCACTCGATGTCCTGCGGGCAGCCGTAGTGCGCCTCGACCTTGCGGGCGATGGCGACCAGCTCCGTGATCTCGGTGTCGGAGACCGATGGCTGGTCCTGCAGGTCGGCCGGCACGTCGGTCTCGATGACACCGTGTCCCGACGGGTCGGGGTGATGCCACCGGGTCTTGGCCGCCACGTTGCGCTTCACCTCGTGTGTCACCTTGCTGATGACGAACGAGTCAGGTGTGACGTCACCGCCGACGACGGCCGAGCCCAGGCCCCAGCTCGCGTCGATGGCGACCACCGACTTGTCACCGCTGAGCGGGCTGCGGGTGAACATGACCCCGGAACTGCGGGCGCCGACCATCCGCTGGACGACGACGGCCATCCCCAAGTCGTCTTCCGGGATGTCGCGGCGCAACCGGTAGGTCACCGACTCCACGCTATAGAGGCTGGCCCAGCAGCGGCGGACGTGCGCGAGGACGGAGTCAGCGCCGTGCACCCACAGGTAGGTGTCCTGCAGGCCGGCAAAGCTCGCGTCGGCGCTGTCCTCGCTGGTGGCGCTCGACCGTACGGCCACCGGGAGGTCGGGGTCCCCGCACTCCTCGCACAGTGCTGCGTACCCGGCGGTCACGGCGTCGGCAACCTCGGCGGGCAGCGGGGCGGACTCGACGACCTCGCGGACCGTCGCCGTCACGCGCGCCACGGTGTCGGGGTCGGCGTGGTCGAGGGCGGAGACGCGAACGGGCACTGGGACCGGGGCCCCGGAGCCGTCGTCGGCGGTGAGGTGCCCGACCACCTGGCGGAAGGCCGCCGTCGTCACCGAGAAGCCCGTCGGTACTTGGATGCCGGCGCGCAGCAGCTCGCCGAGGCTGGCGCCCTTCCCGCCGACGGTCGAAACGTCTCCCAGTCCGACCTCGGAGAGGTGGAGGAGGTTGCGGGTTGTCGTGGTCATGATGGTTCCCACCGAGTCAGTCGAGGATGGTGACGATGCCGCGGTCACCGTCGACCCGGAGACGGTCGCCGGTCGAGATGCGGGCGGTGGCCACCCCGGTGCCGACAACGGCTGGCATGCCGTACTCGCGGGCGACGATCGCGGCGTGCGACATGGTGCCGCCGATGTCGGACACCGCCGCGGCGATCTTGCCGAAGACCGGGCCCCAGCTCGGCGCGGTCACGGGGCAGACGAGGACCTCTCCCTCCCGGATCTGACCAATATCGTTAACGTTAAGCAGCACCCGGGCCACGCCCTCGACCACGCCCGGGGATGCCGCGTAGCCGCGGACCGTCGACGCGTCGTCGTCATCACCGCCCAGCCAGGTCTCGATGGTCTCCTGGGTGATGCCCCAGAGCATCTTCACTGCCGGGTCGTTCAGGGCCTCGGGAACGGCGCCGAGCGCGGGTGGCGGCGACCAGGTGGACAGCGCTTCCACAATTCGCTTCCGCTCGGCGACGATCGGCTGCCAGTGGCGGGCGCCCAGCTCGGTGCCGCCAGATGCCCACGCGAGCATGACGTCGGCGAGCGCGTCCTCGACCTCGAGGTGCCGCAGGTGAAAAACGTCGTCAGCCTCGAGCAGCACGCCTCGATCGGCCAACAACGCGCCGAACTCCCGGACCTTCTGGAAGAACCGGGTGGTGAACCAATGCTCGCAGTAGAACTTATGCGACTCGATGTAGGGGAACACCTGCCGGCACAGGCCCAGCATCTGGTCAAAGGTGGCTTTGTCCTCCTCCGAGTCGAGCAACCCGCGGTACTCGGCGGCGATCCGGTCGCGTTCCACTGCCAGCCGCTCGGTCGGGCGGGTGAGGTCCTGCCCGGCGCGGATCTGCTCGACGTAGCGGGGCAGCGCCGCGAACGGGACGGTCAGGTCGTCGGCCCAGGACAGGTGGTGGTGGTAAAAACCGTCACCGACGGAGACGTTGAACCAGGGGTCCTTCGCGGTCTCGAGCGCCGCCAACCACCGGGCACCTGCGTCACCGCGCTCGCCCAGCCCGGCCAGCACCTTCGCGGGCTCCGCACCCTCGACGAACAGGTCGTCGAGATCGAGCTCGACGGCGAGCCCGGCCAGCTTCTTCAGCTCGTCGTCCGGGCGGTACATCGTGACGTCCATACCGGCGACCATGCGGGCCACCATCTGATCACCCATCTCCGGGAAGACCTGCTTGCAGAACTCGAAGAACACGACGTAGGCGCCGTACCCCAGCATGAGGAACTCAGTGTGGTGGTGCCACATCTTCGAGTACAGGTCGATGCAGCGGTGGAAGTTCTCGCGCAGGTAGTGGTTGGACGCGAACCCGCGGGCGCTCGTAATCACCTCAAGGTCGTCCAGCTCGCCGAGCTCCGGCACCTCGACGGATTCGATGTCGGCGATCAGCTTCTCAATGCGCACCTGCCACTCGTCGTAGAGGCGGTCCCAGTTGGCGTAGTAGTAGCCGGCGCGCTCCTGGAAGTCGGCGAAGCGCTCGCCCTGCTCCGCCTCGTCGAGCACCGCGTTGGCCGTGATGTAGACCCGCCCGTTGATGATGCGGTACTCGATGCCCATCGTCGTCGGGAACGAGAACAGCCGGGCAGTGTTGGCGCCGATGGCGGTGTAGGGGATCTCCGAGGTGAGGCCGTCAAAAGCGGGCACGACCTCGGGGAAGTGCATCGAGTTGTAGAACCAGAAGCGCTGGTCGTCCTCGGGCTGGAAGCGTGAGAAGTACGGGTACATCGCCTCCCAACCCTCGGCACCGGAAACCTGCTCGATTTGAGACGGCAGCGAAAACGAACGCTGCCCGGCGGACTGGGCCATGAGACTCCTCGGGGCGGGGTGTGGAGGGACGGGGGTCAGGAGAGCGAGTGGTCCCGCTCCGCGCGGGCGTATTCGACGACATCGGCCGAGGCTGCGGGATCAGCCGAGGCCGGGTCGTCCTCCACCACGGTGCATCTCGGCGTCGCATCGAGGTGCTGGGCATGGGGAGGATGGTCGCGAAAGACGCCGTGTCGGCAACACACTGTTTCCACCATTTGGAAGCCTTTCGACAGCTCCCGCCGGCCCCCTGCGCTAGACGGTATGGCCTGACGGCCGGTCGGTCGTGGCGGTCCAGGGCCTCGATGACGCAAAGGCCACGTCCAGCTCTTCGGCCGGATCTCAGCCCCAGCATGGTGTCGTCCTGCTCGGCTTCACGGGCGCCCAGCAGGGTGACTCGTGCCTGGTTCCGGGTCCCTGCAAGGAACTGCTTGAACAGCGGCGGCTTGTCGTAGGGCATGTGACGCTCGGTGCCCACCAGGGTCACCTGGCCGCGAAAGCCCTCCCGGTGCAGGGCCTGGGCGGTCCGGACTCCGGCGACGCCGGCCAGTCCAGCGAGGCCGCCGCTCCGGTGAGCGGGGTTTTCGCGGCCGCCCAGTGCCGCACCGCGGGCAGCAGCGGGACGAGCTCGTCAACCACGGCACCGACCTCGCGGCCGTCGAGCACCACGCTCACCCCGGAGTGATCGAGGAAGTACGCGGCCTCGGGGGCGGTGAACCGGGCGTTGACCGGCACCCACACCGCGCCGAGCTCGCCGCAGTTGTAGAGCGTCTCCAGTGCGGCGGGGTGGTTTGCCCCGAGCCACGTCACCCGGTCCCCGCGGCGCACGCCGAGGGACTCGAGCGCGGCCGCGGTGCTGCGAACCCGCAGCGCGAACTCGCCGTGGCTGGTGGTGACGCCCTCGAACCAGAGGGCCCGCTTCTGCGGCGCAGCCGACGCTCCGGCCAGGACCCGAGCCCAGCGTTCCTCACCGCAGGCCCAGCGCGCGGATCGCGTTCTCCTTCATGATGAGCGGGATTACCTCAGGCTTCATGTCCAGGGTGGCGAAGTCGGCGATCCAGCGGTCGGGCTTGAGCAGCGGGTAGTCGGAGCCGAAGAGCACCTTGCGCTTGAGCAGGCCGTTCGCGGCCCGGACCAGCTGCGGCGGGAAGTACTTGGGCGACCACCCGGAGAGGTCGATGTAGACGTTCGCCTTGTGGGTGGCGATCGAGATGGCCGAGTCCTGCCACGGCACCGACGGGTGCGCCATGATGATCGTCAGGCCGGGGAAGTCCGCCGCCACGTCGTCGAGCAGCATCGGGTCGGAGTAGCGCAGCTTGATGCCGCGCCCGCCCGGCAGCCCCGCCCCGATCCCGGTCTGCCCGGTGTGGAACAGCGCGGGCACGCCCAGGCTCTGCAGCTCCTCGTAGAGCGGGTACACCGCCCGGTCGTTCGGCTCGAAGCCCTGGATCGACGGGTGGAACTTGAAGCCGCGCACCGCGTGCTGCTCCACCAGCTTGCGGGCCAGCCGGATCCCGGCAACCCCACGGGCCGGGTCGACCGAGCCGAACGGGATGAGCACGTCCGGGTGCTCGGCGGCCAGGTCGGCGATCTCCTCGTTGCTCAGCGCGGGCTGCCCGGTGGCCATCTCGGTATCCACCGTGAACACCACCGCGGCCATGTTCCGCTCCCGGTAGTCGGCGGCGATATCGGGCACCGTCGGGTCGTAGGGGTCACCCTTGAAGTACTTCGCGGCGGCGGCGTTGAGCTCGTCGTCCAGGGCGAGGTGCCCGTGGGTGTCGGCGTGGACGTGGGTGTGGACGTCGATGGCCACGAGGGCGTCGAGGTCCAGCTGCAGGCTCACGCCGTCACCTCGACGGGGCCCCTGGGGCGGCGTCGACGTCGTCGATCACGACCGCCGCGCCGCAGCGGCCCGGCTCGCGGGCGTGGGCGTGGGCGAGGGCGTGGGCGTGGGCGTGGGCGTGGGCGTGGGCGTGGGCGAGGGTGAGGCCCCGGCCGGATCCGGTGACGACGGTGACCGTGCCGGTCAGGTCCACGGCGGGTGCTCCTCTGGCTGGGGGACGGTGGTCCTCGCAACGTAGGACGATACAACCGTGCCGCGGTACTCGGTGCTGGTCGTGGCGCTCGACGCCGGCGGGGTGGGCATTTCGCAGCGCGAGCGGGCCGCTGGTCTCGGCCTGGAACCGTCGCAGGTGATGCTGCTGGTCGACGAGCTGGCGGGGGCCGGGCTCGTGATGAGGCGGGCGTCGGAGTCCGACCGGCGCACCCGGCAGGTGGTGGCGACCGAGCGGGGTCGCGCGGTCCGCCGGGAGGCGGGTGCGGCAACCGTCGACGCCCGGCTCGGCCCGCTGGGACCCACCGCGACGCGACCAGCTGCGTGCCGCGCTCACCCGGGTCTGGACGGCGGCCGCCGACGAGGCCCGACGGGGCTTCCACCCGGCAGAAGTGGCCTTCTCGCCCGGTGGCGACGGCCGTCACGCTTGAGGATGTCACCGACGACCCCCGGGAGGGACCCCGCATGACCTCGATCGTCCGCAACCAGTGGTACGTGGCCGCCTACGGCCGGGAGATCGACCGGGAGGTGTTCGGTCGCACCATCTGCGGGGAGTCCATCCTGTTCTGGCGCCGGGCGGACGGCACCGCCACCGCGATGAGCGACCGCTGCGTGCACCGCCGGTTCCCGCTCAGCGAGAAGCCCTCCCACCTCGTCGGGGACACCGTGGTCTGCGGCTACCACGGTTTCACCTACGGGGCCGATGGCCGCTGCGTCACCGTGCCCGGGCAGACCCGGGTGCCTCGCACCGCCCGGCTCAAGAGCTACCCGCTCCTCGAGCAGGACGGCTTCGTCTGGGTGTTCATCGGCGACGAGGGCCGCTCCGACGACGTCGCCGGCCCCCGCGCGCCGTGGCTGGACCGGGAGGGGTGGACCACGGTGAGCGGGATGGAGCCGCTCGCCGCCCGGGCCAGCCTGCTCGTGGACAACCTCATGGACCTCTCCCACGAGACCTACCTGCACGGCGGCTACATCGGCACCCCCGAGGTCGCGAACACCCCGATCACCACCGAGGTCGACGAGGACGCGCAGGTCGTCCGCGTCACCCGGCACATGGACGACGCCGACTGCCCGCCGTTCTACGCCCGCAGCACCGGCATCGAGGGCCGCATCGTCCGCTGGCAGGACATCGAGTTCCACCCACCCTGCCTCTACCTGCTGCACAGCCGGGTCGCGCCGGTGGGCGTGCTGCCGCACGACGACGGCACCGACCCCGGCGGCTTCCACGTCGAGATCGTCTACGCCATCACCCCGGAGACCGAGCACTCCACCCACGACTTCTGGGCCGTGGCCCGGGACTTCGCCATCGACGACGCCGGCGTCAGCGACTACCTGGCCGAGAGCAACCGCACCGTGGTGCTGCAGGACGTGACCGCGCTCGACGCCCTGGAGCGGGTGCTCGCCGGGGAGCCCGACGGCTACCAGGAGCTCTCCATCAACATCGACACCGGTGGCCTCGCCGCCCGGCGCATCATCGCGGCGCAGGCCGCCGCGGGCGCGGAGCAGGTGCCCGACAGCCCCGCGCAGCTGGCCAGCCGGTGAGCCCGGCCCGGACCAGCCGGGTGGCGTGGCTGCCCGGCAGCGACCGGCTGCGCGGCGAGTGCTCATGCGGCGCCACCACCGAGGCGGGTGACCCGATCGGGCTGTGGCGGTGGCTGCTCGCCCACCCCGACCACCCCGCCACTGCGCCCGAGCCCACTGTGTCCGAGCCCGGCGTCGTGGTGGGCCACACCCCACCGGCGCACCGGGTGCACCACCCCGCCCAGGCGGCCGGGGCCCGGGTGGCGGTCCGGTGACGGCGACGCGTCCGATCGGGAACGAGCCCGCCGCCACCGACGTCGAGACCGACCTGCGGCTGCGGGTGTCCCGGCGCACCGACGGCGCGGAGGGTGTCGTCGTCCTCGAGCTCACCGACCCGTCCGGGGCCGACCTGCCCGCCTGGGCACCGGGGGCGCACGTGGACCTGCGGCTGCGTGACGGCCTGGTGCGGCAGTACTCGCTGTGCGGCAACCCAGCGGACCGCACCACCTGGCGGGTCGGGGTGCTCCGCGAGCCCGCCGGCCGGGGCGGGTCGGCCCACGTCCACGACGCGCTGCACGAGGGCGCGGAGGTCGACGTCCGCGGCCCCCGCAACCACTTCGCTCTCGAGCCCTCACCCCGCTACGTCTTCGTCGCCGGCGGCATCGGCATCACCCCGCTGCTGCCCATGGCCGCGGCCGCGCAGGCCACCGGGGCGCAGTGGGAGCTGCACTACGGCGGGCGCAGCCGGCGGTCGATGGCCTTCCTGGAGTGCCTTGCGGACGGCACCGTCACGTTGCACCCGCAGGACGAGGTCGGGCTGATCGACCTCGACGCGGTACTCGGTGAGCCGCGGGCCGGCACGCTGGTCTACTGCTGCGGGCCCGAGCCGCTGCTCGCCGCCGTCGAGGCGCGGTGCGCCGCCTGGCCCGCCGGGTCGCTGCGGGTGGAGCGCTTCGCGCCGAAGAACGTCGGTGCGCCGGTGCGGGACGGGTCCTTCGAGGTGGAGCTCACCGTCACCGGCCGCACCCTGACGGTCCGACCCGGGCAGACCGTGCTCGCCGCGCTCACCGACGCCGGCGTCGAGGTGCTCTCTTCCTGCCAGGAGGGCACCTGCGGGACGTGCGAGACGACCGTCCTCGCCGGCGAGGTCGACCACCGCGACTCGCTGCTCACCCCCGACGAGCAGGCCGCGCACGACACCATGTTCGTGTGCGTCTCCCGGGCGGCGTGCCCTCGGCTGGTCCTAGAGCTCTGAGCGGGCGCATACTCCCGGGCGTGGGCCCGCGGTCGGCGAACACCAAGCTCCTCGCGGTGCTCGACGCCTTCAGCCGGGACCGGCCCGTCCTCACGCTCTCCGAGGTCGCCCGCGCCGCCGGGGTGCCGCTCTCCACCGCGCACCGGCTCGTCGCCGAGCTCACCGCGTGGGGCGGGCTCGAGCGGGCCGACGACGGCCACTACCGGGTGGGCCTGCGGCTCTGGGAGCTCGGTGCGCTCGCCCCGCGCGGCCCGGGCCTGCGAGAGGCGGCGCTGCCGTTCATGGAGGACCTGTACGAGGTGACCCACGAGAACGTCCAGCTCGGGGTGCGCGACGGCACCGACGTGGTGTTCGTGGAGCGCTTCGCCGCCCGCGGGGCCGTCACCGTGCTCACCCAGGTCGGCGGACGGTTCGCGCTGCCACCCACCGGCGTCGGGCTCGTGCTGCTGGCGCACGCCCCGGTGGAACTCCAGGAGGAGGTGCTGGCCGGGCCGCTGCGCCGGCACACCCGCCACACCGTCGTCGACCCGCGGGCGCTGCGGGCGGTGCTGGCGCAGGTGCGCCGCAGCGGGCACGCCGTCAGCGACCGGCAGGTCACTGACGACGCCGTCTCGGTGGCGGCGCCCGTGCGTCGCGGGGAGCAGGTGGTCGCGGCCCTCTCGATCGTCGTCCGGGGGGACTCCGCCGCCGTGGTGCGGCGGTTCACCCCCGGGGTCATGGCGGCGGCCCGGGGAATCAGCCGGGGGCTGGCGGCCTGAGCGCAAGCGGTCCGGCAGCGCGCGTCGTCGCGCCGACCACGGGCGCTGCCCGGTCATCGGTGTGCACCGACCTTACTCGTTCGTCACACAGCCGTTGCTCGCCCTAAGGTCCGCGTCGCTAGGACCGAGGGTCATGGCTTGGTCATGGGACGCCCCCCGGCGCCCGGGGCCGAGCGAGTCAGCGCGCCCACACCCGTGGGCCCGAGGACAGGAGATCTCCCTGCGCAACGACGCCTGATGCTGGGCGCCGGTGCGTGCACCCGCCGCTCTGGCCCCTGGGGCTGCTCGCGGTCCCGGCCCAGGCGGCGGACTCCGCCACCGCGGGCGCCCGGGCCACCACCCAGGCCGAGGTGGGGCGCAGTACGCGGTGCTCTTCGCCGAGGATGTCTCCGTGGCCGACGGCGCGAGCGCGGCCACTGCCGCCGGTGGCACCGTCCTCGCCGTCAACGGGGCCATCGGCGAAGCCGCCGTGCGCGCCGACGCGGCCACGTTCCTCTCCGCCGTCGCCGCGGACCCGGCGCTGCTCGGCGCCACCAGCCGACTGGGTCGGGTGACGGAGCCGCTGCGAGCCTGCACAACGGCAAATCACGACTGAGCTCGATGCCGTCGAGGCCGCGCGACGCTACTGACCGGCCACCCCCACCTCGGGCGCCCGCAACCATGCACAGAGCGCCACCGCGACGGAGTGTTGCATGCAGGGCAGGCCCCGGCGTGATGTCGGCCGGGCCACCGGTCCCGCCTTCTGGGTGGTGGACTGGGCGACAGGGGCGGCCCGAGTCGGTCGTACACCCGGCAGAGACGCGCCTCAGCGCCGACGCGCGACGAGGTCGCTGGTCGACGACGCCGCGTACAGGTCTTCCAGCTACGACTGCTCGTGGCCGGCGTGCGCAGCCACTCGGAACCGGATGACACCCGCAGCTGTCGGCGCAACTGTCACCGGTTCTGCGCCCCCCGATGTCCCACGTCCGCGACGAAGGCGTCGAGGGCGCCGTCGTCGGCCAGGGAGCCGACCGTGGCGACCGAGCTGAGAGGGCTGCCCTGCAGCAGCCGCTTCACCGGCAGCTCAAGCTTCTTCCCGGTGCGGTTGCGCGGCACCACCGGCACCGCGGTGACCGTGTCGGGCACGTGTCGGGGCGACAGGGCCCTGCGCAGCTCGGCCGCGATCACCGGTCTGACGTCGTCCAGTGCCGCGCCCTCGCGCAGCACGACGTAGAGGATGAGCTCGCCGTTTCCACCGGCAGGGTCTTCCAGGTGCACCACGAGGCTGTCCTCGACGTCATCGAGCTCCTCGACGACGCTGTAGAACTCGCTCGTGCCCAGGCGCACGCCGCCGCGGTTCAGCGTGGCGTCGGAGCGGCCCGCGATCGCGCATGTCCCGCTCTCGGAGAACCTGATCCAGTCGCCGTGGCGCCAGGTGCCCGGGTACTCCGTGAAGTAGGTGGAGCGGTAGCGGGACCCGTCCGAGTCGCCCCAGAAGCCGACGGGCATGGACGGCATCGGTGCGGTGATGACGAGCTCTCCCAGCTCGCCGACGACGGGTTTGCCCCCGGCGTCGAAGGCAGCGGCCGCCACGCCGAGACACGGCCCGGAGATCTCACCGGCCACGACCGGCTGCAGCGGGCTGCCCTGGACGATGCCGGAGCAGACGTCGGTGCCGCCGCTGCCGACGTTCAACAGCACGTCGGGGCCGAACTCCGCGCGGACCCAGTGGTAACCCTCGGCGGGAAGCGGACTGCCCGCGGCACAGATCTGCTTGACACGCGACAGGTCGAACTCGCGGGCGGGATGCCGCCCCTCCTTGCGGCAGGCCATCAGAAACCCGGGGCTCGCGCCCATGACCGTCGTGCGCGTCTCCTCGGCCAGCGCCCACTGGTGGTCCAGGTCGGGGTACATCGGGTTGCCGTCGACCATGACGATCGAGGCCCGCACGAGCAGGGCCGAGACCAGGGCGTTCCACATCATCCAGGCGGTCGTGCTGAACCAGAGCAGGCGGTCGCCCGGTCCGAGATCCCAGCTCAGGGAGTGGTTCTTGAGGTGCTCGAGCAGGATGCCGCCATGTCCGTGGACGATGGCCTTCGGCTTGCCGGTGGTGCCCGAGGAGAAGAGCACGCACAGCGGGTGGTCGAAGGGCACGGCCAGGTACGTCGGCTCCGCCGGTGAGTCACCGAGCAGGGTCGCCCACGTCGTGACGTCGTCGAGGCGGTCGGCTCCGTAGGGGATCTCGACGACGTGCTGGACGCTGGGCAGCCCCGCCCGGATGGCGGCGACGTCCTCCCGGCGGTCGATGGGCTTGGCACCGAAGGTGTAGCCGCACACGACGAGCAGGACCGTCGGCTCGATCTGTCCGAACCTGTCGACCACGCTGCGGGCGCCGAACTCCGGCGCACACGCTGACCAGATCGCTCCCAGGCTTGCGGTGGCGAGGAACGCGACCAGCGTTTCGGGGATGTTGGGCAGGTACGCCGCCACCCGGTCACCGGGGCCGACGCCGAACTCGATCAAGCCGCGCCGCGCCCGGGCCACCTGCTGCCGCAGCTCGGCAAAGGTGAGATCCACCCGGCCGCGGGTCTGCGAGCAACCGATCACCGCGACCTCGTCGTCGAGGACCCGGTTCGGGTCGGCGTCCTGGAGCAGGTGCCGGGCGTAGCTGACGCGGGCGCCGTCGAACCACACCGCGCCGGGCATGTCGGCCGAGCCCAGCACGGAGGTCACGGGCTGGTCCGAGCGGACGCCGTGAACATCCCAGACCGCGGACCAGAAACCGGCAAGGTCTGCGACCGACCACTCCCACAGGTCGTCGTACCCGGTGACACGCCTGCCGGTAACGGTCTGCACGTGCTCGACGAAAGCTCCGATCCGGGTGATGGTCCGCCACTGCACGGCCGGCTCCCACACCACGTCGGTCACGAGCGCGTCGCCGGGGTCAGCGCAGCGGCCAGGGCGGCGTGGCGGGGACCGACGGCGACCATGCGGACGACGACCTCGTCGAGGCGGGGGGCGGCGAGCCCGATCTCGCCGAGCGGGAAGGGTGCGCCGGCGGCCTTGGTGCAGTTCATGACAGGTCCCTGTCTCCGTCGAGGGAGGTGGCGACGGACGTGGTCGGGGAGCGGAAGCGTGGTGTATTGGGTCCGTGCACATGGTCGAAGTCGAAGTCTTTCACGCTCCCGAACGGTGTCGCCGGCTCGTGCACCGCCCAGCCGTTGCTCCAGACGTCGACCGCCTCGAGTCGCGCCGCTGAGCGCGCAGGCGGTTGGTCGGGTCGCGCTGCAGGCTGCTGCACGAGGCGTCGGCAAGCCGTCACTGTCTCGCTACCGGATCCCAGAGAGGTGGCGCGCTGCTCGTGCTCGCGCACGATCGTGGGCTGGGTCGCAAACACGTCAGAACCGTAGGCGCCGGGGCGACCCATCGCCTATCGGTCTTTCGTCCAGTGGAAAGATTGGGGGCTCCAAGACGAAGACCGCGGCCGGCGCGACGATGACCAGCAGAGCCCTTGCCCTGCTAAACGCCCACATCGAGACCAGTCGCCGGTTGCGCCTCACCGAGGTCGTCGAGCGCGCCGGCCTGCCGCTGCCAACGGTGCGCCGGCTGAGGGCTGAGCTGTTCGCGTGGGCGCCCTGGCCCGCACGTCCCCGCTCTCCAAGCTCTCAAACCACTAGGTCTCCGGACACACCGGGATGCTTCTATATCTGTCAAGTGGCGGGGACCGGGTGCGCTGCGGTGAGGGTACGGAACAGCTGCCGGGTGATGTAGCGCTTGAGCGATCGCATGATCTCTTTCGTGGTGCGGCCCTCGGCTCGGCGTCGGGTGACGTAGGCGCGGGTGGCAGGGTCGATCCGCATCCTGACGATGGTGATGGTGGTCAGTACTCGGTTCAGCCGCCGGTCACCGCCTCGGTTGAGTCGGTGCCGGACGGTGTTGCCAGACGACGCGGGGATCGGGCACGTCCCGGCCAGTGACGCCATCGCAGCTTCGGAGCGGACCCGGCCGGGGTGCGACCAGGCGATCAGGACCGCCGCCGCGACCACGGCACCGACACCAGTCAGCTCGAGCAGCTCGGGGGTGTCGCCGGCGACCAGCTCGGTGATGTCGCTGCGGTTCCGGGTGAGGTCGTCGTTGAGGGTGTGGACCCGGCGGGCCAGGCGCACCGCTTCGCGCCGGCAGGTGGCGGTCGTGGTGTCCTCGTCGCGGTCACGCCAGCCGGCGATGGTGGTGATCTGGCGGGCGGTCAACGCCCGACGGGCGTCGATACCAAGGTCGACGGTGCGGACCAGCGCGGTCAGAGTGTTGATCGTGCGAGTCCGTTCCTTGGTCATCTGCTCCCGGGCCACGACGAGCACCCGCATCGCGACCCGGGCACGTTCGCTCGACAACTCCCGCGGCACACGCAACGCGCCCAGCGGCGAGCCGAGCACCGCCCGGGCGATCCTCGTGGCGTCGAGGTCGTCGCTCTTCCCGGTGCCACGACGGTCGCCGGCCGGCATCCGGGCGGCCTCGACGACGTGGCGACCAGCCGCCTGCAGTCCCACGGTCAGGATCGCGCCGAACGAGCCGGTGCCCTCGACGACGACCAACGCAGCTCGCGACCCGACCCGTTGGGTCATCCAGTGCTGGGCTCGTGAGAGCCCGGCCGGGCTGGTCGGGAACTCCGCATACGCGAGCACCCCGCCGGTCGCGGCCGCGACGAGCGCGAAGGTGTGAGTGGCGGCGTGGGTGTCCACGCCGATGACATATTCGTACTGCTCGGACACGGTCTGCTCTGCAACGATGGAACTCATTACGGCAACTCCTCGCTCGGGGACGTCGTGATCGGCGTCGGCCCGGGAGAGTCATCGCGAGGCAGGCCTGTAAGGGGCCACGACCCGCAGTCACGGGTCGGGCAGGCTTCTGATCACGCCATCACGGTGAACGACCGGGTCGACGTCGCCCACCACGCAGCGCGGACAGATCCCGGGAAAGGCACCCTCGCGGGGCCAAGCGATTCACGAGTCACACACCACGCGGCAGACAACGCCAACCCTGCCGTGACCAGCCCCAGGCCAGCCGCAACGACACTTACAGGCGGTTCAGTTCGCCCGCGAACTGCGCATAGGTTTCACCAACAACCAAGCGGAGCGAGATGTGCGACCCGCCAAAACCCAACTCAACCCGTCCGGCTACCACCGCGCCAGCAGCGGTGCCCAAGCATGCCTACGGATCCCCGGTTACATCTCCACCATGCGCAAAACGGTGTCCCCGTCCTCACCGGACTCCGCGACGCCATCACCGGAAACCCCTGGCCTCCTGCCGCAACCTCAATGGTTACGTTCGCGGAGCGGGATCGGGTGATCGAGGAGTTGCAGGCGCAGGCTGCTCACCGCCCGCGAGCGTCTCCGCCTCGAGACGCTCGCTAAGATGTGGAACACGTTGGTAGACAATGGTCCTCCAGGCAGGCGATCCTGCACGCCTACGTCGTCAAAGAAGAGCTCCGGACCCTGCTCGCGCTGCCCGGGCACTCACCCCGAACCACACGTGCTGCGTCGGGCTCTGCACCGGTTGTACGCCAGTGCCGCCACGGTTCGCGCCCCGGAGATTCACCGTCTCGCCACCACCGTCGAGATTTGGTGGCCGGCGATCGAATCAGCGATCCTCACCGGCCACTCCAACGCCCGCTCCGAGGGCTACAACAGGCTCGCGAAAAACGAAGGCCGCAACACCTTCGGCTTCCGCGACCCATCTACCAACGCTGCCGGATACGCTGGGGCTGCACCCGCCAACACCGGTAGGTATCAGCCACCACCACCGAGCTCCCCGGTCAAATACGATGAGTCATTGATCGGCGGCTTTTCCACTATAATGTTTTTTCCGCCTAAACAACATCTAGTTGATAGGCATAGTCCTACCGGAGGATGAGGAGTCCAGGATGTCATATCAGCTACTAATGAACGGTAGGATTGTCAATAGTTGGGGATGCATAAACGCTGATATCTTGCTTAAAGACGACAAAATCGACGCTATCGGCGCTCTTGGTGATCTAAACATCGAAGGTATGCAGCGCGTTCAATGTAAAGGTATGCTGCTTCTGCCGGGCGGAGTAGATGTTCACACACATATCGACTCGCCGATGATGGGTACAAATACATCGGATGACTTCGAGACAGGCACCAAGGCGGCTGCTGCTGGCGGTACGACGACCATCGTTGACTTCGCAATGCAACCACGTGGTGGGCATCTACTACATGCGCTCGAAACACACCATGCCAAGGCCCGCGGAAAAGCTGTTGTCGACTACGGCTTTCACATGTGTGTCACCGACCTGTATGACGGAGCCACAGACGAGTTCGCAGAGATAGCGCAATCGGGAGTAACAAGTTTCAAGGTATTCATGGCCTACCGCGGAACACTGATGCTTCACGACGGAGAGCTGTTTGAGGTGCTCCGGAAATCAGGAAGCGTCGGTGCGCAAGTTTGCGTTCACGCCGAGAACGGTGACGTCATCGATCGACTCTCAGCAGATCTGGTGGCCGCAGGCAGGACCGGACCTAGCTCCCACGAAATCTCAAGGCCACCTTCCACAGAGGTCGAAGCGGTACATCGTGCGATCCGCATTTCTCGGATGGCTGACGCACCTCTATACTTCGTGCACCTTTCCACTGAGGGTGCCATCGAGGCCGTGGCGGAGGCACGCGCGAACGATTGGCCGGTCGCGGGTGAGACGTGTACTCACTACCTGACGCTGGACCGTGGCTTATATGACCAACCAGGATTCGAGGCCGCCAAGGTTGTTCTAACGCCTCCGCTGCGCGGCGAACAGCACCGAACTGCCCTATGGCGGGGTTTGCGCGCTGGCTCTCTGGGCGTGGTGAGTTCCGACCACTGTCCATTCTGCCTGGAGGACAAGCGGCGGCTGGGCGGCGAGGACTTCCGGTTGATCCCCAACGGGGGACCTGGCATAGAGCATCGAATGCTGGTTCTGTACTCCGAGGGAGTAGTGAAAAACCGGATCACTTTGGAGAAATACGTTGACCTTACTTCCACAGCCCCCGCACGGCAGTTCGGCTTGGCGTCCAAAGGCGCGATCGCTCCTGGCTTCGACGCGGACATTCTTGTGCTCGATCCGACCGGTCACACGACGATCTCTTCGAAAACTCAGAACCAAAGGGTGGATTATTCGCTTTACGATGACTGGGAGATCGATGGATCTATCGTGGCGGTATACTCGCGTGGTGATGTCATCGCACGAGACGGCATGTTCATCGGCGAGAGCGGGCGCGGAAAGTTTATTGTACGTGACACTAGATGAGGGTGAATAAAGCGTATGCGTAGAAACTGGAGGATAAAATGACGTCACCGCGGATAGAGCCCTTCAAGCCCCTTACCGAACGTATCGAGCGGGACATAATGGACCTCGCGCGAATCCGCGATGCAGACAACCCGGGTTGGACGCGCGAGGTCTTCAGTAGTTCTTATCGAGAGTCTCGGGAGTGGATCGGGGCAAAGATGAGCGATGCCGGCCTCGAGGTCCACCGCGACGAAACGGGCAACATCGTCGGTGTCCTGCACGGGAGTTCACCTAGCGCTCCGGCCTTGGTCACCGGCTCACACACGGATACAGTCGTGGGTGGCGGTCGATTCGATGGTGTGGTCGGTGTGCTGGGCTCATTGGAACTGGTGCGTCAGCTCCGAGAGCGCAATATGACACTTACACGCGACCTTATCGTTGTCGACTTTCTCGGTGAGGAATCAAATGACTTCGGTCTCAGTTGTCTTGGTAGTCGTGCACTTGCAGGGGAGCTGACTTCTTTAGATTTCGATCGTCGCAACGGCGACGGTATCCGTCTTGGAGACACGTACACAGAGTTCGGGCTCGATCCCTCCGATGTCCTCTGTGCTGATTGGGCCCGTCGACTACCACTGCATTGCTATATGGAACTGCACATTGAGCAGGGCCCATTGTTGAGGCGAAAAGAAGCCTCCATCGGTATTGTAACGGCGATTGCGGGTATTGAACGTCTTATCGCCTACTTTGAAGGACGGCCTGATCATGCTGGTACGACCCCGATGGACGATCGCCGGGACGCGATGGTAGCCGCCGCTCAAGCAGTTCTTTCTGTCCAACGAGAAGGTTGCGGTGCCCCCGTCCACGGGGTAGCTACGACAACTAGGCTTGCCTCGCTGCCGGCATCGCCCAACGTCGTGCCCGGGGCAGTGCAGCTCCGCGCCGAAATGAGAAGTATTGACGATGAATGGTTTTCTGCAGCCAAACGACGACTAGCGGCCGAGATCGTAAGTAAGGCCCGAGAGCAACATGTCGACGTGAAGTTAGAATGGACGTCCGATAATCCAATTGTTGCCACCTCCGGAGATATTCATGACGTGGTGGCGCGATCAGCGGATTCTAATGGGTTAACATGGGAAGCTGTACCGAGTGGAGCAACGCATGATGCAGTGCATTTCTCGCGGTTATGCCCTATGGGGATGATTTTTATTCCTTCGCTCAACGGCCGAAGCCATTGCCCAGAAGAGTGGACGGACTTCAGTGAAATAAGCGCTGGTGTACAGGTTCTGGGCTCCTCACTACTGGCTCTTGACAAGGAGGACCATGTATCGTGATTAATATGTCACGCGCGCGGCCAATGTGACTAAAGCGCCGTGCAATGAACGGAGAACTGCGATACTGGATCGGCAGACACATTGACGCATGACCCTGCGGGTGACCCAGCTCTGGTCGCCTGATCCGCGACCGGTTTCGGCCGTGTAGGAGCGCAGCCCCGGGGACGTGGTTCGTATCGGCGACCAAAGATGGAAAGTTAGTTCATCAGCGGACGGTTGGACTTATTCTTGGCGCGGTGACCGGCGATGGGGCCGCGAATCGCTGCCATGCGGTGCGACAACCCGAGGCCGAGCTAGCGCCCTCGTTCGTATTTCCAAATCGCGTGATCAAACATCCACGGGGTCACGTGGAGGCGGCCCGCTGCCGCGCTCACCAGGTCGGTAGCTTCCATGACGCTCACCTCGTCGCGATCAAGGGCGCGGCTGAGCCAACGCCGCACCATGCGATCAGGCTTGATGTGTTGATCTTCGCCGGCGAGCATCCACAGGTAAGCGATGCGCACTGATCGGGAGGTCGTCCAGGGGGGTGACAGTGTTCAGTAGCATCAGCGCCTGACCATTGCGTCGCTGCGTGCCCTGGAGCCGATCGTATGTGCTGGCTGGTGGCCGTTAGGCACGTGTGGTCCCCGCGGGATGGCGTGGGCCCTGTCCTGCCGGGACGTCGACCAGGGGCGTCCATCCGTGTCCGCCGCGTGCGGTGGCCGTCGCCATGCGGTCGTAGGCCTCCAGGGCAAGCTGCCTGGTGCGGTATTCGCGTATGTCGGCTCTTCCCGGTTCCGCGTGAATGTGGGTTCGCGTTGATGGGTGTTCATGCCGCGCTTCGGGCGGCACTGGTGAGGAGAATACGTGCTGTGTAGTGGTGTTCGTTGCGGAATCCGCG
>JAABUU010002652.1_pt1 | contig 24763 bp, 17 predicted proteins | sample 5559301 | NCBI WGS metagenome assembly JAABUU01 (sample SAMN10711884, study PRJNA513360) | rock metagenome | isolation source: Antarctica rocks | place: Antarctica: Victoria Land, Richard Nunatak white | reverse complement strand
ACCGTAATCATAGGTGGGCACGAACGGGTGCCCGCGCAGGGTGACAGACCCGCAGCACCAGACCGAGCGGCGGTGACACTCCTTCCGATCGGCCATCACAACTGGGCCACCCCGATGTGGGGAGCGACTGATGGCCCTCGGCTCGCGCCACGCCGCTTGGTCGGCGGGATCGCTGGCGCGTCGGCGGTGCGGCCCCCGTCAGGACGGTGGCGCAAAGGCGGCAAAGGATGCGCCATTGCCGGACAGGCGAGCGGGCCGGAATCCAGGCGATCGTTAGTGGCGCATGACCGATTACTCGCGTCGCACACTGGCGTGGCGACAAGGGAGGATACCATGATAGCGGGGTGGCAGGAGCAGCCAGTATCGCGGCGCCGGTTCTTCGGCATGCTCGGGACGCTGGCCCTGGGCGCGGCGGTGCTGGCCGCCTGCGGGAACACGGCGACCGCGACCACCGGCTCGGCGTCCGGCGGCGCAGGGGGCGAAGTCCCTAACGGCACTTATGGCGGCAGCAAATTCTCCAGCGCCGTCACGGCGCAGAAGGTCGACGTCGCGGCGGTCGCCAATGCCCTCAAGTGGGACAAGGCGCAGTATACGGCGACGGCGGGGGACGTCACCTTCGTCGTGAAGAACCCGACCACGATGTCGCATCAGTTCGGGGTCGAGGGGAATGGCAGCATGTACGAGAGCGGCGATTTCGGCCCCAACACCACGACCAATCTGACCATCAAGGGCCTCAAGGCCGGTACCTACGACATCGTCTGCAACTTCCCGGGCCACAAGGCGGCGGGGATGGTGGCCAAGCTCGCCGTCAGCTAGGCGTGGCACGGCCTGAGGCGGGTGTGACAGGCAGATGCGACGGCACCGCTGCCCGCAAAAGCATCGGCCACGCATGCCTTCCTGCGGCTTGACTCCCCTGCCTATCTGTCCTGTCAACTTGGGCCGATGGGCGGGGAGGTGCGCGATCTCGCCGCCCGCTACAGGGGATAGCGGGCGTGGCGCGCGTGCGAAGGAACGAGCACACATGCACATGCATATCGTCCTGGCCAGTCTCGCATTCCCCGCCTGGCTGCGGGTCACGCATTACATCAATCTGCTCTTCACGGGACTCTTGATCCGCAGCGGTGTCGAGATCCTCGGCGCACATCCCCGCTTCTACTGGAACGACGGCTGCACGCCCGGATCGGAATGGATCAGGTTCACGAAGAAGTCCGTGCCGACCGCTCCCGGCGTGATCTATACCGCGCGCGACGACGAGATCGCCATCTCGCCGCTGCTCGCGCTGCCGGGGAAGAAGAATCTCGGGCTTGGTCGCCACTGGCACGGCGTCTCCAACATCCTCTGGCTGCTCAATGGCCTCATCTACGTCGTCCTGCTCTGCGGCACCGGCGAGTGGACCCGCCTGATCCCCACCACCTGGGCGATTTTCCCCGCCGCCTGGCACGCGCTCGTGACCTACCTGCATTTCCAGAGTCCGCCGCTCGCCGACTTCCGCCCCTACGATCCCTTGCAGCAGTTGACGTATGCCTTCGTCGTCTTCGTGCTCGCGCCGGCCATGCTGCTGACCGGTATCGCGATGTCCCCGGCGATCGCCGCCAGCGCGCCCTGGTACATCAGGCTGTTCGGTGGGCGGCAGGTGGCGCGCAGCCTCCATTTCGTGTGCATGGCGGCGTTCGCGCTGTTCGTCATCCTCCACGTGACCCTCGTGCTGGTGGTCCACGTCCGCGAGAATATCGGCAACATCGTGCTCGGCGTGCCGGATGGCAATTTCCGGCTCGCGGTCGCCATCGCGGCTGTCGCCTTGCTGCTCGTCCTGGCCTTCTACAGCTGGTCCGCGTGGTACTCGCTGCGCCACAAGCGCCAGGTGCAGATCGTCCTCGATCGAATCGAGGCGCCGCTCAGGACGCTCGCCCTGCACCACATGTCCTCGGGGCAGCACTATCGGGAGGCCGATATCTCCCCCTATCTCTGGGTCAACGGTGCGCCACCGGAAGGCGCAGAAAGCCCGGAGTTCATCGCGTTGGCGCAGGGCAATTTCCGGGATTGGCGCTTGCAGGTGGGCGGGTTGGTGCGGCGACCGCTCAGCCTCTCGCTCGACGACCTGCACGCGCTGCCCAGCCAGGTGCAGGTCACCAAGCACGTCTGCGTGCAGGGTTGGTCGGGCGTCGGCAAGTGGCGGGGGGTGAACCTGACCGACATCCTCGCGCGCTGCGAACCACTACCCGAGGCACGCTACCTCAAATTTACCTCGTATGGGTTGGATCAGTTCACCTATGGCGGCCAGCCGCGTCGGCCGTTCTACGAGGTACTCAACCTGCTGCTGGCGACGCATCCGCAGACGATCCTCGCCTACGAACTCAACGACGAACCGCTGCCGCTGCCCCACGGGGCACCGTTGCGCCTGCGCGTGGAGACGCAGCTCGGCTACAAGATGGTAAAGTATCTGCACACCATCGAATTGATCGCCGAGTACCACACCGCCGGCGACGGACAGGGGGGCTCGCGCGAGGACACGATGTTCTACGGTCGCGGGGCGGAGATTTGAGTCGCTGCGATCGCCCGTGAAACGCGGGGCGCACGAGGGGTCATGGTCGTTGATATTCGCGGAGGGAAAGATGGAACCCGAACAGCCATCCAGCCAGCATCCACGATCCCGGGCGCATCCGCCCGGCGAGACCACCGGGACCAGCGAGCGGCCACCGCAGCGGCTGGCCGGTCCGCTGCTCGCCTTCGACCTCACGCGGGAGGTGGCGCAGTTGCACGAACAGGCCGCATGGCAGCATAGCGGCCGCAACGCGAAGACGTTGGTCAAGGAGCCCGATTTCCGCATCGTGCTCATCGCGCTGCGAACAGGTGAACAGATGGAGGAACATCGGGCGGCGGGGCGGGTCAGCGTCCAGACGCTGGCTGGGCATGTGCGCCTGCACACCGCAGGGGCCAACGTCGATCTGCCGGTCGGGCGGCTGGTGAGCCTGGAGCGCGATGTGCCGCACACCGTCGCGGCGCTGGAAGAAAGCGCGTTCCTGCTGACGATCGCCTGGCAGGGTGAGCACACCGACACCACGGCATGAGTGCAGGAGGCAGTGCCGGGGAGATGGCCGATCGCGCGCAGCGGTTGCCTTCACCTTCGTTCGCGCGAGGAGCGGTGCCGGAGGTGAGGATCGGCCACCGCGCGCCTGGATACTCGCGATCACTGCTGCCAACATGGTTGCGTCGACACGAAGGCGACGGGGCACCGCCTTCGCTGGGAGCGATGCCACCAACGCACGCATAGGATGGCCGCAGGGCGACCCGGTCAGCATGAGCGCGGCGGTCGCACTCCCCGGCCACGTGCTGCCCATGCGGTCACCGCACCAGCGTGCCTCGCCCCGCCTGAGCCGCCCATCGCGGGCGCACGTTGACGACGCCCCATGTCTGCGGTGACAGGTGGGGGCGCTGAAGGCGATGATACTCCTCGGCGGCGATGCCCCACCAGGCAGCCCCTTGCGCGCTTCCTGGCCCACACGCTCGCCGCACCGTATCCCGCCACCGGAAGGAGCGGACGATGCGCCGATGGCAACGCGCCAGTCGCTCGCGGCGCTGGCTCGCGACACTGCTCGCGGCGGGCGGGCTCGTCGCCGCCATCACCCGGCACACGACGCCCAGCACCGCGCAGTCGTCGGCGAGCACGGCGGTCTACCTGCCTGACCCCACCGCACCCGCGCTCGACCTGGCTGCGGCCCGGCGACAGGGCGTCCGGGTTGTCGCCAGTCCGACCGCGCTGATCGCCGCCGCGTCCGGCACGACCGCCGGGGCGATCCTGCTCGATAGCGCGATGTTCGACGCCCTCCCCGCCGCGTGGCGATTGCGCCGTCCCGCCCGCAGCATATGATGCCGGGCCAGCCGGAATACTCCCCGGCAGTCGTTCCACCGATCGCTACGTCACCACGGAGTACTGTATTTTCTGGGCGGGCGGCGCGCAAAACTTCTACACCAGCGCGGATGGTCGCCACTCCTCCCATGCCTGCTTCACCCGCTCGCGCGACTGCCCGTAACGTCATCTCTGGATTTGCGCCACGGCGTGGGCCAAGCGCGCGAAGAACGCACACCGGCCCACGCAGGAACGTGAGCGTCAACTGCGGCGCGGCAAATCACCGGGTCACGTCCAGTGGCTCCTCGCCACGTATAGTCCCGTCACCGCGCACTTTCGCCCGCGCCGCCAGCACTGACGGCCACCGCCTCGCGATAACAACGCGACCGGCCCTGCACCACTTGACACGACAGCAGCGGCGTCGAACAGCCATCTGCGCCACGGCCAGGCCAGGTCAGGCGGGCCTTCCTGCTGCCCGCCCCGAGTTGATAGTACCCCTGCGCGCCCCCTGAAGATAGCGTTTTCCTGCTTGACGATAGGGAGCGAAGATGGTCGACTAATTGTCAGTCCGCTGGTTTGACATTCGCTCACAGCATGTTACAGTACAAGCATCGTCAGGGGAAAGCAGGCACATCATGGATCCTTCGTCTAAACCCTGGATCAGTGGAGTGACTCATGTTGAGGGGATGGCACCCGCCATAAACATCCGAGGCCGGTATCACCCCGCAAGTCAGCTTGCGGGGTGAGGGCGTGCTCCGGTATGGCGGTTTCGATTCGTTCGAGGAGGCGATGATGATCCACGAACAGCAGAGCCAGCACGACGCCAGCCCGATCTCCCGGCGCACCTTGATGAAAGCCGCCGTGGCCCTCGCCGGTGCGGCGGCGCTGGCACCCACCGGAACCTTCGCGGCGGCACCACCCCCGCCGCCCGAGCCACCGAGCGTCGTCTCCGATCCGCCGCGCGAGTGGGGTCCCGACGCACCGCCCACCCCCTATCCCGATCCCGACATCATCGCCATCGATCCGGCCTTCGGTAGATACATGCTCGGGATCACCGCCATTCACCGGCTGTGGACCGGTGCGCGCTGGGCCGAAGGGCCGGCCTGGTCGAATCAGGGTCGCTATCTGCTCTTCAGCGATGTCCAGGCCAGCATCCAATACCGGTACATCTGGGAGACGGGGACGGTCAGCAAGTTCCGCGATCCCTCGTTTAACAGCAACGGCAACGCCTTCGACTTCCAGGGGCGGCAACTCTCGACCGAGGATTTCAATCGCCGCGTCGTTCGCTGGGAACACGACGGCACGATGACCGTCATCGCCGATTCCTACAACGGCCAGGGGTTGAACTCGCCCAACGATCTCGTCCCGCATCCCGATGGCAGCATCTGGTTCACCGACCCGCCCTACGGCGACACACTCTCCGAAGGGCAACCCGATGAGCCGGGGGGACCGGCCAACCCGGGCGGCAAGCAGAATCCCGGCATCGGCGCGCCGGGCGGGGGCGGGAAACGACGCCAACTGCCGACCAACGTCTACCGCTGGGATCCGAGCGGCAGCCTGAGTATCGTCATCGGCGAGGATCAGTTACCCAACCCCAACGGTATCTGCTTCTCACCCGATCACAAGACGCTCTATATCGTCAGTTCCGGCGGTATCTACCAGTTCGACGTGAATGGTGCCACGGTCAGCAACAAGCGGCTCTTCAGCGACATGATGATCGATGGTGTCCATTGTGGCCCGGATGGGATGCGCGCCGATGTGGACGGCAATCTCTGGTGCAGATCGAACGCCCAGATCGGGTATTCGGGCGTGGTCGTCATCTCGCCGCAGGGTCAGCCGATCGGGCGTATCCGCCTGCCCGAAGTCTGCGCCAACGTCGCGTTCGGCGGACCGAAGCGCAACTTCCTGTTCATGTGCGGCAGTCAATCGATCTATGCGCTTCAGGTCCAGACCCAGGGCGCGGCACCGGGCTGATCGCGGCAGATCACGAGGGGGCGGACCAATATTGGTCCGCCCCCTCGCTATTCCGGTTCGCCACTTATCGCGATCAAAACACATCCAGCAGTGCTTTCCTCGCCTCAACCCATACGCTCGCTCGGCCACGCCGCCTGGGCATGATCACTCATACCGCAACACCTCCAGCGGCCTGACCCGCGTCGCGCCCCACGCGACGAGCGCCGCCACCAGGAGCGCGACCGCCGCGACCAGCGCGATCAGGCCGAGGGTCGTCACGATGCTGACACCGATCGCCAGCCCGGCGTACCGATTGAACGCGAAGGTGGCGAGCGCGACGAGCAGCATCCCCAACAGGCCACCGAGCGCGCCGATCAGCCCATTCTCGATCAGCACCACGCCGAGGACACGGCGGCTCGTGTAACCGACCGCCTTCATGATGCCAAGCTCGCGCCGCCGCTCCAGCATCGCCAGCGCGACCGCGTTAGCGATGATCACCACCCCGGCGAAGAGGGCCAGCGAGGCGATGGCGGTGATCATCAGCAGGAGGTTGTCGAGCACCTGCCCGACCTGCGCCACCAGATCGGCCAAATTGAAGATTTGGGCGCGCGGCACCGCCGCCGAGAGGGCATCGGTCACGCTGCCGGTCGCGTTCCCCGCGACCTGGAGATACCAGAGCCCCTGCGTGCTGGCCCCGCCGATCCCGCGCGTCGCCTCGACCGAGCCGAGGACCGGCACCAGATTGGTGTTCAACCCCGATTCGGTCGCCTTGTAGAAGCCGACGATCATCAGCGTGCGACTCTGCCCGGTGATGCCGTTGCGCTGCGTCAGTTTGTCGCCGACTTTCAGCTTCAGCGGCGTATCGCGCAGCGAGGCATCGACGATGATGTTATCGGTCCCGGCATCGCTCGCGTTGAGCATCCGCCCGGCTGGCCCCAGGGTATCGACGATCGCCTCCGGCGCGGTGCCGACCTCCGGCAACTGCCCGCTCGCCAGAGCGTACCCCTGCATACCGCTGAGTTGCCGGATGATCGCTGCGGGCGAGCGCGGCCCCCCCTGCGCGGCGTTGGGATCGACCGGGCCGATCAGCTGCCCGATCGGCGTGCCGTTGATGTCCTGCGGCGTGGTCAGCGGCGCAACCTCCACCGCCTGCCGCGCGCGCACGTCGGCACCACGCGCATCGAGCGCGCGATTGACGTTATCGGCCTCGGTACGTGGTGCGAGGACGATCAGGTTGTAGCGGACCTGATTGGCGATGAAGGTATTGATCGTCTCCCGCACCCCCTGCCCCAACACCAGCACCACGCCGACCGCGAAGACGCCGATGAAGAGCGCGAGGAGGGTGGTGGTGGTGCGCCCGCGCGCCCGCCCCAGGTTGCGGAAAGCCATCTTGGTGCTGATCTTCCAGGCGGGCGGTGCCAGCACGATCAGGTAGCCGGAGAGGATCGCCAGCAGCAGCAGGATCCCGACGCCGCGCAGGTCCGGCACCAGCGTGATCCCCGCCGCCGCCGCGACCCCCAGCGTGACGAGCAGCAGGAAGCGCGGCGAGTAGCGCTCCGGCACCGGCAGCCGCCCGATCACGTAGACGATCGCGCCGAACGCGAGGCTGAGCAGGCCGAGCACCGCGAAGGTGGCGTAGACCGCGATCACGCCCCACCGGATCGAGCCGATAATGAACGAGGAGAGGAGCGCGAACAAGACCGAGAGCAGCGCGATCAGGCCGACCTGGCCGAGGGTTCCCTGCCACGTCCGTCCCTCAGAAAGTTCGCGCAGCACCACCGTGGGCCGCACCCCCGCCGCCTCCACGATCGGCAGCAGGCCGAAGATCAGCGCCGTGACGAGCCCTACCGCGATCCCACCGAGGACGATCGTCGGCTGGACCGTGAAGGTGAGGATCAGCTGGAAGGCCCGCTCGAAGAGGACGCGCAGGGCGGCGGCGACACCGATCCCGGCCAGCGCCCCGACGATCCCGCCGAGCAGCCCGAGGATCGCCGCCTCCAGCCCGAACAGGAGGAAGAGATCGTGGCGCTGATAGCCGGTCGTCTTCAACATCGCGATCTCGACGCGCCGCCGCGCCAGCAGCACCTGCATCGTATTGACGATGCCGACGCCGCCGATCAGCAGCGCCAGCAGCCCGACGATGATCAGGAAGCGATTCAACTGCTCGATGTTGTCCTGCAATTGCTTCAATAGGCCGTCCGCCGTCTGCACGTCCGCGCCGGTGAAGCGTGCGGTCGCCTCGGCCTTGGCCTGGTCGGCGCTCGCGGCGTCGGGCGTCGTCGCGTAGATGACGGTGTAGGAGAGGGGCGTCGCGGCGGCGGCGCGCAGGGTATCGAGCGAGACGAAGATGCTCTCACCCTGCCCCAACGTCGCCTTCGCCTCGATCACCCCGACGATCGTGGCGTCGAACTGCCGGTTGTCGGTCCCGACCGTGATCTTCATGGTGTCGCCAAGTTTCGCCCCCAACGAATTCGCCAGCGCCGTGGTGATCACCGCGTTACCGGGCGTACGCAGCAGCGCCCGGAAGTCGCCCCCCGCCGTCTGGGTCAGGTCTGGCTGCCCCGGATAGGGGTAGACCGCCGGATCGACCGCCAGGAATTGCACGTTGGCCCGTCCACCGCCCGGCTTCGGCAACTGGATCGCCCCGGTGTAGGCGGCGCTGTAATCGGTGAGCAGCCCGCGCTTCTTCAAATCGTCGAAGAAGGTCAGGTCGTTCGGGGCCAGCCCATTGATCGCGCGGACGGAGAGATCGCCGCCGTTGATCGCGCGCGCGTTGCCGACCAGCGCGTCGCGGATCATGCCGCCGACGAGTTGGAGCCCGACGATCGCCATCACCCCGACCGCGACGCAGAAGAGGGCGAGCAGGGTGCGCTGCCCGCCGCGCACCAGCGAGCGCGCCGGATAACGGGCGTACATGGTCGCTTTCACAGGGATGCCTCCGGGGAAGTCGGCAGTCGGCAGTCGGCAGTCGGCAGAATGGGTGTTGCAAGGTGAGATCGCGTGGTCGAGCGCAGTGCCGCTAACGCTTCCTCGGGCCGACTATCGCTCACCGACCACCGATTCCTCTCTGCCGACTGCCGACTGCCGACTGCTGACCGACTCCCCGACCGTCTCCGCCGCCAACGCCTCGGTGATCCCGACCGCTGCCGGGGTGCCGTCGCCGACGACGCGGCCATCGAAGATGCGGATGACGCGCTCGGCGGCGGCGGCGACGGTCGGGTCGTGCGTGGCGATGATGAAAGTCGTGCCGGTCCGCTCGCGCAGGTCGCGAATCAACTCCAGGACGTTGGCGCTGTTCTTCGCGTCGAGATTGCCGGTCGGCTCGTCGGCGATCACGATCGCCGGGCGGGTCGCCAGCGCGCGGGCGATCGCCACCCGCTGCTGCTCGCCACCGGAGAGTTGATTCGGGCGGTGATCGAGCCGATGCCCCAACCCGACCAGTTCGAGGACTTCCTTCGCGCGCGCGGCGGGCGAGCCGTCGTGCTTGCCGACATAGAGCGGCACCTCCACGTTCTCTTGCGCGGTCAGCGTGGGGATCAGATTGAACGCCTGAAAGATCATCCCGATCTTCTGGTTGCGGATCTCGGCCAGCTGGGCCTCGCCCATCGCGGTGATGTCCACGCCATCGACGAATACCTGTCCGCCGGTCGGCGAATCGAGCCCGGCGATGATGCCGAGTACGGTCGATTTCCCGGAGCCGGATGGCCCGATGATCGCCACGAACTCGCCGCGCTCGATGCGAAAGCTGATCCCGTGCAGGATATCGATCCGCTCCCGACCGAGTGGGAGACTGCGCGTGATCTCCCGTGCCTCCAGGGCGGCGGGCGCTCTCGTACCTGCCCGATCCGTTATCGCCGCGACCATCGTCTTCGCGCTCCTTTCACCATCATTATCATTGAGGGCCAGAGCGGACAATCCTGGCCGCGCCGCCGTGGTCATGTACGCATTGTTCGAGGGGTGGTGTCAGCGCGCGCGCTGTACCGTGGGACAGGAGGGATACCGCAAGCCCCTTGCCGCTGCAAGCGCGATTCTCTTGGTCGAGGAACGGCGCACCGCACCCCGTAACCGAGGCGCTCAACTGGTAAACACCGACCGCGACGATCCTGTGTCGTTAGCGGTGCAAACTCGCCTCGTCAGGACGCCGGGAAACGCCACAAAGAACGCCCGGTGGCCCCACGATCGTGGGGCCACCGGGTGCGGGTAACGTCTGATTGAGTCGCCGCGCGATCACCCCCTCGCGCCTACTGGATCTCGTAGACCACGCTGACGGTGATCGTGATCGAGCCCTGGCCGGCCTCGATCGGCGTCGTGGCGGCGGGTGCGGCGGCGGAGGCAGGCTGCGCTGCGCGGTATTCCGGGGTCGCCACCGTCTCGGAGAGGGTCAGCACGCCGCCGAGGGTCGTGTTGGTCAGTTGCGCGTACAGTTCGGCCTTCTGGCGGGCGTCGGCGACCGCCGCCCCTCGCGCGCCCTTCAGTGCCTCGGCCTTGTTCGCCACGTCGAAGCTGATCCCGGAGACCCGGTTGGCCCCCGCCCCGACCGCCGCGTCGATCGTCGCGCCGAGCTTCGACAGGTCACGCACCGTCGCGCGGACGGTATTGGTAACCCGGTAGCCGGTCAGCTTCTGATCCTTGTCGTACTGCGGCTGCACGTTGTAGCCGGTCGTTTGCAGATCCTTGGGGTCGATCCCGCGCCCTTTCAGCTTGTCGATCGCGGCCTGAGTGCGGGTGGCATTATCGCCCTGCGTGGCGACGAGATCGGTGCCGCTCGATTCCACCCCGGAGGTGACCGTCGCCATGTCCGGCGTGACCGCGACCTGTCCTTGCCCACTGACGCTGATCGTGCGCCGATCGCCGGTCGCCGCCGCCGGGGTCGCCGCCGCGTAGGCCGGCGTGATCGCGCCGACCGGGGGCCGGAGCGCGAAGGTGAACGCCGCGATCAGCGCGGCGGCGAGTCCTGCCGTCAGGAGTGTCTTACGCCACATGGTTGCCTCCTCCGTCCTTCGTGCGGCGGGCCGCGAGGGCGCGACCCGGTTCTGCGAGGAACAATGCGCGAGCGCGCCGAAAGTTTTGCACGACCGCCATACTTCGCGTTTCCTCACCGCGCCGCGCCTTGCAGTGCCCCCGGTGATCCACTAGGATTCCTGCCGTGATACAGCGATTACAGCGCCTGCAACCCGCCTTGCTCGGCACGATCCGCCGTCATCTGCACGCCCGCTACGGGCTGGCGCTGGTGGTGCTGGTCCCGATCCTCCTCTTCCTGATCTATCAGGTCCGCCTCGGCCAGACGATCCACATGGGCGTCCTCACCGACGACAAGCCGTACGTCGTGCGGATGAACGACCCGGAGCGGGCCGACTTCGGCCAATATCGCTGGACAAGCGGCGACAGTCAGATCCGCCTCCCCGGCCAGGGGCGCGGAGCCTACCGGCTGACCCTCCAAATGGCCGGGAGCGCCAATCCCCACCCGAGCGTGGAGGTGCTCGTCAACGGTACGTCCCTGGGTCGCTTCGATCTGGTGGCGGGACTGGCCGAGTACACCGTGAACATCCCGGCGTCCGCGACGACGAGCGGCGATCTGCTGATCGACCTCCGCAGCCAGGCGTTCCAGCCGAGCGGCGACGCGCGCCAGCTCGGCGTGGTGCTGAGCCGCGTCGCCGTCACCCCCACGGGCGACATCGGGATCCAACCGCCGCCGGGGGGGACGCTGCTGGCCCTCTGGGGGCTGGCGCTGCTGGCCTACCTCTTCGCCTGGATCGCGGGCTTCGGCCCGCGCGATGCGGGACTCGTCGGCGGGCTCGTCGCGCTCGGCTGGGCGGGGCTCTTGCTCGTCAATCGCCCCTGGCTGGCGATCTGGGTCGCCACCGGTGGCCTCGTGCGCGCCGCGCTCACGGGGCTCGTCCTGCTGATCGTGTTGCGCCTCGCGCTGCCGCCCCTCTATCGCCTGGCAGGGTTGCGGATCGGGCAGGGGGAACTCCGCTGGCCCCTGCTGCTCGCCGCCCTCTTCTTCGTCGCGCACTTCGGCGGCGATCTCCATCCGCACACGCGCGTGGTGGACCTGAATTTCCATGCCAACCGCTACAACGATGTCAACCGCAACGGCCAGCTCCTGCTGATGGTCGAATCGCGCGAGTGGGGCACGCGCGAGACGGTCTACCCCCCGACCGCCTACCTCTTCATGCGCCCGTTCAGCCTCCTGATGCCGGACGTCATCAACACGGTCCTCTTCTTCATGGCGCTCGCCGAGGCGACCCGCCTCTGCCTGGTCTATCTCGTCGCGCGCAAGGCGACCGGGCTGCCACTGGCCGGGCGCTTCGCGGCGATCGTCTTCGGCATCGTCCCGATGGCCTACCTCCCCTTCTCCTGGGGGATCGCGACCAATGTCTTCGGGGAATGGTGCATCACGGCGCTCTTCGCCCTGCTGGCCCTCGGCTACGATCGGCTGCGCCGCCCGATCGTGGCCGCCACCCTGACCCTCTTCGCCACCCTCGGCCTCCTCTCGCATCCCGGCGAGTTCGTCTTAACGGCCACGACCCTCGGCGGTGCGGTCGTCCTCTTCGGGTTCTTCCGCCGCCCGCGTTTCCGCGGCCCCTGGCCGGTCCTGCTCGTCACGGTCCTGCTCGGCGCGGCGCTCGCCTTCGCGCTCCTCTACCGGCTCGTCGCGGCGGATATGCTCTCGAAGGGGGGCGACACGCTGGCGCAGAAGCTCGGCAGCGCGGGTAACTCACAGGGGTGGCGCGTCGGCGGCGCGATCGATGACGGCATCCTCGGCCTCAAGGGCTACCGGGTCACGACGATCCCCGCGCTGATCCGGAGCGGGCTCGTCGGCTACTGGCGCGAGGCGTGGGGCTACTATTACCTCTGGCCGCCCCTGCTGGCCCTCGCGGCGCTGCCGCTGCTGCGCGGCACCCCCGATCGCGAACGCCTGCGCCTGACGAGCGCCCTCTGGTGGCTCGTGGCGCTCCTCTTCGCGCTCGCGGGGTTGCTGCTGAATGTCTATGTCCGCTATGCCTATTATCTCCTCCCGCCCGTGGCGATCGGGGCGGGCTTCGCGCTGGCGTTGCTCTGGCGGCGCGGGCGGGCGGCGCAACTCGCGATCACCCTCCTCCTGATCGCCACGACCGGGGCCGGTTTCTGGTTCTGGTACTTGCGGATCAGCGTGGACGGGCATTGACGCCGATCGCCCGAGCCGCTACGATGCTCCATAATCACAGGCGGCATGAGGGAACCAGCGGGACAGATGAACATCGCGTTACGGTCGTACGTGCCGCAGGCGACATCGGTAATCCCGCGACCAGATCGTGACGCCGTCGGAGCGGCAAGGAGCCTGCGATGGACCACATCGGGCGGATCGCGCGGGTACGCGCGGAGATGGCGCGACAGGGTATCGGCATCCTCTATCTCCCCTTCTCCAGCGATGCGGCGTGGCTGACCGGCCTCGGCTTCGAGCGACCCGGACCAACGATCACCAACCGACCGGGCGACATGGTCGCCGGGGTCTACCTCGACGCCCTGCACGGCCCGCTCGTGGTCGCCCCGCAGATGGGCGGCGACGGGATGCGCGCGGACGCCGCCGACAAGCCCTGGATCCGCGAGGTGCTGATCCTCGGCGAGCCGGTGGACTATGCCCAGGCGTTGCGCGCCGCCCTCCACAGCCTCCACACCGATGGCGGCACGGTGGCGGTGTCTGACCGTGCCCACGCCGGGACGCTCCTGACACTCCAGGAGCTCATGCCGGCTGCCCGCTTCGTCTCCGCGACTGCCAGCTTTCTGGCCCGGTTGCGCGCGATCAAGGATGCCGCCGAACTCCGCGCCATGCGCGCCGTCGCCAGCCTGACCGATGATGTCTACGCGGCGATCCTCCCCCAACTCCAGCCGGGGATCACCGAGCGCGAGGTCGCGGCGGCGCTCGCGCGGGAGGGGCGACAGCGCGGCGCGGAGACGGTCTCGTTCCCCACGGCGGTCCTCTTCCTCGGCGGGTCATCGCGGCGCGGGCGCGGCGACGCGGCCTACAGCGCCCCGACCGATCTCGCGCTGGAGCGTGGCATGGGGATCGCCTTCGACTTCGGTTTCGTGCGCGAGGGCTACTGCTCCGATTTCGGGCGCACCGTCTTCGCGGGGGAGCCGGACGCCGCCACGCGCGCCGTCTACGCTCTCGTCATCGGGGCACAGGGGGCCGCGATCGCGGCGATGCGCGCCGACGCCATCACTTGCGCGGCGACCGACCGCGTGGCGCGCGGGCCGATCGAGGCGGCGGGCTATGGCCGCGCCTTCACCCATCGCCTCGGCCACGCCATCGGGCGGGATTGCCACGAGTGGCCGTCCCTGATCGTCGGGGAAGCGACACCGCTCGCCGCCGGGATGACCTTCACGGTGGAGCCGAGCGTCCTGCTGCCGGACCGCGCCTACGTGCGGATCGAGGATGTGGTCCTCGTCACCCCGGACGGGGGCGAGAACCTGATGCGCTCGCCACGCGGGCTGACGGTCGTCGCCGAGTAGACGGTGCCGTAATCGCAGGCCACCTAACCCATCTGCCGCGCGCCGCAGAGGCAGGAATATTGCATGTATATACCGAGTTCGCGCGCCGCTGGTCATCTCCGAGTCGGACCCGCTCCGCCGTCACGCCCCGCCCCCGACGTGGGATACTACGCGCTATGGGTTGGCCCGGCATCGGCCACCGGGCTTGTAATACGGAATCCGCCTGCATCGTTGCGTTACTCGTCGGCTGCCGCACTCGTGAGGAGCAACACCGTCACGTACGTGATGAGCAGGATTCCATAGCAGAAGGAGCACCACCGATGTCCACCTCCCCGACCACGCCCGACCGCTCGAACCTCATGGTGGTCAAGGGCGCACCGTTCAACGCGGAAACCCCGCTCGACGGGATGCGCGATCTGCTCACCCCGACGCCGCTGCACTACGTCCGCTCGAACTTCGCCTACCCGGATCACGATGGCACGATCGCCATCGGCGGGGCGGTCGGCACGCCGCTCACGCTCAGCCCGGACGAACTGCACGCGCTCGGCGAGGAGACGATCACCGTCACCCTCGAATGTGCGGGCAACGGGCGCGTGGGGCTGATGCCGCTGCCGACCGGCGAGCCGTGGACCGGGCAGGCGGTCGGCACCGCCACCTGGACCGGCGTGCCGCTGCGGGCGGTCCTCGCCCGGGTGAGGCCGCAGGGAGACGCGACCGATGTCGCCTTCAGCGGCGCGGATCACGGCCAGTACAAGGGCGGACCCGACATCCACTTCATCCGCGGGCTGTCGCTCGAACGGGCGCTCGATCCCGCCGCGCGCGTCCTGATCGCCTGGGAGATGAACGGCGAGCCGCTGAACGCCGATCACGGCGCACCGTTCCGCCTTGTCGTCCCCGGTTGGTACGGCATGGGGTCCGTGAAGTGGCTGTCGCGGATCGAACTGCTGGCGGCACCGTACGAGGGACAATTCCAGACGAAGTCGTACGTCTTCGAGTGGCCCGACCGCGATTGGGAGCCGGTGCGCGCGATGCGCCCGCGCGCCCTGATCACCGTCCCCGACGAGTCGCAGCCGCTCACGCCCGGCACGATCACGATTCGTGGCAAGGCATGGTCCGGTGTCGGGCCGATCACCGGCGTGGAGGTGAGCATCGACGGCGCGGGCGCGTGGCAACCCGCCCGGGTCGCGCCCGCCATCGCGGAGAGTGTCTGGCAGGACTGGTCATTCGAGTGGGCGATCGGCGCGAGCGAGCAGGGGCGTCACGTCATCCGCGCCCGCGCGACCGACGCGACCGGGGCGACGCAGCCCGATCAGCCGGAGTGGAATCGCCTCGGCTATGGCAACAACGCCGTACAGGTGCTGGTCGTCAACGTCAAGTAATTGCTGGATAGCGCGGGGCTGCGGTTCACACTCGCGGTCCCGCGCTATCCTACTACTACCGCACCGAATATCAGGCGTGTAATGCCACTCGCCCAAGCTGATGACGCCGGTGGCAACGATCCAGCTACGACCATCGCATGACGTTGTACGCGCGCTCACCCAGCGCGCTCGGCTCAGCCATGACACATCTTGCTACGGATCATCTTGGTGCGAGCAACGCGGTCTATTTCGTCGCCCTCGCCAATGGCGAGCGGTTGGTTGTGCGCGTCTCACCCGTTGGGCAAAACGCTCTGGTGGAGCGGGAACTCTGGCGCTGAACCAGGCTCGGGCTTACGGCGCACCTGTACCCGAGGTGATTTTTGCCGATACCACACGCCATGAGTACCCGGCACCATACATGGTTATGCGGCGCTTGCCGGGCGTGCCAGCCTTTGAAGTGTCACTCACACCACGCACTCGCGCGACTATCCTGAAGCAATCAGGTCGCCATCTCCTGGCTATCCATAGCATCCCACTCGCCGGTTTCGGTTATCTGGAACTCCAGAACGGGGTATATATCGGACGATCTTCATCCTGGTGGGCGTATGTGCGCGAGGAAGGCGAACGTCGCCTGACAAAACTGCCCACCGCGATCCTGCCACCGCCGATGGCTGCCGCTATCGAGCGACGATTCGAGCAGGCCCGGACGAAGCGGGAACTCGACCAGGCAGTTCTGCTCCACGGAGACTATCAACTCAAGAATATCCTCGTCTAGAACCTGCAAGTAACGGGTATTCTCGATTTCGAGAATCTCCTGGCCGGCGATCCTGTGCTGGACTTCTGCGCGCTGCACTACTGGAGTCGCCATCCGGCGATGACATTACGGCATCTCCTGCGTGGCTACGGACGATCGCCCGCCACGCAGGATTTTTTATGGCGGCTCTATCGCTACGAGTTGCTACTGGCATTGGAAATCCTCTGGTGGGAGGACCGTCTCCAGGATAGGGCCGGACTTCGATCGGCCCTGGCGCGGTTGGCGCGTATCGTTGCTATCCTCGATACGCTATGAAACGGAAAACACACCACTCGCGCGCGATAAACAGGGGTAAAGGTGGGTGATGAAGCAGCGGGGATTTCCTCCTCCGATACCACGCCTTTCCGGGCGGGTGATCGTCCTCGACGCCGCCGACCGCATCCTCCTCTTCCGAGGCACGGCCAGCGCCACCGCCTGGGCGGGGCGCGAAACCTGGCTCCTGCCGGGCGGTGGGGCGCTGGCGGTGGCGGCGCAACTCTTCGGCGCGGCTGAAGCGACACGCGCGAGCGAAGATTTGGCACGCCGCCGTATGCGCCACGCTTGGCGAGACGGCCTTCGCCGCCGCCCGGGAGGGCGGTATGCGCTTAACGCCCGCAGACCTCCGCGCGCTAACGCTGACCCTGGAGGGGGCGGCGACCACCCCGACCGCCGCTACTGCCCCGCATACGCGGTGAAGACGACCAAACGCTGATCGTAGTGCCGCGTGGTCGGATCGAAGGTGCCGCCACAAGTGATCAGGTTGAGATCGACCGTGTTCGCCGGGCCGAAGATATCCAGCAGGGGCGCGTTATCATCGGTGTAATACTCGCTGCCACGCACCACGAAGCGGAGTGTCTGCCCGGCATCGGTCACCACCAGCACCTCGGCCCCGACCGCCAGCTTGTTCAGATCCCAGAAGACGACCGGACCGATGCCGTGATAATCGACGTGACCCGCGATCGCCGCGTTGCCCAGTTGGCCGGGCTTCACACCGGGCGCGTACCAGGCGGTATTCCACGGATTTGCCGGGGTATCCATCACCCCATCGGCGGTGACCCCGACCTGCTCGACCGCAGCATCCACGCCGATACTCGGGATGATCACGCGGACCGGGAGGCCGACATTGCGCGGCACCGTCCCGGTAGTCACCGGGGGGATATTGGCGGGCGGGGCTTTCGTCGGGACCGGCGCGGGGAGCGGGGTCGCGGTCGGCGGGACGACCGCCGGGTTGTTCGGCGGGGGTGCGGCGGCGGGGGTGATCGCCGGGGGCAACGCGCCAGCGGAGACACCGGGGGTGGGGGTCGGCTCGACCGGGGCGACCGGGGCCACAGTCGGCACGACCGCGACGGGCGGTGCCGTGGTCGGCGTCGGCGCGACTGCGGAGGCGACGCGCGTCGTCACACTCGGGGCGCGGGTGGGACTCGATGGCGCGGTGGCGGTGGCGGCGACACTAACGGGAACCGTCGCCGTTTCGACCACTTCGGCGATCGGTGCGCTGGTGGCGGTGCTATTCGCCGCCACGGCGATACTCGTACCGACAATCGGCGTGGCGGCGGCCTGGAGCACGGTCGGACTCGCCGGGGGGGTACTCGCCGCTGGTTGCAGGGCGAAGACGAGCGCCCCGCCGAAGACGATCAGACTGACGATCAACGCCCCGATAGGCAACAGGCGGCGGTTCGCCATCGTGACTCCCTCCCACGCTCGCGCTCGCTACCACCGGCCTGATGCGGTGTGCGAACTGCGCTTATGCACCAGGGGCAGTATACCCCACCGCGATATGCTCAGACCACATGAATCGCCGCCCGCGCACGCGCAATGAGCGCGGCGGAAACGGCGGAAACGGCGTGGGGGCAGCAGATCGGATGGAGACGAGCAAGGCGGGTGGCGCATCGGCGGCGGCGCACTCAGCACCGGCAAGGCTCCGCAGCGACGCGGCGACCGATGACGGGCGGAGCAAGCAGGGCACAACCTGGGCCAGGTCGCCCCCTGCTCGCGTGATGCGGCGGGCTGCTCCACCCGCCCCGCCCCTCGGCGCAGCGACGGCGTCTCGCCACGCGGACGGCCAAAGGACATCCGCATCTGCGTTCCTCATCGCTGCGTGACCACCTGGCAAAGGGTGTCGGCCAGCGGGTCGGCACTCTTTGCCAGGCTCCTTACGCCCCGACGCGCGCCACGCCGAAGCTGACCACCTCATCGCCCAGGGTCAGGGGGTTGCCCTTGTCATCCGCGGTGACGACGAAGGCTCCCACTTCCGGCTCCCTGGCACGCAACGCATCGGCCAGCGTCTCCCCGGCGATGACCGCGCCGAACGCCGCCAGCGCCACCGCCGCCTCGCCCCCGTCCGGGACGCTATAGGTGACGCGGATCCGATCCTCGATCCGCAACCCTGCGTCCTTGCGGGCCTCCTGCACCAGGCGCACGAAGTCGCGCGCCAGCCCTTCGCGGCGCAGGTCCAGCGTCAGCTCCGTCTCCAGCGCAACGACGTAGCCGCCATCCTCGGCGAGCGCGAAGCCGCCCCGCTGCCGCGTGTCGATCAGCAACTCCTCCGGCGCGAAGGTCAGCGCCGTGCCATCGGCGAGCGGCAGGGTGACCGTCTCCCCCGCGATCGCCTGCCGGGCGAGCGCGGCGGCATCGGCGCGCGCCAGGGCGGCGCGGATCGCCGGGATCTGCTTGCCGTACTTCTTGCCGATCAGCGGCAGATTCGGGCGCAGCTCGTAGGTGACGTAGTCCTCTGGCTGCGCCATCGGCGCGATCTCCTTGATATTCAACTCGTCGAGGATCTGCTCGCGCAGGCCGACGAGCCCCGCGAACCCGGCGGCATCGGTGGGCGGCAGGTGGACCAGCATCCGCGCCAGCGGCTGCCGCACGCGCAGCTCCGCCTTCGTCCGCGCGATCCGCCCCAACTCCACCACCCGCACCGTCGCCGCCATATCGCGCAGCAGCGCCGCGTCGGCCAGGGCCGGATCGTAGGCCGGATAGTCGCAGAGGTGGACGCTTTCGGGGGCCGACTCATCGAACGAGCGCACCAGGTTCTGATACATCTCCTCCGTCAGGAAAGGGATGATCGGGGCCAGGAGTTGGGCCAGCGTCACCAACGTCTCGTAAAGAGTCGCGTGCGCGGCGGCCTTATCGGCGTCGTCGCTGCTGCGCCAGAAGCGCGGGCGACTGCGCCGGATGTACCAGTTCGAGAGATCGTCGGTCACGAACGCCTCGGCGGCGCGCGTCGCCCCCTGCGCGTCGAAGTCGAGCAAGCGCTCGCGGGTCTGCCGCACCGTCTCGTTCAGCCGCGCCAGGACCCAGCGATCCAATGGGGCGCGCTCCCCGACCGGCACGCGCGGCGCGCGCGGGTCGAAGCCATCGAGGCGCGCGTAGGTCACCCAGAACGAGTAGCTGTTCCAGAGCGGGAGGATGAATCGCCGCCGCACCTCGTGGCCGAGGCCGTAGCCGAAGTTCAGATTGGTCGAGGGATTGCCGGCCATGTAGAGCCAGCGCATCACGTCGACGCCCATCGTCTCGGCACCCTCCTCGAACTCGATCGCGTTCCCCCAACTCTTGTGCATCTCGCGCCCCTGCTCGTCGCGCAGCAGGCCGTAGCCGAGCACCGTCTTGTAGGGGCGCTCATCGGTCAGCGCCACGCCCTGCGCCAGCATCGAGTAGAACCAGTTGCGGAACTGACCGGGGAACGACTCGGTAATGAAGTCCGCCGGATACCACTGCCGCCAGTACTCGCGGTCGTGCCGATAGTTGAGGGTGGAGAAGGGAACGATCCCCGCATCGAGCCAGGGGTTGCCGACATCGGGGATGCGGCTCGTCTCCCCGCCGCACTGCGGGCACGCGACCTTCACCGCGTCGATCCAGGGGCGGTGCGGGGTGTGCCCCGCGAACTCCTCCCAGCCCGCGACCGCGCGCTCTTTCAGCTCGGTCTCGGAGCCGATCACCTCGAAGGTGCCGCAGGCGTGGCACTCGTAGATCGGCAGCGCCAGTCCCCAGTAGCGCTTCTTGGAGATCATCCAGTCGTCCATGTTGCGGAGCCAGTCGAGCTCGCGGTCCTTGCCGAAACCGGGGAGCCAGCGGATCTCCTCGGTGGCGCGCATCATCGGGCCGCGCAACTCCTCCATGCTGATGTACCACTCGTCCACCAGCCGGAAGACGAGATCGGTGCCGCAACGCCAGCAGGTCGGGTAGCGGTGGGTGTAATCCTCCATCCGATAGAGCAGGCCCTTGCGCTCCAGGTCGGCGGTGATCAGCAGCGGCATCTCGCCGACCTCCTTGCCGGTCAGCCAGCCGAAGCCCGCCACGTAGTAGCCCGACTCATCGAGCGGCGCGATCACGTCGAGTCCGTATTCCTTGGAGAGGCCGAAGTCCTCCTTCCCGCAGCCGGGCGCGATGTGGACGATCCCGGTCCCCTCCTCCGCGCTGACCTCCGTCCAGGCGATCACGCGGTGCTGCACATTCTCGACCGCAGGCAGCTCATCGTAGGGGCCGCGATAGGTCAGGTCGAGGAGTTCCTTGCCGGGCAACTCGGCCAGGACTTCGTGCGCGCCGCGAATCGCCGTCCCCGCCGCGCCCTGCGCCACATAGTAGACCGCGCCTCCCTGGCGCACCTTCAGGTAGGTCAGCTTCGGGTGGACCGCCGCCGCGACATTCGCGGCGAGGGTCCAGGGGGTCGTGGTCCAGGCCAGCAGATATTCCCCCTCATGCCCCGGTGTGGTGATCGGGAAACGGACGTAGACGCTGGTGTGCGTGCGGTCCTGATAGCCCTCGGTGACGATCTCGTGCTCCGAGAGGCCGGTGCCGCAGCGCGGACACCAGGGCATCACGTCGTGGCCCTTGTAGATCCAGCCGCGATCGCTGCACTCCTTCAGGAAGCCCCAGATCGTGTAATTGTTCTCATCGGACATCGTGTAGTAGGAATTGTCCCAATCCATCCAGTAGCCGAGGCGCACCGACGCCTTTGTTTGCAGCGCGGCATACTTCCAGACCCGCTCCTTGCAGCGCTCCACGAACGCCGCGACGCCGTAGCCCTCGATGTCGCGCTTGGAGCGCAGGCCCAGCTCCTTCTCGACATTGACCTCGACCCAGAGCCCCTGACAGTCGAAGCCATTCTGGTAGCGCTGGCGCTTGCCGAGCATCGTGTGGAAGCGCTGGAAGAGATCCTTGTAGGTGCGTCCCCAGGCGTGGTGGACCCCCATCAGGCCATTCGCGGTGATCGGCCCGTCGATGAACGAGAAGCGCTCCGACGCGGCCTCGTTACGCCGCAGATACCGCTGGACCGTCCCCTCATCGGCCCAGCGCCGCAGCGTCGTGCGCTCCTGCGCCGGGAAATCGGGCTTGTTGGATACCTCCGCGAAGGCTCCCTTCATCATACCGGCCATCGTCCCCTCCTCGTTTCAGGCATTGCTATCATTGCTGTGGGCTGCCATTGGCACGTCGCACGCCAACCCCGTTAAACGCAAAGCGCCCATCCTCACTTGAGGACGAGCGCATTCATCATGCACACCCGTGATACCACCTCGTTCGACCGACGACCCGAGCGGACGCGCCGATCACTCTGTGGGGAACACCATCACCGATAGCGACGGACGCCCCCACCGGGATAACGGGCGGCGAACCCGGCTGAGCCTACTGGGGGCGTGGCCCCGTTCGGTCAGCGGCTCGGGAAAGATTTTTGGAGGGCCGAACCGATCCGCCTCACACCATTCGCGGATTCGCTGTACCGTCGCGCCAACCTACTCGTTTCCGTCAACACCATACGCCTAAGTATGCAATGAAACAGGCGAAACCGCCACACAGTTTAATAGCAAGGCGAGGGCCATAGGGAGCGAGCGCGCCACATCCTGCGGGATACCATTCGTAACGGGACCACCTGCGGCGGCGGTAGTACTTTCGGGTGTCAGAAGCGAGCCCAACGTCCCGAAACTCCCAATTTCAGGGGCGACGAAGGTCTGAAATACGTCCCTATACTCTGTGGAGGGCATGCGCGACCGGAATACGTCAGATGGCGCGCACCAATTAGCGCGCGCCCGCGCGCCCGCGCGCCCGCGCGCCGCGCGTCGCAATCTGTGCCATCATGGCACGACATTTGCAACCGCACGTATAGGGTGCTTCACCATTGAACACTTCGCGCGCGATTGGCGCGTACCGAGTGACGGTCCGGCGTACCGATGGGAAGTGGGTATGCCCTTCCGCCTCGCGATTCGGCTGGGCGCGCCGGCCTCCCCAGGTCGGCACGCCCACCGCGCTTTAAGCGCCCCGTCACATCTTCGAGGAGCAGCTATGGCGCGCTACGGTGCGGAAACCAGCTTGCCCCCGCGCCGCGTGCTGCGCCTGGCGCGCGAATTCTTCGGGCCGGAGAGCGCCTGGGGGCTCGCCCTCAGCAGCGACACGCTGACGACGATCGGCTTCCACGGCGCAGGCGGCACGATCGAGGTCAGCGTCAGCCCCCGCGTCGGCAACGCCGCGATCACCGCCGTCACGATCCTCTCGCGCGAATTCGACCCCGCCGCCGAGGAGTTCCTGGGCAACCTCGCCGCGGCCGGGCGCGGGCCAGGGCTTATCACCAGGGCGCTACGGCGTATCTTTCCTCGCGAGCAGGGACGCTGAGAAATCGGCGGCGGGAAAGATGAGGCCGATGCGGCACGGTATCGCTCGTAGAGCGCTCCATACACCCACAGCCGCGCCGCGTCCCCAGGCAGCACCATCTTATCTAGCACCATCCTATCGAGGGCGCGAGCACGTCAGCGCGCCGGGATACCGGCTTCATTCAGCAGCCGCAATGCCAGCCACTCCGCCGCCAGCACGGTCCAGACGTCGATGTGCGACAGGCCGATGTGCGTGGCACGGCGCAGATAGATCAACGTCTTATCGGGGCCGGGCAGGGCGCGATGGCGGCGGCCCGCCTCGGTCGGCGGCAGGATCGTGTCCATCGCCGCGCCGATAGTCAGCGTCGGGCAATGCACATCCGCGACGAAGGGGACACAGGAGAGCTCGCTGGCGCGGGCGACGATCTCCGCCGCGCCGGTCGCACCGACAAGCGCCGCGATCTCCGCCATCACGAATTGATGGACGCGATCGACATACGGTGCCGGATCGAACGGCGGCGTCACCGAGACACACGCGGCGACGCGCGGATTACGCGCCGCGTGGTGGATCACCTGCGCCCCGCCGAAACTGACGCCCAGCAGCGCCACCCGCCTCGCATCGAGCGCGGGATGATTCTCGGCCCAGGCGAGGATCGTCGCGGTAATGTCCTCCTGTCCCCGGTCGGTCGCCAACCATCCGCGCAACTCGCCGCAGCCGGGGCCATCGAACGCCAGGATCGCCATGCCGCGCGCCAGGAACGCCTCGCCCCAGAGGGCCATCTCCTCCTTAACAATCCCCGCCCCGTTGAAGAGGACGACGAGCGGCGTCGGCCCGGTCGCCCCCTCGGGGCGGCGCAGCCAGGCCGGCAGGGGGGTATCGCGCCAGGGCAGCGCGATCGCCTCAGCAGGGGGATTCAGGCCGGGCGCGGCGCGGCGGAAGGCGGCCAGTCGCGCCGTTTCCAGCGCGTCATCGGTCGCCGCCGCCACCCCGACCGCCGTCCCGGCGAAGCCATAGGCCAGCGAGGCCGCGTGCCAGAAGCGGGCCGCGCGCGCGACCGCCTCGGGGGTGCCGGGAAGCTCCGCTGCCAGGGCGCGAATCTCCAGTCGGCGAGCCTCGGCGGACCACGCGCCGGACCAGTCGCCGAGCGAGCGGATCGCGCGCAGCGTGCGCGCCAATTCGTGCGCTTCGAGCCCGGCGAAGAGGAAGCGTTTGCGCGCCTGCGGCGGCAGGATCCCCGCCGAGAAGAGGCGGAGGGTGGCATCGATCAGCGGCGGTTGGCCGAGGAGGACGGTGAGACGGAACGAGAGTTCATCCATGCCCGTGCGCGCACGCAACGGCGCGAGTCGTTCTTGTAGCTGTAGCATTCGGCTCCGATCCGAGATCACTCAGGCGTCACTCCGATCAGTGTACGCCCCACCCGCCTCCGCTTCAATGACACCCATTGATACGAAGGTCCGGTTTCGCAACCCCCCCGACAGGCCATTTGCCCGCCACGCGCCCACCGGGTATCCTGCGCCCACGATATCCTGCCTGGCACCCGCAGGGACGGTGTCCACCCAACCAGACACACCGCCTAACAGCCTATCCGAAAGGTCTGCGGGCATGGCGGACCTTGCGGTAGATGATGCGGATCGCGGCGAGCTGGACGAAGCCGAGGTAATTGTCGGCCTTTTTCTCCCAGCGGATCAGGAGCCGTCGGAAGCGGTTGAACCAGCTGTGGGCCGCCTCGACGACCCAGCGGCGCGGCGGGTGGCG
>JAABUU010002650.1_pt1 | contig 24768 bp, 22 predicted proteins | sample 5559301 | NCBI WGS metagenome assembly JAABUU01 (sample SAMN10711884, study PRJNA513360) | rock metagenome | isolation source: Antarctica rocks | place: Antarctica: Victoria Land, Richard Nunatak white | reverse complement strand
GGGCGTCGGAGACACCGCACACGTGCGTCAGGGACGCTGGCCACATGTCAGGTCAACGGGCAGAGGACAGCCGACGCAGCGGCGGCATAGCCGCCGTTTCGCCCTCCCCCGGCCCCAACATACGGCCGATAAACACGATTATCGGCGCACTAAGGTCTTCACTGCTCCCGCGCCGTGCCGGGTGCGTCATCGGGGCCCAGCTGTCGGGGGCAATCATTCGCTCGTCTTCGACGCTTGAAAAAGTCAGCTATCGAATGAAGGCAGGTACATACGGGTGCGCAGCGCGGTAAGGCCCCGTTCGGTCGCTGACGCGTGCCCCTCGTCGCTGGTCACCAGCACCCGACCCCCGTGACCGATGACCTCGCCGTGCCGAAAGACGATGGCGCCGCCGGCGATGGTGACCTCGGGCAACCGATGAGAACCGAGTACGACAAGGTCTGCGGCATCTCCGGGTTGCAGGCGTCCGCGGTCCAATCCGAGCATGCGCGCTGGTGCGACGATCGCGCGCTGCAGGAGTTCCTGCATGGTCATCACCTGCCAGTCGACCAGGGTGAGACCCATCGGGAGGGTGACGTTGCGGGGGATCCCCCCTCCGTCTGAGCACAGGTGTGCCACCAGCGGTGCCCCGTCTCGGCGGGCGTTCAGCAGGGCCAGCGTTGCGCCGAGGTGGTTCACGGGCAGACACACCATTGTTCGGGTCGCGGCGGCACGCCAGACCTCGATGCCATGTTCGCGGTAGGTCAGCTCACCGCTGGGGCTCACCACGCCGCCCTGCCCGTCACCAATAGCGGCCTCCAGGCCCGCGCTGTCATCCGCATAGCCAAGTCGGCGCAGGTGGCGGGCGGTCGCCGCGCTGGCCAGCGCCCCGTCTACCACTTCTGCTGGGCACCCGTTCAGCGTGCTCAGGTAGCACTCCGTGGTCAGGCTCGGATGCAGTCGCAACGATTCGATGGCACGCGAGGCTTCCTCGGCATCGTCGTGTACTTCTCCGCGCACGTAAGAGTTGAGGTGGGCGAGGTAGGCCGGTGCGTCGCCCAGCAAGGTGATGGCTTCTTGCATGCCTTCGAAGTCACCGGGGGTGCGCGTTGAGCCGGCATGCACGGCAAGCAGGAAGTCTTTTCGGGCAGCGACGATGTCGGCCAGCGTGCTGATCGACTCGGGGTGCAGCGGGAAGTGGCCGCCCAGCACCTTCACGCCCAGCGCGCCACCGGCCAGGGACCCCTCCACGGTAGCCGCCAGGTTCTGCTCTGCCCGACCGGGCGCGACGGCCTCGAGACTGCCGATGAGTAGGCCCGCTCCCTGGGTTGCCACGGTCTCGAACACGTCGTGCACCGGGCCGGCGAAATCGACCGCCGTGGTCACACCCGCGGCGGCGAGCAGGCGTTGGCCGTGCGCGCAGCCGAATGCCTTGGACAGGTGCACATGCGGATCGACGATGCCGGGAAGGACCAACTTGCCGTCTGCATCGATCGTGCGCGCGGCGCTGATCCGTGCGAGCCGAGGTGCACGCTCCACGATGCGACCCTCGGTGATCCCGAGGTCCGCACGGTGTGGACCACCGTCGGTGTCCACGATCGAACCGTTACGCACGATCAGGTCGACCCTGCTCACGAGACCGAGCCGCTCTCGGCGTTGGTAAGCCTGGGCATGGGCAGGCCCGTGATGTTGTTGCGGCGAAAGAATTGGGCATGCTTGGTGTATTCAGGCCGACCCAACAAAGAACCTACGACCAATACGATTAAGGACACGCCGAGACCGTAGAAGATCGGGTTGGCGGCGCCCAATGTGGCACCCGAGATCTGCTGGTACAGGTAGAAGGAAATGCTGATTCCACCGCCCAAGATCATGCTCGCCGTAGCCGCCGCGGTCGTCACCCGCGGCCAATACAGTGCGGCGAGCCACGGAAGCGTGACGCCGCCGACTACGCCGTAGTAGCCGAACAGCAGCAGATCGAGCACGTTTGGGATCAGGATGATCATGCCGAAGCCGATACCGATCACGATCACCACCGAGACCCGCGCGGCAATGAGCTGAGCACGCTCGGAGCCGTCCGGTCGCAGATACCGAACGAAGACGTCTTGAGTCACATTCGATGCGGCGGATAACACCTCACCTCCGCCGGAACTCATCAGGGCAGATGCCAGGGCGGCGAAGAACAACACCGACACACCGGTCGGGAATACGGCTGTGAACAGGAAAGGAAGCACCTTGCTACCGGCCAGACCCGGAGCAAGGCGATGACCCGCCATGCCTAGCAGCGGAATCAGCAGGTAGATCGGTACCATGATGACGGCGGCCACGATCGATCCCACCAATCCGTCCCGGGCGCTGCGGGCGGAGAGCAGCCGCTGGAAATAGACTTGACGGGAAAACGTGGAGGGAATCACCAGCAGGCAAAAACCCAGCGCCTCCGTTGGCGTGACGGCGAAAATATTGCCGTACTGCGCGGACTTCCCCGGCTGGTGGAGGATGTTTGCCAAACCTCCCACATGCGCGTAGACCAACGGGACCAGAATTGCCAGACCGATGATGAAGATCGCCCAGTGCAGCAGGTCACCCCAGGCGGTGCCCAGCATCCCGCCAAGGAGCACCCACACGGCCAGCACCACGGCCCCGATGGCGGCGGAGTACATCACCGACAGTCCCGTTACTAGACTGAGCAGTGCGCCAAACGCCAACAGTTGCGTCCCGATCGAGCTGACCGACTGGGTCAGGTAATAGAACAATCCCGTCGCTCGCGCTGTCTGACCGAACCTGTCCTCGAGAATCTCCGGATGAGTGACCTGTTGCATCGACGCCAACGGACGCGCCAAGAGGAGGGCCATAACTATGACACCGATAAATATCGGGCCGAGCTTCCACCACGACGAGAACCCTTGATTAGCTGCCGTGGCGGCCAGACCGATGGTGGAGCCGCCACCCAATGCCTGGGAAATCAACCCGGCGCTGATCAAATACCATGGCAGTGACTTGCTGGCGATGAAGAACGATCGGGTACTCGGCCCGGAGCGACGCCCCGCCCACACCGAGAGTGCCACCACGACTATCACGTAAGCCGTCATGCCTAGCACAAAGGGTAGATTAAACACGATCCCTCCAGCATCTCAGACAGCGAGCGCGTCACGACTGAACTGCCCGCGGCACTACTGTGACCTTATAACCTCCCTTACTAGCGACGCAGCCCACGACGTCCCTGGGGTCATACTCGCAGGCCAATCGGCGTGTGATCATCGAACCTCGATTATCACACCTCAACCAAGGCCCAATATCCACAAACGTTAACCGAGATGATTCCTCAGCCGCCAATGCGAAAAACGCATGTGCTCATGCACGTAATGCATGTCCCCACTGCCCCTCCCCCATCGGGACCGCGACCGTCCTCCCGGCGCAAGCCGCTAAGGTTACTTATTATCGGCGGTAAAGGAGCCCGCCCGCGAACGCTGCCTGGCCTGTCATCGGGGCGAGGAGAAAGGGTTTTCCTTGCCTTCCACGTTGAGCAGCCAGGCGTCGATGTCTACGTAGCCAATGGCCTTCAGTCGCTGCGGGGCGGCGCTCCGGGGCGGCGCTGTGGTGCAAAGAATTGTGGGCGATCCCCGCGATTTCGTCCGCCGCGAGTCCTAACATCCGATGGGCGGTGAGGTACTCGTCCACGACGTCCACCCCCCAAAAGATAGCGGCATCACTGCCGAGAGACACGGCCATGTTGCCCGGCGAGGAGCGCTGGAAGCTGGCGGCCGTGTGTGCAGCGACGATCGGCGGACATTGAACAGTGGTGCCCGCGCGGCCGCGACCCGGCCCTCTACGTCACCGGCACCCACTGCGGGCACGAGACGAGCCTGCAGCAGCACCGTGATCCTGAGTAGTACCCAACGTTCACGGACCACACCATCTGGCGGTAGCGGCCGAAGGTCGTGCTCGACGACGGAACCGACGACACCCCGACCGAGATCCGTGAGGTGTTTACCCCGTACTGGGATACCTTGAGCGCTGACACCCTCGGCCTGCAGCTGGCCGAGGCCAAGCACGGTCGGCTTCTTCCACGGCAACCTCGCCCCCAATTTGCCGCCCAGCACGCCCATCTGCCACACCACTCCCTCCGGCAACAGACACGTGCCCCAGTGAGCGAGCGCAGCGACGTGGGGGCGCACCAGCGAGCGCTACACCCGGTACTGCCATGGGTGGGCTGGCGCAGATGATCATGGGGTCAGTCGAGGTGCTCGCCCAATCAATCGCGGGAACGGCCCGAGCAAGCTCATGGCAACCGGTCCAGCCCTGATCGTGGCAACCGCGGGCAACGGCGCATGGCTGTCCTACCTGCTGGCCATGGTCGCGGTCGTGCTCATCGGGCTGTACGTAGCGCAGTTCGGTGCGTCTCTCGCGGCGCGCCGGCGGACATCGCCAAAGCCCGACGCCGCGCCCGCCGCAACAACAAGCGGTCACCGAGGCACCCCTACACGCTGCTTCCACAGTTTCGAAGTCTAATTTTCGTAGCTCAGTGCGCGATCAAGCCGGGCGCAGCCGAGTACGCTCAGCACCACAGCGCAGACGGATACCGCCGCCGACAGCAGCAGCGCCGCTCGGGCACCACCGATCTGGGCCACGCTGCCACCGACTGCGTTGCCCAAGGCATTACCCGCGAACGACGCGGAGACCAGCCACGTGAAAGCCTCGGTCAATGACCCGCTGGGCGCCAATGCGCCGATCAGGCTGAACTGCACGGTGCTCGCAGGGCCGATGGCCAGTCCGGCCACGAACAGCAACCATCCCAGTGATGCCGGTCCCGGAGCCGCACCCAGCGGCACCAGCCCGACCGCCAGGGCGCCCAGCCACCAGCGGTATTGGGCAGCCAGGGACGGTCGCCAGGTGCGGGTTCCGTGGAAAAGGCCACCGGTCACGCTGCCGAGCCCGAGCGCGGCGAGCAGCACCCCGCTGTAGTCGCCGACCGTGTGCTCGGCGGCAAACGCAGTCGCCGCGACCTCGACGGCGCCGATGGCCGTGGTGCTGGTCACTGCGATCAGGAGCACCATGGGCAGGCCGGGCACCGCGAGCGCGCCTAGCAGAGCCGGTCGGTGCTGCGGTACCGGCCACGCCTGGACGGCCGGGGCGGACGCGACCGTGAGGGCACCGCAGAACGTGAGCGCGGCGATCACATACAAGGCCAGGGACGGCGAAGCAACGACGCTGAGCAGCGTGACCGCGGGCGGCCCCACCGCGTAGAAGATGGCCTGCATGATGACGGCGTCCAGGGAGAAGGCGGATTCTCGCAAGCCGCGATCGGGTAGCCGCTGCCACACCGCTCGCACGATCGGCCCGACGGGAGGCAGCACGAAACCCGCCGTCGCAGCGGCGGCGAGGACACCGAACTCCAGCCCGGTCCGTCGGGTGGCCGCGACCAGCGCGAGCAGGGCTACCGGATGCAGGAGCCCGGTGGCCACCAGCACGGGTGCCGCGCCGAGTCGGTCGACCAAGCGACCACGGACCGGGCTCGATACCCCGTTGCCCAGTGCGAACAACGCCGTCGTCCCGCCGGCCAACCCGAAGGACCCGCTGCTCTGGTGCACCGCCAGCAGCAGCGCCAGCGTGGTCATTCCCAACGGAAGCCGCGCCAGGACCGAGGGCAGTCCCACTCGCAGGACGCTCGGTGCGACCGCGAGCTCGGCGTACCGACGGACCCCGGCGCCACCCGGACTCATTCCGCCACAACCTGCATCAGTCGAGGGGGTTACCGGTGGGAGACGCCGAGACGTCCGTGTCCTGCAGTCGTACCAAGGCAAGCGTGCCCGTTCCGCGCACGTCGACGATTCCCTCACAGGACACGCGACAGGAATCCAGGTATGCAAGCTCGTTCTCGTCGTCATTCGTGCCGCGGACCGTCAGCGGACCTGCCAATACCACGAGCACCACCACCTCCCGTCGGTGGATGCGGAGCGGTGTGTGTCCCTCGACCCGGTTCACCTGCGTGCGGGCGGTGAACCGGGACCGGCGCGTCATCACGTTCAAATCGCGAGTGGGCCCCTCTGCGACCCGCGCCGACGCGGGGCAATCACCAGAGAACTGCAACGGCTCCCACCGGCGCAGCGCCTGCGCAACTCCACCGATGGTCACCGTCACGCTCGTGCCCTCCAGCAGCACGATCGTCCTGTCGACCCCGGGAAATGTCGAGAACGGACCGCTGCGGGTCAGCTCGGCCAGGCTGAGTCGCCATCCGAAGTCACCGACGCCAGCATCCGCGGGCTCACTGAGCACTTCCTGCGTCACCCCGGCACCGTTCTTCCACGACATCTGTCGGTACTCCGCGGTACGCAGAACTTCTGTCCGCACTGCAGGAGCACTGCCGTGGTGGCCGTTGCTCACCGGTGTCGACGACCGCTCTTCCAGACCTCGGCAACCAGAGGCACCCCGGGCCGGTAGGCGAGGTGCACGTGCGAGGGTGCGTCGAGCAGCGTCAGGTCTGCTCGGGCGCCGGCCAGCACCCTTCCGATATCATTGCGCTGCAGTGCTTGTGCTCCACCGGCGGTGGCCGCCCAGACGGCTTCGTCAGGTGTCATTCCCATCTCGCGGACAGCAACGGCGATGCAGAACGGGATGTTGGTGGTGTAGCTCGACCCGGGATTGCAGTCCGCGGCGAGTGCCACGCTGACCCCGGCATCGATCAGCCGACGGGCGTCCGGGTAGCCGGCGCGGGTGGAGAACTCCGCGCCGGGAAGCAAGGTCGCGACGGTGGCGCCCGCAGCCAGTGCCTCGATGTCGGCGTCGCTCGTGTGCGTCACGTGGTCGGCCGAGGCGGCTCCGAGCTCGACGGCGAGCTGCACCCCACCGCCGAGCTCGAGCTGGTTGGCGTGCACCCGGGGCTGCAGCCCGTGGGCCGCACCTGCGGTGAGCACGGCTCTGGCCTGGTCGACGTCGAACGCTCCGCGGTCGCAGAAGACGTCGATCCATTTTGCGTGGGGCGCGCACGCGGGAATCATCTCGGTGCAGACCAGGTCCACGTAGTCGTCGGGACGTCCGGTGTACTCCGGGGGCACGACGTGCGCACCGAGAAACGTCACTTCGTCGGTGTGTTCCGCCGCGACCCGGACGCTGCGAAGCTCGTCTGCGGTGGTAAGGCCGTAGCCGGACTTGCACTCCACCGTGGTGGTTCCCGACCGGAGTGCCTCCGCTACCAAACGGCGCACGGTCGCGGACAGCGCCTCATCGGACGCGGCTCGCACCGCTGCCACCGTCGTCGCGATGCCGCCGGCGCTGTAGGGCAGACCGGACATGCGGGCGGTGAACTCGGCGGTGCGGTCACCGGCGAAGACCAGGTGGGCGTGGCTGTCGACGAAGCCGGGAAGCAGGGTGCGCCCGCCGGCGTCGTGCCGTGCGGTCGCGGCTCCCTCTGGAACATGTGCGGCTAACCCGACCCACACCACCGAAACACCGTCGATGACGACGGCCGCGTCGTAAAGCAGGCCCAGAGGGCCGTGATCCAGCGTGGCGTCGTTGGTGACCAGGGTCCCGATGTTGTCGATCAGCAGGCTCATTGCTGCGCCGCCCGCACACTCGTACGCAGGCACCCTGCCACGTCGTCGATGAGTGTGTGCCGGCCTCGGCGCACCACGACCCGTCCGCCGACCACCACGGACTGCACATCCGCGGCGGTGGCGGCGAAGACTGCAGTCTCGAGGGCACCGGAGGAGACGGCGTCGGCCGTCCGCACGGAGTCCAAGCCGATGGTGATGAAATCCGCGAGCTGACCGGCTGCGAGTTGGCCGAGCTCGGACCAGCCCAGTGCGCCGGCACCGTTCGAGGTCGCCGCAAGCAGCAGCTCCTGGGCGCTCCAGTGTCCCCGCTGCTCGGATGCCAAACGCTCATCGAGCTCCATCCCGCGCGCCTCCTCCAACAGGTCGATCACCGCCTGGCTGTCCGAGCCCAGCGACACCGGCGAGCCCGCCGAACCCAGCTCGCGTGCCGGCCCGATGCCGTCGGCGAGGTCACGCTCGGTGGTGGGGCACATGCAGACGCCCGTTCCGCTGAGACCGAGCAACCCGATGTCCGTCGAGCTGAGGTGGGTGGCGTGCACCGCGGTGGTGTGTGGTCCCAACGCGCCCGCCTTGGACAGCAGCGCCGTCGGTGAGCAGCCGTAGGCGCTCTGGCAGGCGTCGTTCTCTGCGCGTTGCTCGGACAGGTGCACGTGCAGCGGCGCACCGTGGCGGACGGCCCAGTCGCTCACCACCGGCAGGGCATCGGCGGGGACCGCCCGCACCGAGTGGATCGCGGCACCCATCCGCACCTCGGCCCGCGCGGCCAGGCGTGCGGCTAGGTTATCTGCCCGCTCGACCCAGCCGGTGACGCTTTGGTCGTCGAAACGCAGCTGCGTGCCGGACAGCGGGGTGCCGCCGACGTCGGCTGTGAGATAGCAGGTGTCGAGCAGCGTCAGGCGCACTCCCGCGTCACGGGCTGCGTCGACCAGCGCCTGGCTCATCGCGTTGGGGTCCGCGTACGGGGCGCCATCGACATCATGGTGCAGGTAGTGGAACTCGCCGACGCAGGTGATCCCGGCCAGCGCCATTTCCGCGTATACCGCTCTTGCCAGCGCGTAGTAGGTGGCGGGGGTCAGCCGGGCGGCGACGGCGTACATCTGCTCGCGCCACGTCCAGAAGCTCCCGCGTCCCAGCTGCGTCCGCCCGCGCAGGGCGCGATGGAAAGCATGCGAGTGGGCGTTGACCAGACCGGGCAAGGTGACGCCCCACAACACCGCCGACCGGGCCGGCGCCTCGGCCACCTCTGCCACGACATGGGCGATCCGGTCATCGTTGACCTGCAGGAGGACACCGGGATCGGCGGTGTCCCCGCCGAGCCACGCATACTCACACCAGTAGAGATCGCTCACCGCGACACCAGGTGCTCGAGCACCCGACTCAGCGCATGGACGCCGGCGATGCAGTCGCCAAGCTCCGCATGTTCGGCGGGGTGGTGACTGATCCCCGTGGGGTTACGGACGAACAGCATGGCACTCGGCACGCAGGCGGCCAGCACACCGGCGTCGTGTCCGGCGCCGGTGGGCAGCACCGGCGCGCCGCCGAGCAATACCGACAGCTCGTCCCTGAGCTCCTCCTGGAAGGTCACGATCGGGGAGAACGACTCGGCGCCGACGTGCACCTCAACGCCGTGGCGCTGGCCGGCCTGCTCGGCCAGGGCCGTGATTTCCTTGACCACCTGGGCAACGGTGTCCTCATCTGGTGCGCGGCTGTCCAGCCACGCGTGCACGGCCGAGGCGATGACGTTGGTCCCCCCGGGGTCGATGCGCACGCGGCCGAAGGTGGCCACCGCACCGGCCTGCGCGGCCACGTCCCGCGCGGCCAGCACCGTGCTGGCGAAGGGCAACATGGGGTCGCGCCGGTCGGCCAGCGCGGTGGTACCCGCGTGGTTGCCCTGGCCGTGGAAGCTGCACTTCCACCGCCCATGCGGCCAGATTGCGCTGGCCACCCCGATCGGGGCCCCGAGATCGACCAGAGCGCGACCCTGCTCGACGTGGAGCTCGATGAACGTTCCGATCCGGGCCAGCGCCGGCTCGTCCCGCCCGAGGGTGGTGGGATCGGCTCCGGCGGCGACCATGGCTTCGGCCAAGGTGATGCCGTCGTGGTCGGTGAGTGCGCGGGCGTGCTCGGGGTCGAGTACCCCCGTCAGCAGGCGACTACCCAGACACGCGGTGCCGAAGCGGGCCCCTTCCTCGTCGACGCAGTTCAGCACCGCGAGCGGGCGCGTCGGATGCACACCGCGGGAGCGCAGGTCGTCCACCGCGAGAAAGGCGGACACCACACCCAACGGCCCGTCGAACGCCCCGCCCCCCGGCACGCTGTCCAGGTGGCTACCGGTCACGACCGCGCCGGGCGCCGGGGTACCCCACCACGCCCATTGGTTACCGTTCCGATCGGTATCGACGGTCAGATCGCGCGCCCGGGCCTGCGCGAGGAACCAGGCGCGCAGTTGCAGGTCCTCGGCGCTCCACGCGAACCGCGAGTACCCGCCGCCCGCATCGCAGCGTCCGATGGGCGCGAGCTCGGCCCAGAGACGGGTGAATACATGCTGCACGGCGTTCACCGCTCCAGCATCGGAGTGCGGACGCCGCGCTGCTCGGCCACCTCGATAGCCCGGTCATAACCCGCGTCGACGTGTCGCATGACGCCGGTGCCCGGGTCGTTGGTCAGTACCCGCTGCAGCTTCTGCCCAGCCAGTTCGGTGCCGTCGGCCACGCAGACCTGCCCGGCGTGGATCGATCGGCCCATCCCTACCCCGCCACCGTGGTGGATGGACACCCAGGACGCGCCCGAGGATGTGTTGAGCATGGCGTTCAGCAGCGGCCAGTCCGCGATGGCGTCGGAGCCGTCGAGCATGTCCTCGGTTTCCCGGTAGGGCGAGGCGACGGAGCCGGCATCGAGGTGGTCACGGCCGATCGCCAGCGGGGCCGTGATTTCTCCGGAGGCGACCATGTCGTTGAACCGCTCCCCGGCGAGGTTGCGTTCGCCGTAGCCCAGCCAGCAGATCCGCGCCGGCAGCCCCTGGAACGCGACTCGCTCGCCGGCCATCTTGATCCAGCGCTGCAGGTGCTCGTCGGCGGGGAACAGTTCGAGCACAGCTCGGTCCGTGGCGGCGATGTCGCGACCGTCGCCCGACAGCGCCGCCCAGCGGAAGGGTCCTTTGCCCTCGGCGAACAGTGGTCGGATGTAGGCGGGGACGAAGCCGGGGAAGTCGAAGGCGCGACCGTACCCGGCCTTGCGGGCCTCGTCGCGGATGGAGTTGCCGTAGTCGAAGACTTCGGCGCCCTTGTCCATGAAGCCCACCATGGCCTCGACGTGCCTGGCCATCGACTCGCGGGCCTCGTCGGTGAACTTCGCCGGGTCCTTTTCGCCCATGGCCTTGATGTCCTCATGATCCACGCCCAGCGGCAGGTAGGACAGCGGGTCGTGGGCGGCGGTCTGGTCGGTGACGATGTCGATGGGCGCGTCCATCGCCAGCAGCGCGGGGAACACTTCGGCCGCGTTGCCCACCAGCCCGATCGAGAGGGCTCGCCGGGCGTCCCGGGCCTCGACGGCCAGGCGCAGCGCCTCCTCCAATGTGTCGGCCCGGACATCCAGGTAGCGGTGTTCGATGCGCCGCTCCACGCGCGAGGGGTCGCAGTCCACACATATCGCCACGCCATCGTTCATGGTGACGGCCAACGGCTGGGCGCCGCCCATGCCACCGAGACCGGCCGTGAGGGTGATCGTGCCGGCCAAGGTACCCCCGAAGCGTTTCGCGGCAACCGCGGCGAACGTCTCGTAGGTTCCCTGCAGGATGCCCTGGGTACCGATGTAGATCCACGAGCCAGCGGTCATCTGGCCGTACATGGTCAGACCCAAGGCCTCCAGGCGCCGGAACTCCTCCCAGTTGGCCCAGTCACCAACAAGATTCGAGTTGGCCAGCAACACCCTGGGCGCCCACTCGTGAGTCTGAAAGACGCCGACGGGCTTACCCGACTGCACCAGCATGGTCTCGTCACCACGCAGGGTCTGCAGCGTGCGCACCATCGCGTCGAAGGCCGGCCAGCTGCGGGCGGCCCGACCGGTACCGCCGTAGACGACCAGCTCGTCCGGATGCTCTGCGACCTCGGGATCGAGGTTGTTCATCAACATCCGCATCGCTGCCTCTTGCGGCCACCCCTGACAGCTGAGCGCACTGCCACGCGGGGCCCGCACAGGACGAGGTCCGGATACCGGGGCGGATAAATCGGGCATGAGGGGCTCCAAGAGATCGAATGAGGCGATGGAGGGGGCGACCGAGCCGGCTGCGCGGCCGTCCCGTGCGGGGATTCGACCCGCTCAGCCCAGTCCGTGCTGGGAGAGGAAGTCCGCGGCGACCGTCTGCGGGTCGGCCTTGTCGACCTTCACCTTGGACAGCGCATCCGTGAGGTTCTGTGTCGTCAGAGCAACCGAGAGCGCGTTGAGCGCCGCGGTGATGGTGGGGTTGTTCTTCGACTGCTGGATCAGCGGCACGATGTTCTCGGCCAGGAACAGATTCTTCGGGTCGCTCAGCGGTACAAAGTTGTTTGTCTTCAGCGCGGAGTCCGTCGAGAAGATGTTGCCGACGTCAATGTCACCGCTCTTCAGTGCGGAGACGGTGAGTGGTCCCCCGGCGTCGAGCGCCTTGAAGTTTTTGAACGTCAAGCCGTAGACGCTTTTCAGACCGGGTATGCCCGTCTGTCGCTTAGCGAACTCGGGGCCGGCCCCGATCGTCATGTCCTGCGCGTGACCCGTCAGGTCCGCGATACTGCTCAGGTGAAACTTGTCCGCCGTTGCCTTAGTGACAGCCAGGGTGTCCTTGTCCTCCGCCGGGGACTGCTGCAGGACCTTTAGGCCGGCGGGAACGGAGCTGCCCAATGCTGCGTACACCTGGTCAGAGTTCGACACACCGTTGGGAATCTTGTTCTTGGTGAAGTAGGCAAGCAGCGTACCGCTGTACTCGGGTACGAGGTCGATCGAGCCGTCCTGCAGCGCGGGAATGTAGACCTCACGAGAACCGATGTTCAGCTTGGTGGACACGTTGATGCCCTTCGCCTTCAGCGCACCGGCGTACATCTCCGCCAGCAGTGCACTCTCCGGGAAGTTCGCGGAACCAATCGTGATCGCACCGGGGGTTGAACCGGTCGCGGGTTTCGGCGCAAGGGCATTGTTCGAGGCGCCGCAAGCGGTCAACGCAAGGCCGAGGACAGCCAGGACTGCCCCGGCGGCGAGGGGTCGCAGACGAATGGTGGTACGCATGGTCGGTGCCTTTCTGTGGAGCCGTTCGCGATAGGAGACGATCAGGACACCTCGATGGCTGCTACGGAGGGAACAACTGCGGCAGCGGAACGCCGACGCCGCGTCGCGGCCCGGCCAGTCACACCGGCCGAGACCACCAGCCGCTGGATGGCGGACAATACGACGTCCAGCACGACGGCCAGCACGGCGACGAGAATCGCGCCCGAAACCACCTGCACGTAGTCGTGCAGCGCGAGACCATCGATGAGGTACCGACCGAGACCGCCCAGCCCGACGTACGCCGCCACTGTCGCGGTGGCGACGACTTGCAGGGTGGCGTTGCGCAGACCACTGAACATGATGGGCAGGGCCATTGGGCATTCGACCCGGAACAGAATCTGCCAGCCCTTCATCCCCATACCCCGTGCGGCGTCGACCGCCGCAGGATCCACCGCACGCAAGCCCGCGTAGACGTTCGTCAGCAACGGGGGCACGGCCAGGACCACCAACGCGATGATGGCGGGGACCAGGCCGATGCCGATGAGAGTGACCATAAAAGTCAACAACCCCAAGGTCGGCAACGATCGGCCCGCGTTGCCGGCATTGATAGCCACGAACGCGGCCCGCCCCGTGTGACCGATGTAGAAGCCGACGGGTAAGGCGATCACGGCCGCGATAGCGAGGGCGAGAACCGTGTACTGCAGATGCTGCAGCAGTCGAGCACTGATGCTCATCGAGTCGCCCAACGACCAGTTGCTGCCGGCCGTCAGGTACCGGGAGACCTGCGCGAATATGTTCACGGCTGGGCCCCCGCCCGCATCCAGGGCGTCAGCGCTCGCTGGAGCACAACGAGCAGCAGGTCAAAGATGACGGCGAGCGACATGGACAGGACCATGCCGACGATGATCGGGTCAAGGTAGGAAAGTTGCAGGCCCTGGGTGAACAAGGCGCCGAGGCCGCCGACTCCGATGAGCGCACCCACGCTGACCAGACTGATGTTGGACACCGTCGCCACCCGCAGGCCGGCGACGATGACCGGCACAGCGATCGGTAGCTCGACCTGGATCAACCGGCGCAGTGGCCGAAATCCCATGGCGGTAGCGGCTTGCACGGCTGCGGCGTCCACCGCCCCCAGCCCGTCCGTGACGGTCCGCACGAGCAACGCGACGGTGTAGACGGCCAGCGCCACCACGATGTTGACCGGGTCCAGGATCTGGGTACCGAGGATCGTCGGCAGCAGCACGAACAGGGCCAACGAGGGGATGGCGTACAGGATGCTGCTCAGATTGAGCAGCGGATGACGGAGCCACCCGTACCGGTACGCCACATACCCCAGCGGGAGGGCGATGAGGAAGCCGAGCACGACGGGCAGGAGCGCAAGGACAAGGTGCTGGCTGAGTGCGGCCAGGATGTCCGAACGGTGCGACCCGAGGTAGTCGATCATCGGGTTGGCACAACGTCGCCGCGGCGTCGCCTCAGGTAAGCGGCGACGTCTTCGTGGCTGATGATGCCATCGACGGCACCGGTCGCGTCCACCCGTACCGCGAGCCCACTCGGTGAGATGAGTGCGAGGTCGACCACCAAACGCAACTGGTCGGTGACGGTGAAGGTGCCGGACAGCGGCTCGAGTTCACTGACATCGTTGCTGGTGCCGGGACGACGCCACCCCAGTGGCCGGTTCGCGGCATCCACAGCGAGCACCCAGTCGTCGTATCGGTGGGTCTCGTCGGTGTGTGCCGTCATCGCTTGGTCGACGGGCAGTTCGGCGGCCGAGACGAAGGACAATCCTCGGAATCCCCGGTCGCGTCCGACGAAGTCGGCGACGAAGTCGCTCGCCGGCGCGTTGAGCAGGCGCTCGGGCGTGTCGAACTGGGCGAGGACACCGCCTTCACCGAAGATCGCGACGTTGTCGCCGATCTTGATGGCCTCGTCGATGTCGTGGGTGACGAATGCAATGGTCTTGCCGAGGTCGCTCTGCAGACGCAGAAACTCCTGTTGCAGGCTCTCCCGCGTAATCGGGTCCACCGCGCTGAAGGGTTCGTCCATCAGCATGTAGGGCGGATCGGCGGCGAGGGCCCTGGCCACGCCGACGCGCTGCTGCTGCCCGCCAGAGAGCTGTATCGGGAAACGCGAGGCAAAGGAGTCCGGCAGGCCCACCCGCGGCAACAACTCGGCGGCCCGGGCGCGGGCCTTTTTCTTGTTCCATCCCAACAGGAACGGGACGGTCGCGATGTTGTCGAGGATGGTGCGGTGCGGAAAGAGCCCGACCTGCTGGATGACGTAGCCGATCTCCAGCCGGAGCTTGGCCGGATCTTGCGCCATCACATCCTGTCCCCCGACCAGGATCCGGCCGGACGACGGCTCGATCATCCGGTTGATCATGCGAAGCGACGTCGTCTTGCCGCAACCCGAGGGACCGACGAACACGGTGATCTGCCCCTCCGGCAGCACGAGATCAAGCGCATTGACGGCGACGGTGCCATCGGGGTAGCGCTTGGTAACGGAGTCGAAGGTGATCACGGTCACCCCTTCCTGAATCAGTTCATTCATAGTCCAAGACTGAAGAATGCCCTGTCAAGGTCCCGGGCGATATTTCTTGCCGCGGCTGGTTCAGGCGATCCCGACGAGGGAATCCACGGGGCGGAGCTCCTCGGCGTAGCTGAGTGACCGTCGGCGCAGCGACCCGTCCGCACCGAACGCGTACTGCCCCATCCGCCACAGCGGAGGCGAATAGGCGTGGATCGTCACCGAGCCGTCCACCGCGCCCGCCATTCGGTGAATGTGCTCGGGACCGAAGGAGAAGGTTGATCCCACGTCCACCACCTTGGCTACCGGCTCGCCGTTGAGCCGCGGATTGGTCTCCCGCACCGCGCCGTGGGCCACCGTTACTGCACCTGAAGACGTGTCGTGATCGTGCCAACCCGTGTCGTCCACCGTGTTCCAGCAGAGCAGCCAGACGTCGACGTCCTCGTCGCGGTACAGGGAGGCGAAGTGGCGCCCGCCGGTGTCGAAGGCCACCCGATCGCTCCACAGCTCGGGGCGGCAGGCGAGCTCCTCGACGAGCACTGTCAGCTCATCTCGGGAGAGCGTGCGGCCCGGCAGGGCGGACATGTCGATTTTCAGGGCCGCATTCTTCAGGGCCGCAGTCGTCATTTCATTTCTCCAGACAACAGATGGTAGGGATTTGTGACAAACATGGCGTTGGCGAAGGCATCTCCGAGGCCCGGGTCGGCGGAGTCGGCGTAGGGCCGGTCCGAACCGTGCACCACCGCATCGACGCCGACGACGCGGACGGTGGCGTCGATGGCCCGCGGGCCATAGGAGGAGGTTTCGTAGTAGATCTGTGGATCGATCTTCCCGAGCACACCTCCCCTCGCGGTCAGACGCTCGTGGTGCAGCGGAGCGAGACCGGCCAAGGCCACGAACGCCACGCGCAGTGTGGGGTGGGACGTGCGGCCGGCGACGTGCCACGCGTACCACGCGGCGTGTAGTTGAGCGACGTAGGGAACGACCGCCGGCCACCATGGTGGGGACCCGTCGGGGTGGGGAGCAACGGGGCCCGGGTGCACCAATAGGGGGCGCCCGGATTGCGCGAGTACGGCCAGGACCTCGCCCATCCGGTGCACTCCGGCGGCGTCGGCGAGGGCGGTCGCCGGGAGCTGGAGTCCCACCACTCGGTCTCGGGCAAGTACCGCTTTTAGCGTCGCGATGTCGGGCTCGGTGACGCTGACCGCAGCCCAGACCTCGAAGGGCGAGCCCAGTGCGGTGGCGCCGTCGTGCCACGCCTCGAGCAGGCTTGCCGACTCGTCGGCCGAAAGGTGCTCGACACCCAACGGGCTGGACATCGAGATCAGGGCACGCTGGGTCCCCGCAAGTCTCTCGGTCTCGGCCCGGGCGACCGGATCATGATCGGTGGGCGAGACGAGGAAGGGCTGCTGGCCGGCAACGTGCAAGGTCCATCCCACCAACCTCGGTGGGGTGGTCCGTGCCCGCAGCGCCTCCACGAAGGGTGCCGGCCACAGATGCTGATGACAGTCGACCCGCATTACCGCTCCCTTGCTCCGAAACTCGGGGTGAAGCCCTTCAGTTAAGCGCTTCAGTTAAGCGCTTCACTCGGTTAAACGCAAGTCCGCAGATCACTCGGCACGTCGCGAAGCCGTCCCGAGGAGAATGGCTGCCCTGTCGTGACCACGCGGACCAGCCCGCCGCGCCGTACGCTCCTCGTTGTGCCGCAGCGACGTCGTCGAACGACCCTCAACGATGTCGCCGAAGCTGCCGGGCTTTCGGCTGCGACGGTGTCCTACGCCCTTCGCGGCCTTCAGGTCCCCGAAGAGACCCAAGCCCGCGTACGTGAGGTCGCCCGTCAGTTGGGGTATGAGGTCAATCCGATCGCGCGCGCGCTGGCCAGTGGGCGGACCGGCACGATCGGCGTGCTGTTCGGATCGCTGGAAGACCTCTGGCAACAGGACCTCGCGATGGGTTTGTCGCGGGCCCTGCTGGCCAAGGAGCGCTACGCGATCATCGCCGACGCCAACGGGGATCCCGAACGCGAGGAACACCTGGTCCGACAACTGCTTGACCAGCATGTAGACGGCATCCTCGTCTCCCCTCTCGATCCCGAAGCCGACTACTGGGCCGAGCTGACCGCAGCGACCGCTGTGGTCACCATCGGCGATGCCCTTCCCTCGGCGCCGGACGCCGGGTGCGTGCTGTTCGACAACTGCCGCGGGGTCGCGATCGCACTGGGACACCTCGCCGAACTTGGCCATCACCGGGTCGCGGTCTTCACCCCGGCGTTGCCTCGCACACCCGAACGCCCGGCCGACCTGCTTGCGACCGAGATCGGCGCCGAGTTGGGTCTGGAGGTCACGCTCGTGCACGCCCAGGCGTCGGCCATGTCCGCCGCAGCTGCTGCCGACGCGATCCTCAGCGCGAAAGATCGCCCCACGGCGGCATTCGCGATGAGCGACTCGATGGCCTACGGCGTCTACCTCGCGGCACAGCGCCGACGGTTGCGCATCCCGGAGGACTTGTCGGTCCTCGGATACGACGACCATCTGACATCGCAGTTGGTCGCTCCTGCATTGACGACCTTGAGCTGGGACGAAGCCGGTATCGTCGCCGCCGGCGTCGATCTGATGGTCAGTGCGATCGAGGTCGGGAATCGGCAGCGCCGAGAGACCTTCGTGCCCGAGCTCCAGATGAGGGCCTCCACCAAAGCCGTCGGACGTGCCGTCGCGGGCCGACCGTAGGCGAGCCGACGGTTCACCGGACACCCCGAGCGGTCGCCAGCCCGGCCGCGAGCGCACCGCGCAAGACCTCGATGTCGACCCCGAACGGCCGGTCTCCGGTAATCGGTGGCACGAGCGCGTCCAGCTGCGCCACTCGAGCGGCCAACGGGGCCGGCAGCGCCCGCCCGGCGAGCCCGACTGCGCGGTGGGCGGCAAGCAACTCACACGCCGTGACTTCCCGCACCGCCGCTATCGTCGACCGCAAGGACTCGGCGGCCTGCCAGGCGAAGGACTGCACGTCTTCCTGCCCTTGTGAGGTCTCGACGGTGCCGAGGTAGGACGGCAACGCATTCGGCAGCATCGCGTGCACCACGGCGGCGGCGCGCTTGTGCACCACGACGAGCCCGGCCTCGGGCCCGGGGAGCTGCGCCAACTGGGCATGCAGCCCGGTGACGCGGGGGTCGAGCAGCCGGTGCAGTCGAGTGGCCGACATCTCGGCCGCATGCACCAACGCCGCCGTGACCAGGTCGAGATGGGCAGCCACGTCCACGCCATGAAATCCCGCCGTACCGATGAACCTCCCCTCGGAGTAGGCGGGTGAATCGGTCATCGACTCCAGGCTGCGATCGACCGCCGCCTCCAACGCACCGACCGCTCGGGTGAGATGAGCCAGCACGGGCCCCACCACGCGGAAGGAGATCGGCGCCTGCAACGACCGAGGAGCGGGCTCGGGCCCGACGAGGCCCCGGAAGTGCTCCAGCACCTCGGCCTGCACCGCGTCACCCCGAGCGGTCGCCGCGAGGTAGGGGTCCCGGCTCGAACCGATCGCCACGGTCGACAGGGCAGCCACCGTGAGCAGTTGATCGACGCAGTCCCGGACCTCTGCCGCTCGCAGCGCGGCCAGCGCGGTAACTCCCGGCACGCCGGCGAGCAGCGCAATACCCTCTTTGGGTCCCAATACGAACGGTGTCAGGCCCGCCGCCGCCAACGCGTCCGCCGCCCCACCGGTGACCGGACCGGCGCACGTGTCGGGCGACCTGAGCACCTGCCCCACGCCGATCAGCACACCGAAGGCATGCGCCAGCGGAATGATCTCCCCCGCGGAACCGGAACCGGTCCTCGGGATCGCCGGATGAATGTCAGCGGCCAGCAACTCCGTCAACCGGAGGCACAGTTCAGCCGACACGCCCGCATCGCCGGACAACAGCATGCGCAGCCGCACGGCGACGACCGCCCTGGCTTCCCGCTGGGCCAACCATGGAGGTCCGCCCACGGCCCGGGCCAGGAACAGGTTGCGCTGGTGTCGGCTCTGTTCCTCGGTGGTAAGACGAACCTTGCTCTGCGCGCCCATCCCGGTGTTCACCCCGTACACGGCCTCGCCGGTGGCCAGCGCCGCGAGCACCTCCGCACGCCGGAACGCCATCGCGTCGAGCAACTCAGGCGCGAGCGCAATGGTGCCTCCCTCGGCGACGGCGAGCACCGCTGCCCGGTCGAGGTCGGCCGCTTCGTCCACCACAAAGGGAGCTGCGAGGAGGCCGGCCCGCTCGGCACCCGCCCCGGGGGCATTCGACGCCTGCACGATCAGCGATACCGGAGCATCGTGCCCGCTTCGGCTTCCTCGGCCCGGCGGAGGATGAGGTGCGCAACGGCGACGTCGAGGATGGACAGGCCGCGGTGCCAGAGCAGGATCCGTTCCCGCGGGCTCTCCCGGCCGGGTCGGGCGCCGGCCACGATCTGGCCGAGCTCGGCGTGCAGCGTCTGCTCGGAGAGCCGGCCGGAGTCGACGTGGCGTCGCAACGCACCGAACTGACCCGACTGTGCCTCCCGCCAGTCGTCGACGACCACCTTGTCGATCACGTCGAGAAGGTCCAACTCCACCGCGCTCACGGTTCCATAGGGCACGACGAAGGCACCGGGAATGACAGCCCCGGTGCGCAGCAACGGAGTCGGTTCGGTCAACCTGGACGCCTCCACGAGCACATCGGCGCCGTCGAAGCACTCCTCCGCAGTGGCAACGACCCGAACCGGGGTGCTCAGCTCTTCCGACAGCGACGCGGCAAAGGCCTCACGGGACTCCGGCCTGCGGCTGGTCACCCGGATCTCGTCGAGATCGAGGAGGTCGTCGAGCATCGTGATGTTCGACCACGCTGTACCTCGAGCACCGACGTGACCAAGGATCTTGGCGTCCCGACGGGCGAGGTACTTTGCGCCGACCGCCGTCATGGCCCCGGTACGCACCTCGGTGATCATCGTGGCGTCCATCACCGCGGACGGTGTCCCGTTGCCGGGGTCGAACAGCGTCATCATCGCCAGCTCACTAGGCAACCCGACCAGATAGTTGGGGACAAAGTCACCTACCACCTTGACCCCGCTGACGCCCCGTGCACCGAGCGTGGACACGTGCCCTCGCAGGACGTTGAAGTGGCCCACGCCCCCATTGTCGGGTACGAGGTGCATACGGGGCTCAAAGACGGTGTGGCCCTCACCGTGTGCCCGTACGACGTCCTCCACAGCGGTCACGATCTCCGACCGGGTCAGCCCCAGCCCATCGATGTCCTGGGCTGATAGGAACCTGAGCCACAGTGATACTCCGCCAGCTGGTGTTGCTACGGATTCCGACACAAGGGTGCTCCTTCGTCATGGGTGGCCAATTCCCGCCATCGTCGCTGAGCAACCGTGCACCTACGGTCGGCACGCCCCCGACCGAGTCACGGCGCCACCGGTACAGCGGGCCTGAGGGGGTAGGCAACTACGGCATCGACGTGAATGATACGATCCAAACGTAGTTTGCGCTGAATTAAAAGTCAACGTGTAAAGTTGGGGTGAGACATGTCGAGCCAGGCAGCATGGGGCCCACGGTCGTCGGTGACCGGGAGCATCGACCTGCAGCTGAACGGTGGCGCACTCAGCCTGAAAACTCTCGCGCGCGTGGCCCGCGGTAGCGTGGTCATTACTCTCGACGCCGAGGCCATGTCCAGGGTGTCCGCAGCCCATACCTTCGCCGCCGACCTGAGCACCCGCCGTGACGTGTACGGAATCACCACGGGCGTCGGTGCCAACCGGTTGATCACCCTGGATCAAAGATCGGGCACCGGGCATGGTCTGCGCCTGTTGCGCAGCCACGCCGTGGGCTTCGGACCGGTCGAAGAACACGCGGTGGCGCGGGCAACGATGCTCGTCCGCCTCAACCAGCTCCTCAACGGCGGCTCCAGCACGTCGCCATACGTGGTGCAGGCGCTGGCTGACGCACTCAACGCCGGCGCCCTGCCCACCGTGCACCGCTACGGCACAATCGGCACCGGCGATCTCGCCCCGCTCGCCGAGATCGCGCTGACCCTCGCCGGTGACCGGCCCTGGCTCGCCGGCGGCCCGGCGCCGGTCCGATTCGAAGCGACCGATGCGCTGGCGTTCATCAGCAGCAATGCGTTGACCGTCGCCGTCGCAGCACTGGCCTGTGTCGACCTGGAGATGCTCGCTCAAGCGAGCTGTGTCATTGCCGCGCTGAGTTTTTCGGCGTTGCAGGGGTCGGTCGAGGCCTACGCCGAGGAAGTGCACCGCCCGCGGCCTCTCGCCGGTGCGATGACAATCGCCGCCACCATGCGGCGCCTGGTCTCCACAACCGCCTCGGAGCGTCCACCACGACGAATTCAGGACCCGTTCGGTCTACGAGCCCTGCCGCAGGTGCACGGTCCAGCCCTCGACGCGCTCCGCGTCCTGGAGCAGATCGTCACGTGGGAGATCAACTCAGCGGTCGAGAACCCCCTTGTGTCGGTCGAGCAGGCCACGGTCTTCCATCACGGGCAGTTCTACACCGCGTCGGTCGCGGCCGCTTTGGATGCCGTGCGGGCCACCTTGCATCCGGTGCTCGCCCTCTCCGTCGCCCGCCTCACCGCACTCGAGGAACCCGCCCTGACCGGGCTCACGCCATTCCTCTCGGACGGCCCCGCGGGCAGCTCCGGCACGATGGTCCTCGAATACGTTGCGCACGACGTGCTGGCGGAATGCAGGCTCGCCTCGGCGCCGGTATCGCTCGCAGGCGCAGTCCTGTCCCGGGGACTGGAGGAACACGCCAGCTTCTCGGCCCAAGCCGCCCGCGCCACCGCCGTGGTGTGTGGCCTCGCACCCGTCGTGCTCGCGTGTGAACTCGTGTGCGCCCTCCGAGCGTTGCGCGCTGCACCGGAACGACTGACGTCCGCACCGGTGCGGGCCGCATTCGACCTCGCCGCCGCGGTGATCGATGGCGATGCGACGGACCGGCCACTCGGTGGCGACCTCGAGCAGGCCATTACCGTGCTGCCCGCGCTGGCCGAGGTATGAGCCGATTGTGATGCACAGGTGCGTGCGCCATACGCAGAGGAGTTGCCGGCATGCCTGAGAAACACGATGGGAGCGCCAACGGGTGGACCCCTTCGAGCGGATGGCCGGAAGTAGGTCAACACCTCGGCGAACAGACTTCGGTCGGAGTACATCAGCGCTTGGCCGTGCTGTTTCGCAGCGCCTCGCTTCCCCCGGCGCAACGGCGTATCGCCCAGCACGTCCTGGAAACTCTTCCGGACGCGGCGTTCCTGTCGAGTTCCGAACTCGCCGAACGCGCTGGGGTGAGTCAACCGTCGGTCACCCGACTTGCGGCGTCGCTCGGCTTCACCGGTCACACCGAGTTCCGCAACGCCCTGCGCCGTTCGGTCCTCCACAGCCCCGGGCGGGCGACGCCCCTGGCGACGACAGACGCCATTGCGATCGCGGTCAACGGAGAGCAGGCAAACCTGGCCACCTTGCGCCACGAGCTCGGCAACGAGGTCCTCAACTCGGCATCACTGCAGATGTCCACCTCGCATCCCCTCGGTATCCTCGGTATCCGCGCGTCCGCCGCCCTCGCCCAGTACACGGGCTACTTCGCCCGACGGGTGCACCCGGACGTACGTGTCATGTCCGACGGTGCCGCGTTGGAGGACGACTTACTGCAACTACACTCCGCCGGCGGTTCAACGGTTCTCGCTTTCGTGATGCCGCGCTATCCCCTTGCGACGCTGCGCGCACTCGATTACGCCGATCAGCTCGGCCTGCACACGATCGTCGTCGTCGACAACCCCCTCGCTCCCTTCGCCGACAAAGCTGACGTAATCCTCACAGCACCCGTCGGCAGTGGTCTGGTCTTCGATTCCCATGCGGCGGCTGTAGTACTCGCAATGAGTCTCATCCATGCGATGGCTGCGCACACCCCCGAGCGCACCCAAGCTCTCCTCCGGGAACATGAAGACCTCGTGCCCGCATGGGCGGCACCGGCGATCGAGTGAAGACGTCGAAACGTCGGGTGTGGTGGCAGTGCCCGGAAGGGCACGAGTGGCAGACCACCATCGGCGGCCGTGCGCGCCGTGCAACACGGTGCCCGTACTGCATAGGGCAGCGCGCCAGCACGAGCAACAACCTTGCGGTGACAGCCCCGGAAGTGGCGGCCACCTGGCACCCCACCCGCAACGAAACACTGACTCCAGCGGCGGTGCTACCGAAGTCGGGTTGCACAGTCTGGTGGTTGTGCCCGGCCGGGCACGAGTGGCGGACCTCGGTCTACGCCAGGGTCTCCCTCCGGAGCGGATGCCCCTACTGCGCGGGCCAACGGGCAACCGACGAGACCAGCCTCGCCCAGCGCTACCCAGCAGTGGCCGGGGAATGGCACCCCACTCGTAACGGGAACCGCACCCCGGAGACCACCACGTTCGGCTCAAGGATCGGAGTCTTCTGGGTGTGTTCTTCCTGCGGGCACGAGTGGCGAGCCACCCCGCACAGCCGCACCGTGCGCGGCACCAGCTGCCGGGAGTGCGCCTGGAGCACCACCCGCATCAGCCGTGTCCCACTCACCCTCACGCACCCCGAGATCGCTGCACAGTGGCATCCGACTCGCAACGAGGAAACGACGCCGGATCAGATCACCTACGGGTCCGGGCGGCGGGTGTGGTGGCAATGCCCGCGCGGGCACAGTTGGCGCACGACCGTGAACGCACGCACGACACCACCAGAGCAGCACACCAGCGGGAAAGAGCGGGCTACCGCACCCACCGGGAGCGGATGCCCCGACTGCGCCGGCATGCGCGCCACAACCGAGCACAACCTCGCGGCCGCGCGACCCGACCTGGCCCGTGAGTGGCATCCCGACCGCAACGCAAACCAACGCCCAGACCAGGTCACACCGCGGTCCAGTCAGCGGGTGTGGTGGCAATGCGGAACGTGTAGGCACACACCTGGGCAACCACCGTGAAAAGCCGCGTTAGAGCGGGCACCGGCTGTCCCTCCTGCGCCCGCCCTGCGGCCGCACGGTCGCCCGGCCGGTGAGATCCATACAGCGATGAGCGGAAACGATCAGAGTGCAACACGCAGATACCGACAGACGGCTTCGCGGCTGATGCCGTACTCGCGGGCCAGGGCGGTCTTCGCGGCACCCTCCCCGGCCTGTCGGTGCAGCACACGGAACTGTCGTTGGTGAGGGACTTCTTGCGGCCCGCGGCCCGCCTGCCGGCTTCCGCACCAGCCGGCCGTAACGAGACGCCGGCTGGTACGGCTTGTTGACCGATGGAGCTGTGTTAGCGGGTGGGCCCGTGGCCCTGGCGATGCGGTTCGTGGGGCACCACCGCGGTCACCGGATGTGCCGTATCCGGGCTGGTATGTTGCGCGGCATGCAGCGCCGAGCGGGACGGGACAAAGCTGCGGCCCGCCGCTGAACGGTCCCGGTCCCCGCGGCGCACCGGTTCATTACCGCAGCCCGGGCGATACGAGCCTTGTACTCC
>JAABUU010002649.1_pt1 | contig 24772 bp, 22 predicted proteins | sample 5559301 | NCBI WGS metagenome assembly JAABUU01 (sample SAMN10711884, study PRJNA513360) | rock metagenome | isolation source: Antarctica rocks | place: Antarctica: Victoria Land, Richard Nunatak white | reverse complement strand
TGCAAGCTCTTCTATAAATAATGACTTGAGACTGCGCTAAACTTGATACAGATGTGATGTAATATGTCAGATGTGTTTATCTAAAAGAATGATGAAAGAGATAAATGAAGAAAGTGCTGAACAATGAGAAGAAGTGCTGAGAATGACTCGAAGAGTTCAATAAAGATGTGCTAGATTCAAACTAGGCATAGCATCATTTGAATTCTGATTGATTTAGACATGTTCATAACAAAAATTGCTGATTGAAATTCAACTGAAATTTCTGATTTCAGTTCTAAAACAATATGTTCATGTTTTTCTGTTCTTCTGTTCTGACAACAAGCTCAGTAAAGAGTTAATCTAAAGCAACATGTTCATGTTTTTTTTATTCTGTTCTAGAAATTTCTTGATTTCTAACAAGTTTTCTGAACTCAATTTTCTGATTTCAATTCTGATTCAAGTTTAAGTGATGTAGCTTATTTTTATATTATTTACATGTTGATAGCAAGATTAATGAGCTTTAAACTAATATTATGAGTTTGCATAAAGCGAATCATATGAGTGTATTCTAACTAGAAGTTCAAAGTTGAAGAAGAAAGAAAATGCAACACGTTGTAAGTTTTACTCATGAAGACACGCTAGATTGCTAGCGTGTCAACATCAGTTTTATACTAGTTTATGATAGTCTGACATGATTTATATTAAGCTAACTTGAAATGCATGATTGCAACAGTTTGTTCACTATTTAAAATCAATCGAAAGTGATTTGCTTAATGTTCATGCAAGTCTGAATGCAAACTATATCACAATTAATTTATCAATAAATTCAACGTTTTTATAGTGTTGATTTTCAACATTGATGAGTGATTTGCAACAATTAATAAGTATGTTGATCTGAAAGTTCTTGACATTAAAGTTCTATCATTACACAAATTCTTATCATTCAACGATGTAAACTTATGAAATATAAAGAATCAGCTTCAGACTCTGATGAATTTTAATCTCAAATGATCAATGAGTTGAAATTTGCTGCTAGAGACTCATTATGAAAGATTTTCAAAAGAAAGTACTTTCATCTGAATTGTATCAATCTGAGAAATTTATCACACGCGAATTTCTAAGAAATTTACAAGCATTCACGTTGAAAGATGAATGAAGAGAAAAATGACAATGAAGAAAGAGATTGTAATGAGTACTATGCACGTTGACTTCGCTTATGTCAACAAGAGTCACAATGTCAAAAACATGCAAGTGAGTTCTTGAAAAGACTTGAGACAGATGAAAGATGAAAGATCTTTACAACGCTTCTGACTTATGTCAATGTTGAGCATGCTGATCAATGTCAATTCTTTAAATATCATTAATGTTCTTGATATTGCTTCATCATCTTCATGAAATAATTCAAATTATCATCTCTTTGATTTTCATTTCACACGTTAAAAAAAATTCATCAAGCTCATTGTTAAAGAAAGAAATAATGAGTTGAATCAAATAATTCAAGAAGTGCGCAGCGTTGTTGATTACTTCGCGATAGCTTTGCTCAATGCATTAATTCATTATCATGAAGAAAGTTGTTGATTCAATGATAATTTGTTGAAACTAGATGCTTTGATATCAAGAACAGCTATATGTCAATTTCTTATAAAGTACGCTGAACAATATCAAGCACAGATTCAACAGTGAAAAAGTCAAGCTTTGACAGATCTTGAACATTTACAGATGCAGTGAAATGTGTTAGAGATCAGCATAGAGCGAGTCAATATGAGTATCATTTAACTAGAAGATAAATGTTAAGAAAGAAAGATAGCTACAGAAAAGAAGCTGACTATATATGTGTGTTTCTCAGTCAACGCTAGACTCAATAGAAACTAATCAAGATGATGAAGTGAGAATAAATCTGACAAAACTAGAAGATTGAGTCTGACAAGACTAGAATCGTGACATTACTTCTCTTCTTCAATGATTCATGTTCGCATGAATGTATTTTCTGCTCGACTCGATTGATTGCTCAATCATAATTTCACAGACTCAGATCTGTTAAATCGTGATTGATTGAATTGTCGATTAACGCAATTTGTTCAAGTATTGAATATGAAAATCATCAATGATCTTCTGAGCATTCATAAATTCATCGTCATCAGCGTTGTATCAATTGAGATCATTGTCATAGTCATTTCATTTGATTCTATACTGAAGTCATCGTCGATATCAACGAAAATTCAATATATCATCGATTTTTCACTCGTCTTCGTCGTTTATCACTATTGAATCTGAGAGTTCGTTCTTTTGATTAAACAAGAGATTGTCGACGGCAGAACGAAGCAGATCAGAATGAAATACATCATGAACATGCATAAACTCTGATAATTTCAGTTTATATGAAGAGTTGACGAGATTTAGATTGATGAAAGAATTGAGCATTTTGTCATTTAGCTTCTTGAAAGATCTCGCTGTAATGATGTTTCTTTCATTCAGAAACATCTTTGATTCAATCTTGTAATTGATCTTCTTTCTATGTTTGTTAGCTTGATTCATCATTTGTTTTCGTGTTTTGATCAGAGCTTTACGAGCGAAGATTAATGTCTTGTTCATTTGTTCAGATATATTCTTGACTCAATCAATCTGCAAGCGTTCGCGAATGCTTTCATACTCGATGATGTCAGAGTCGAAGCTCATACAAGAATGAAAGTTCTTGTTTATAAAGAAGAGAATCAAGAAGATGATTGAGAACAAGACGTTATTGTCGACAAACTCAATCATGAATAATCACTTAAATCAGTCATCTTGCATATACAAACAGAAGAATTGAAGATATCTTTCAATGTTCTAATTGACTCATTCACTTTGATCGTCAATTTGAGAGTGATAGACTGTAAAGAGTTGAAGATTAATGTCTAGTCTTTTGCAAAGCGACTTTCATAGAATGAAGATAAATTGCGAATTTCGATCAGATACTATGAAGCTTGATAGATCATGAGTTCAATATACTCATTGAATCAGCATTTCAGCTGTCTTTTCAACAGTGATATCTTCATTCTCAGTGATGCAAGAAATATAATGTCTTTCTTTTGATAATTTGCAGATGATTGTCAGAATAACGTTGTACTCACTTGAATCAAATAGATTGATAATGAAGTTCATTGCTATGTCTTGTCATCGCTGTTCAAATATTGATAAAGATTGAAGCAAGTCATTTGATTTATTTCTAGATGTCTTTGAACGTTGACAGATATAGCAGTTTCAAATATATTGATCTATCGTTTTTCGTATGAATGATCAATAGTAGTTTCGCTTTATGATCTTTACAGTTCTATTAATATCAGAATGATCAACTGACGATTGATCATGTATCTCACGAATCAGATTCATTTGTAGAAGCTCGTTGAACGAAACTCATAACTGACTATCATGATACAAGATTTCATTCTGAGTTCGACAATTCTTCAATTTGATATCTTCATATTGTGTCTCGTCTCTTGCTATTGCTTCGCGAAGTAGCGTACAATTCTCGTTGATCTCATTAGTTTCAAGAATCTGTTTATAGATTGATTCATTGATGTTCTTCTTTAGATCAATGATTTTCATTCAATCTGACGTGAGAATTGTAGTTCGCTGATAGCAACATCATTCATTCTCAAGACTTCTAGAAACTGAATTGACTTAACGAGTCAATGCATCGACTTTGATGTTTTGTTTATCTGAACGATACATGATTTTGAAGTTGAAGTCAACGAGCTTTTATACTCAGCACATTTAACATCTACTTAGCTCTTTATCTTTCATTAATGATGTCAAAGCTTGATGATCAGTGAACATCTTAATGAATAGCTCAGTCAATTTCAGCTCAGATCGTTAATGCTTGAAGACACGAATGATTGCTAGTAGTTTCTTGTCATAGATCTCGTAATTGCACTCAGCGAGACTCAAATTCTTGCTGTAGTAGATCATTGAATGCAATGTTTCTTCATCATCATACTGAGAAAGTATATCATCGTTGACGTAGTTGAATGAGTCTGTTTCAAGAATAGTTTTTCTATTCTGATCAAAATGACGAAGAATAAAGATTTCAGTCATTCGTTTCTTCATATGATCAAAGATCGTTTGACAAGCTTGATCTCATTCAAATATCATCTCTTTTTGAATTAGTTGAATCAGAAGATAAACAATCTTCGAAAAGTTCTTTATAAAACGTTGATAGAAATTGCAGAAGTCAACGAAGAACTGCATCTGAGTGAGATTTGTAGAAATAGATCATTCAACTACTGCTTGTACTTTTCTGAGATTCATCTTTAGTTCTTCGATGAATAGCAATAGTTTCAGAAAGAAGATCTTCTGAACATGAAACTTGCATTTGTTTATATTCATCTGAAGATCAGTCTCTTGTAGTCTATGTAGAACTAATCGTACATTTCACTTATGTTTCTTCAGTGTTTTGCTGTAGATGATAATGTCATCTAGATAGATCTGACAAAACTGATGAAGATAGTCAAATAGCACGTCGTTCATATAATGTTGATAGAAAGTAGAGTCGTTGATTAATTCAAAAGACATCACGTGATATTTGTAGAAATCAAAAGAAGTGATAAAAATAGTTAAATCTTCGCTATCTGAGTGCATTCGCAATTTATTGAACGCGACAATGATGTTCAATCGAGTCAGATATTTGCTTTCTTGTATACAAGCGAGAGTCTCGTCTATTAATGACAAAGAATAGTGATTTCGTTTGATCAAAGCATTGAGCTTTCTGTAATCAACGCAGAAACGCAAGCTATCGTCTTTCTTTTTGATGAATAGTATGAGCGAAGCATATGAAGCTGAGCTAGACGATATGAAGTCTTTATTCAGATGCTTGATCAGATAATTCTTCATCTTTTGAAGCTTGTAGTCAGACATGTGATAGAGACGACTTCGAGAAGATGTTCTCTCGTTGATCAACTCAATTTTATGATCATAGAAACGATGAGAAAATAGTTGATCAGTCATCGCTCGATCAAACACGTCTAGATAGTCATGATATTTCGAAGAAAGCTTAGCTTTGACTTCTTTCAAAATCTCTTCATGTGAAAGCTCTTGTAGATTTACATCTTTCGATTTATTTCTAGCTGTTTTTAGAAGTTGATCGATGATGATCACGAAAGTAGTCACATTCAATCATTTGACTAGTGATTTATATGCTGCAGTCTCTATCATTGCTATGTTCATTGAATCGAAAGACAAAGCGAAGTTGACTGAGTTAGATGATTTCACGATTTTACTGAATGAAGATGACTTCTCGCTGAGTCGAGTGACAACAGAAGAGATAGATCTCTTTAGTATTTGAGTAAAGATTGAACTCTTTTGTTCTATCGCGATTTTCTTGCTTGAAAGAACAGTCAAATGAGCTTTGATAGAAGATTTGATATGAGCTTTGAAACTAGAAAATTGAAAACGATCATCTTTCATATCAATAGTCATTTTGATCTTGTTCATTCATGTTTTTTCAAGAATCATCTGATGTTGATTTAATCGAGTAATTAGCATAGAAGCGAAACGTTTCATATGATCTTGAACAGTTAGATTCAAATAAATTGCATGAGTAATAAGCTTTTTTGCATAATGATCATCAAATTCTCTTATTGATTTGAGCTTGATTAAAGATAAAGATTCAATTTGCAAATGATCATAAACATTCTGCACGATTAATTCATCAATGAACGAATAGTCAGCTGCTTCAGTGTCAATCAATGACTTTAATGAGTAACTAATTTCATTGCTAGATAGTACACATTCAGTAGTCAAAGATTTTGAAGCAAAGAGATCATTTAAGCTGCTTGTTGTTGAAGAAATTAACACATCTTTCATCGCGTTTTTGATGAAAGTCACTAGTTTTTTGCCTCATTCTTCAATTTCTCTGTAAATAATTTCTTCTTTTCTTTTGACATGATGATCTCATTGAGACAAGAAGTGAATGCACAAGATGTTGAAGTACTAATCTTCAGTTGAGAGCAGTTCTTTGAAAGATGATTTGATACTTTGCAGTTGAAGCAGATGATTGACATTCTTGATCATTCAGATTCAAGAATGAAAAAAGTAGCGAGTTGAACATAGCTAGTAGTCGAGATTGATGCTGATGTCGATGAAGAAACGAAACATTTTTTCGAAGCTGCTATTGATTTGACTGTTCATTACTCATCACGTAGCTGATAATTGACTCGTTGTTTGTTATTCACATCTTGAAGAAAGATCTTGAGCTTATCAAGCAAGCTAAACTCTATGAGGCAAACTGACAACGCGTTCTGAAGACGATTATTGATTTTATTCTGAATGTCGTTCATCAAAGTGATATCGTTGTAGTTCAGAAAGCTGAATATTCTAGTGAATTCTGAATAAAAGAAGCTGAAGAGCTTGTTGAGCTGCTTCAGAGCAACGTATTTGCAATGACACTTTCAAATCAGATTCTGATCTTCGTAAATTTCTTTCAGATGTTTCAGTAGCTTTGATAGTGATTGATAGAGTGAGAAAGCATCAACATGATGCTTTGCATAAATTTGCTGATCAGCATCATCTTCTACTCTAAAAATCACATAGACAATACAAATCTTTTCAGTAGACTAATGATTCACGTTGACATCGAGCTTGTCAACTATTTTGATGTTTCATGTCTTTCAGATAGAATCATCTGTTTCGATGAAAATGAGTGAATTCAAAAGCTTGATGAACTTGTGATGATCATTTTCGTTATCAAATAGAGTGAATGACTTTCGTAAGCTTCAAGAGCGTTGATCAACTTCAAAGATCGATGAAGTTTCTTTCTGATTGACTCGATGCTCGACTGACTGAATCTCTTGATGAGACATAGATTGATCAGCTTGACGTTGTTTCACTCTGAAGTTCAATCGCTTATCTTGTAGCTGATGAATCTTTTTCTCTAGCTCATTATTCTTATCAAAAGCAACTTCTAGTTGTTTCGCTCTCTTTTTGTGATCTTCTTGTATGAGAAGTCAGTGTTCATTGAGTTGTAAAGTCAAGTCATGCTGACTTCGAAGCTCGTTCAACATATTGATGACTTCGTTGAGTTGATTGCTGACTCAATGAAACAGTTGTTCTTCGATGTTTATGTTTCATGCAATAACAGCTTTCTCAGCTTCAACTGAAGCATCAATGAGTAGAAGTGAAACTCTTTTATTGACAGTGCTTCTGAGCAGATGATTTGTTCAAGACTCAACTGACTTGACGTTGCATGTCATGATGAAAGAAGATAGAAGTTGTTGAGATAAGAGTAAATGAGAAGTTGATGTTTTGAATTGATGTTTTTTGATAAGTGAAAATTCAAAGAATCTCTTGTGAATTTCAGATAATAATTGAGTGCTTTATTCAAAGAATCTCTTGCGAATAAACTGATGAAAATGAGTGTAGAATTGAAGAATTTCTTGCAATCTAAAATGATGATGCAAATTTGAAGAATTTCTTGCAAATTTTTCTTACTGAATAGATTGTTTTGTATCATCTATTCATCAATAGCAGAGTAGTAGATGATGAGCATTTATCTAATGTTAAAGATCAGCATAGAGCGAGTCAATATGAATGTCATTTAACTAGAAGATAAATGCTAAGAAAGAAAGATAGCTACAGAAAAGAAGCTGATTACATATGTGTGTTTCTCAGTCGACGCTAGACTCAATAGAGACTAGTCAAGATGACGAAGCGAGAATAAATCTGACAAGACTAGAAGACTGAGTCTGACAAGACTAGAATCATGACAAAATGAGAATTCTAAACTTCAGAAGAAGAACGAGAAATTTATGAAAATGAAGACTATTAAGATTATTGATAAAGTTAGAATGCTTCAAGTGTGTAATGATTTATCATGACTTTTCATAAATAACAAGAAATTAAATATGCATTTCACAAATGATGATGTTCAAACAGCTTGCATGAATTAAATCATCAATCAAATGCTGTTAACATTCTTTCTAGTCAATGTTTATCAAGAACTTGTTCAAAATTGTTTCAAGCTTCAAGCAATCATGCAAATTCTGCTGAGTTTTGAACTTATTGACAAATTGACTTTAATTATATTATTCTTTCTTGAAATGACTTTGATCATGAAATGAGTAAGTGTATCATCACTCTGAGTTTTTCTGCTTTAGATATCAGATGTTATTCTTCTTTTTCAATAGTTATCTCATTTTCTTTGTATCAGACACTAACTTTCATGATATAGTTTATTCAAGAACATTTTACACTTAATTGCACATCAAAAATGTTTCATGATGAGATCAAGCAAAGAGCATTAACTCAATTCACTTTCATGCTAGAGAGAGATTTCGCAGAAAATCTTAAGCGAAATGATCAATCAGACATTTTCATCAATTTTGCAGATATTATGAGTGAAAGTATGAATTTTCAGCGTGCAGAACTTGACATTCTTTGCAAGTTTACTCAAAAATTCAAATTAGTGAAGCAAGTTTCAAAGCATGCACATCAATAAAACAATTCTAACAAAGTTTACTATTATATTATCTTTTCAAGAATTGATTTTAAAAGAATTGTGACAGAGAAGTATAAGAAGAAGACTGATTTCTCAGCAAATGTTTTTTGAATAATTAAGAATAAGACTGTAATGTCAGAAAATGCAAATAGCATGAATAATGATGATTGAAAGAATGAGACGTCGATTCAAGATGTAATTTGAGCAGCAGCATGAAGACTCTTTCTAGATATATAATTCAATAACAGAGATTTTCATCACAGCACTTTTAAGCATACATGATTAAGCATGTTTGAGATTAATGCATTAGTTTTTGCTTAATGACTATTAAATCTTTGCTTTTATTGTATTCAAGATTACAGAGACTTAAAGAACTTAAACTTAATGTTTTGCAAATGCATTGCATGTGAATTTGAAGTGAAGAACTACAATTTGCTTACGTGATATCTTGACAAGTGCTTAATGATTCAAGAGCAAAAGCATTAAGAAATTTCTAGAATTAAGAACAGTCTGATTGAGAATGAATTGCATTGACTGCGTCAGAAACTGAGAAAGATGCAGCAAATATTGAGAAAGAAAGAAACATTGAACATTATGAATGAAGTTATCTACGACAAAGCTTTGCAATTTCTTAATGTGAAGAAAGCTGTCAACAAGACTTCAAACATCTCAAGTGTGAAAGAAAAAGCTGTTGCATTAGAAATAAGAAGCAGAGTTGCAAATTATCTACATTTCAGCAAGACTATTGTTAATTGTATGCAGATTTCAACGACATCAATCAACTGTGATTTTTTCAACAGTGAGTCTCAATCAACAGAATTGCAATTCTTCATATTCTTCTTGATTATTGAAAGATACAGTGAAGAGAAAAAGATCGAGAAATCTGTAAATATTATCATCAAGAAGAATGATACTTTCAGCTGATGCAAAGAAATCTCATGACAAAAAGACAATGTATGAGTACAGAAATCTGAATCGAAGAAAGATTATCAAAACAATGAGTTGATGAAAAGCAGTGAAAGATGTGTAGAATAAATACAGATTATTATCTTCATGCTTAATCATCAACGACTCAATTTCAAGAGATGATCACAAAAATATACAAAGATGTTATTTGAACTAAAGCATTAAATAAACAGAGAAGTTACACATTCAATGCATGACATGCATGAAGTGAAGAACTTTTCATCAAATACATTTCAAAATTCAAGACTTCTAAATTCTTATTGCTTTTATGATCTTTTGCATATAATTTGTAATGCACATCTTGTATCTGCAAATTAAACATGCATCAGATTTTACATTAATAATTTCATTGATTGAAATTAATATAACATAGTTTATGATTTGAACTTCATGACAAGCAACAAGCAAATCATCAATGAGTGAAAGAAGCAAAAACGTTAAAAAAAGTATAAGATGTGCAAAAAGCACAAAAATTGATCAGCTAAGTCACATTTTTAAAAAGTCAAATCTTGCTCAAATTTAATACTTTCATAAATCAAATCATCAACATCTTGCTCAAATTTAACTCAGATCTTGCTTAAATTTAATACTTTTATAGATTAAATTATTAACATCTTGCTCAAATCTGACTCAGATCTGACTTAAATTTAATACTTTTATAAATTAAATCATCAACATCTTGCTCAGATTTAACTCAGATTTAATACTTTCATAAATTAAATCATCAAGATCTGATCTGCTTAACTCATGCTGTGAGAAACGTATCAATTATAAAATCTTTAATAATTTTCAAAACTTACAGCTCTGCATGTTCTTGCTCTGTCAGAAATAGATAGTAAATAGTAAATACATTGAAAAGAAATTACAGTTTTCTTTTGACTGACTTGATAAGTTAAGCTTAATACTTAAACACTAGTTCTTGTACTCATAATAATTAAGCTTTTATCATTATAGATTTAGCTGTAAATCTGAAGATGAGTTGTATTTCTTTAATCGTCATAAGATTGATCACTTCTATGATTTACAATGCTTGTAGAACAATCTCATTAATAACTAAGCATGTGAGCATTTAGTTGAATTCAACAAGTCAATGACAATGCAGATTAGAAAGCATTCATATTTCATCTGATCAAGCTGCTATCAAAGTTGATCTTGCTGTTAATCAAAAATGATGATTAATTTTATAATGATTAAAGATCATGTTTTATTAAGTTACATTGCTGAGAGATAGAGTACAGATGTGATATAGAAAGCTGTAGAAGCAACAGAGAAAGTAAATAATAAACACATGCAATGATTGTACTTGTAGAAAGATACTGTAAAACGTGTGTCTTCATGATCTTTATTTATAAGTCAAAACAACATTTACATGTACACTTGAAAAACACTCTCAACTCTTTTATCATTGACTCAGACTTTGATCTTTGTTTTCTACTAATTGCTCGTGAGAATGTTGCAGACAGTCTCATGATATTCATTTCTCATTTAATTCATGATCATTTCTTGATCACTACAGAAAGAAATAAGAAAGAATCAGAAAAAAAACAGCAAGAAAACAATCTATTCATTAACGTTTAAAAAAATAGAAAGAAAATCATTAATTTTCAAAGACTTGAATTTAAAACTTGATATTTCATAGAACTTGATGATATTTCTTGAAATGAGTTGAAGAACATAATAGTATTCGTGAAATACTCAATTTATACATCTCAATTTCAGTCTATTCTATCATCAAAATGACAGAATTAAATTCATTATCAATGAATAGAAAATTGCATGCGTGAATAAGATCTTCATTACTTAAAGATTTTCAAGCATTCATTCGTGAATATTCATCTCATTGATAAAAAGTCTGTATTCATTCTTCATTTCTTTCTTTCTTTTCATGCATACATTCTTCACTCACTTCAACTTTGTTTGCTCTTCTCTTCTCTTTTGTATATATATATATATATACATCTTACTATTTCATTAACAGAAGCTTTGTTCTCAGATCTGAATAGTTATACTTCATTTTTTTGAGAATTTAATCTCAATTCTATAATTCTCAATTCACTCACTTAAATTATTATTGAAGAAAAGAGATAAATCAGACAGCAAGCATCAAGTGAAATTTTCACTCAATGTTTTGCAATTAAACAAATTTCGCTCTGAACTTCTTTATCTATCTTTCTATGATCTGCTTGAGATAATCAATCAGTTTGAAGTTACAAAGAATTTAATTTTTACTTCGATTCTTACTTTATTTGATTCTTGTTTAACAGACTTGAAGTGAGAGAAAAGATCAACTGTAGCACATTAAAAGATAAACATCAGAAGCAGCGTAATCAAGATCAAAGTTGAAGAAGTTGATGAAAATGTAAACATAGCTTGCATGAACGCAATCATTGAAATCACTAGCTAACTCAATCTGCTGACAATATCTATGATTGACAATTCAATCAATTCTAGAATGTTCAAATTAATGAAGTATAAAAGATCAAAGTTGAGTCTTAAATAAAATTTTCATCAAATCTGACAGATATTAGAAAGATGAATCTTTTGAACTCAATGAGATTGTGAAAGTTCAAATCATTGATTTAAGCTTTAATGATCTTTTCATTTAACAGTTTCTTTTGCTTGATTAATTTCTTGAAAATGACAAGCTATTTAATGAAAAACATTCGTTCAAGTTGCAAAAAATGTTTGCTTGAATCTACAGCAAATTCAAATCTTAACAGTTAAAAAATTCAGACTTAACTTTAGATACTATGCTGTCAAGAACAATTTAAATTCTTGCGTTTACAACATAATTGCAAAAGCTGAAGAAAGTTTTCTTTTTAAAAAAGAAGAGTTTTGAGTAGATTGATTGCATTGAGTCGAGTACTTGAGTTCAAGTCAAGTACTTAACTCATTAAGACTTGATTCAAGTCAGAATTCTTAACTTGAGTATTCAAGTTGAGTCAAGATGTTCAACTTAAGTATTCAAGTTGAGTCAGAAAATTGAAATCAAGTATTGACTTGAAATTTTCAACTCAACTCGTCAAGACATGAAGATAAATAGATAAATGTTTTATTATGACTTTTTATTATGACTTTCTATCAAATAATCTTCATGTTTCTCTTCATGTTTCTCTTTATGACTTTCTATCAAAAAGATAATGCAAAAAGATAATGCAAAGACGAAAAATCGGAAAAATTTCTATATTTAACTCTCTTGATGTCATATTTGATTTCTTAACGAGTTAAGTTGAGAACTTAAATCAAGTATTGATTTGAGATTAATATCAGATCAAGTCAGAATGTTGAAATCAAGTATTTAAGTTGAATCAGAAGATTGATATTGAGTACTTAAGTTGAATCAGAAGATTGATATCAAAACTTGACTTAATGATTAATCTAGTTCTGAGCTAGAATTCAAGACAAATACAATAATCACTTTGAAATGTTCAAGCTTCAGATAGATATGTCACATCAATGATTCAGCAAGTAAAATTTTAAGTTACAATCAAGATCATTCTTATTTGTAAAAGAAAAACTTCTTAAGACAAAGAAGCATTTTTTTCTATTCTGCTTAAATATGATGAAGAGATTCAGAATCAAGTTTTGTTGATCTCTTTGTTATCAGAATCAAGTTGAAGATATTACTTAAAATCTTCTTTAAAAGAAACAATTCATCAACTTTAATTACATATAATTATGATTGCACAACGCGTTGAATCAAAACAGTCTGACTCAGAAATAAGAAAACATTGCTGAATCAGAACTCAGAAAATCTCAAGCTTTCATTAATTTCTTCTTAAGCTTATTTTGAAGAACAAGAATGTCATGAACTGAATTTATATTTAAGCTTTCAGCATATCATTCATTTATTGCAAAAGTCGAAAAATATTACAAGTTTAAACTATGTGAAGTATTCATTGCAAAGAAATGAAAGTTTATGAATATCAATGATTCAAAGTGATGAAGCAAAAATAGTTGAATGAATTGAATTTACATTTAAGCTTTCAGCATATCATTTATTTATTGCAAAAGTTGAAAAATATTATGAGTTTAAACTATGTGAAATATTCATTGCAAAGAAATGAAAGCTTATGAATATCAATGATTCAAAGTGATGAAGTAAGAATAGTTGAATGAACTGAATCTACGTTTAAGCTTTCAGCATATCACTCATCTTTTGCAAAAGTTGAAAAATATTACAAGTTTAAGCTATGTGAAGTATTTAAATAGTGATAAACAAAAGCAATGCTATGAAATATCTAAATAGCTGCAAACAACAGCAATGCTATGAGATATTCTTTTAAGTGCTAAAGCAAATGTCTCAATATCATGTCATGCAATATCATCAGTTAAGTATTACAAGTCAAAGTCAACTTGTATTTACTCTTGATCATGTCATAAGTCAGAGATCAGAAGTCATAGTCAATAAATCACATATAATCAACTCAGTTCAGAAACACGTAATCATCATTATCATTCAACTTGAAAGAAAAGAATCATCATGATTACAAGCGACATGACATTGTGAATACAGACAATACAGTGACTATAAGTAACTCAAAGCAGAATACACATATCAGTATGATTACAGCGTAAGTATGAAGCATGATACAAAAAGCAGAATACAAGAAGCAAAATACACTTCTTGCTCAGATATTTTGCTTGATTTAGATTTGAGCAAGAAGATTCTCAAGTCAACAAATGTTGACAAAGCAAATAAATCTGAACAAGATTTGAGCAAAATATCTGAGCAAGATCTGAGCAAAATTTAAGCAAGATCTGAGTAAGATCTGAGCAAGATCTGAGCAAAATATCTGAGTAAGAAGATTCTCAAGTCAACAAGTATTAATAAAGCAAATAAATTTGAGCAAATAGATTTGAACAAGATCTGAGCAAAATCTGAGCAAAATATTTGAGCAAGAAAATTCTCAAGTTGACAAGTGTTAACAAAGCAAATAAATTTGAGCAAGATTTAAGTAAGAGAGTGTAAATGAGATTTAAGTAATTGAATAAAAGTAAGATCAAAGCAGAAAAAATTAATCAAGATTTGCATAAAAACAGAAACTTTCAACATATAATAAACAAATCAATGAATTATGATTGCTTCAAGTTACATCAATCACAACTATTAAACATTAATGTAACAAAGCGACAATTCTTTCTGTTCACTTGTAACTCTCTATGTTTGTTACAAATAATTATGTCAAAGATAATTAAATATTTTGATGTGATGCACAAAGTAACTAAATAAATAATAAATCGTTGATTGCATCAATTGCGTCAAATTTTGAAGCTTTTGCTAAAATGCAAGTTGCACATTTGTTGATGTACAATGATATTCAATCTCATCATGTCTTAATCAGTTATTTCTTTCAAAGATCACAAGAAAAGAATTCTTGAACTATCTCATAATGATGTCAAGATATCAAATATTCATTGAATTCTACAAGATGAATATCATGTTAATATAATTCAACAAACTTTGCACAATCAACTTTGCATATGACAGATAATCAAGAATACTCAAGTGAACATAAGTGATGAGTTTCATGATTGAATCAGAGAACTTTATTTACTTCATTTGTCTGACAAGAATATATTTCAAATTCTTGAGAATGAAGATTCTAAAATCACACGATTCTTTCTCATATGCATATAAAAGAAGCTGAGATTGAAGAATTATGTTGATTTGATCAATAAAAAGATAGCAGATGCAGAAATGCTATTTATTGTAAAAGTTGAACTTTGAAAAAGAATCATTGAAAGTTATGAGTGAGATATGCTTCATGCTCATTTCTGAAAGCAAGATCATTTAATATCATGATTATTTACATCTTCAACATGTTATCTTGCTTTACTAACACATTATAGCATTTGACTTTATGATTTGATTAAGATCTTGAATTTTGATGATGTTGCTTAATGAAAATATGACTTGCAACAAACTTGAGATGAATACATTGTTTCAGATCTCAACTTCATATGATCAATTAATGATTATTACAAACTGAACATGTTTGAATTCAAAATATATGAAGTCATTGACACATACTTTCAATATATTGTCTGAATCTATGTTGAAATATCATCTCATATCAGTATAAACTGTCTTCAACAGTTTTTAGATTCAACAAAAAAGATAGATAAGATTTTGAAAGTTATAAGATTTGATTAAGAAGTGAAAATAAACTTGCTTGCTGTTGCACATCATTGTCTTCATCAAGATCACGAATTGAATATTCTCTTCAAGAACTGCTTTTTCTACAAAATGAGCATTAAGAATCAACATATTGAGTCTTAATGAAATCAGCTAAATAAAATGTTGATTTATCGCTGATGTGTATGTTATTTACTCAACAGCAATTCATCTTCATACTAATATGAGCATAAATATACTTTCACAATCTTCATGAAGAAAACAGCTTCGACTTTAAGTTATCAGCAAATCGCATTTGTCTTCATGCTATCTACATGCTTATACTACATTGAAAAGTGTATTCATATGTTAGAAGCTGAAACTATCATAACATTCGTTGACAAAAGAATCAACTCAACTGTATTTCAGATCAATCATGAATTCTTTATCATCACTCAGAACAGATTTCAGATTTAGCTCTTTAACTTAATTTGATTCTGCTTAATGAGTTGTTAACAAATGTAAAAAGATATGATATGTTCTTGTCTTAATATGCTTGATTTATCATGCTAATGAATAATAGTGATTGATGAGTATTTATCTGTCGATGTTCTTGATTAATGTTTGAAAGTCATGATTGATCTTCATATTGATACAAAGTAGCTGAACATTAACTTTAAGAAAAGATTTGCACATCATAGTCAATTGCACTATCAGAAATATCTTTGCTTGAAAGAATTAATTTATCATCACATTGCATCAGATAATTTATCTAACATGCATGAGACAGCACATTCAAATGATAATGTACATTGAATGCTTGAGATCAACGAAGATAATGAGCAATTAAATATGTCATAGACTTGATAAACAAGAAAGTCACTGCTCAGCATATGTCACATTAGTTATGATTCTGTTGTATATGTAATCTTGTTAATTTTCAATGATTCATATGAAGTGAAAAAACATCATACATCACATTCATATTGATATGATCAGACAGTATTATCTTGAAACAGATGATTCTCATGTCAACTTGTCATTCAGCGTCAAATTCTATTATGAATGCAATGATTCAAACTTATGAAATGTCTCTTCTGAATCATTTTTGACTTTCAGATTACATCACGTTGAATTTATTAATCTTATTGACTTTTCTTTTGTTGCTTCAACATCTCAATCATTAAATTCTTAAACTTTCATTGAATTACAGCTTATTGCTCAATTCTTATAATTAGATCATCATTAAACAAAGATTGCATAACAGAAGTCAATTTCAACAAGCAAACTCTTCATCAGTTGAAATCTATTAGTAGCAAGCAAGACTACAAAGACTCATATTGCACAATCTTCTGCAGCAAACTATCAGTTTAAAACATATTATATCATGAGATGATGTCTCATTAATGATACTCAACAATCAGTAGCTTGTAAAGAATGAAAATGAAATGTGTTTTGTATATCAATCTTCATATTTGTATAAGATAACAAACTGACTAACTTTCTAAATATTACAATTTTAGTCTTCATCTATTTTTCAACTAGTCTTCATCTGATTTCATTCTAATTGAGTTTAGCGAGAATCTGATTTAAAAATGATGTCATTGAGTTTCTGCATCATATATGTAAGACATCAACTTAATCGAGTTTAGCACAGAGCTGAGAAATACACATATAAGAATCAAGTTCTTTTTTGTAAATACTTTTCTTTCTTAGCATTTATTTATTAGTTAAATGACACTTATATAACTCATTCTATGCTGATTTCTAACAGTAGATAAATGTTAATCAACTACTCTGCTATTGACATGTAAATAATACGAAATAATTTACTTCGTTCATTCAGAAAATTTGCAAGAAATTCTTTGAATTACTTTCATTAAAACACATTTTCAAATTTACTCAAAATTATCAAATCAATCACTCAATCTTATCACAATTTATTTATCTTCAATCTTTTACAATGACATGCAACTCTGAATCAGTTGAGTCATGAACAGCTCATCTGCTTAAAAGCATTGCTAGTAAATGAGTTTTTCTTATTTTTGTCGATGCTTCAGCGAAATCTCAGAATGTCGTTATCTCATGAAACATCAATATGAGTCAATAACTTCGTCAATGAGCTATTGATCAGTCAGATAAGATCATCAAGATGCTGATTAAGCTAAAAGATCAATGAGACATGACTTTGAAACTTAATGAGCAATGAATTGATGTTCAAGTCAATCACATCAAAAGACTTGATGAGCTAGAAATTAATTAAATGACAATAAATACTCAAGAAAAGATTATCATCAAACTACAAGAGAAAGTCTTGAATCTAAAAAAGAAACAGCATTCAGCGAATCAGTCTTGATCTCAACAGTCTATAAAATTTCAAACTTCTATCAAGAACTATACTTGACGAAAGTCATTTACTTTATTCAACAATAATCATCACAAGTTCTTTAAGTTTTTGAACTCATTTATATTCATTAATGAAGATGAATCAACATGAGACAGCTGAAGAATTAAGATAAATGACAAGCTTCAGACAAATGTTAATCACTTCAATAATGAGAATATCTGTATTGTTTATGTGATATCTAGACTAGAAAATGATTCTGCTGAGCACATCTTCGCTCAACATTGACATGATGCTTTGCATTCATACATCTTGATCAACGAGCTATTTGAGCATCTGAAAGAAATATACAATGAACTGAATAGAAATCGAAAGTGTTGTCGTAAGTACAACACTCTGAGACAAGCAGAAAAGTCTTTCAATGTCTTTTATTTCAACTTTATGAAGCTATTCAGCTATCTTGAATACGATGATTGCACTCTGATGAACAATCTTCAGAATAAAATCGATAATCGCTTGCAAAACACTTTATCAGTCTGTTCAGAGAATTTTACTTCGCTTACTCGCTTAAGAATCTTTCTTCAAGATGTGAATAATAAACAGCGAGTCAATTATCAGCTACACAGTCAGCTTCGCACTGTCATCATCAAAGTCACTGTCGTATCTGATAAATGCACTGCTACTTCATCATCAATGATGACTTTGATAATTGATTATGTTAAGTCTACTTTCTTTTCTATCTTTGAATCAGCAAGATCATCTATCATCTGCTATACTTGCAAGATCTCAAGTCATTTGTTCAAGAATTGTTCTCAGAACAAGATCAACACTTCTGCATCTCATGCATTCACTTTTCATCTACATGAGATCATCATTTCAAAGAACAAGAAGAATGAGAAAATGTCTTCTTTCAAAGATAGCGAGGCAAAAAACTAGTGACTTTCATCAAAAACGCAATGAAAAAGATGTTAATTTCTTCAACGATGAGCATGTTAAATGATTCTTTTGCTTCTGAATCTTTAACTACTGAATGTGTACTTTCTAACAATGAAATTAGTTACTCATTGAAGTCATTGATTGACATCGAAGCTGCTGACTATTCATTCATTAATGAAGTGATCGCGCAGATTGTTTGTGATCAGTTGCAAATTGAGTCTCTGACTTTAATCAAAGCGAAGTCAATTCGAGAATTTAACGATCATTATGCTAAAAAACTCATTACTCATGTCATCTATTTGAATCTGACTGTTCAAGATCATACAATTGACACAGCTTTTATGTTGATTACTTGATTAAATCAATATCAAATGATTCTTGAAAAAACATGAATGAACAAAATCAATCTAGTAATTGATATGCAAATTGATTTTCTTTGATTTTCGAATTTTATTCTCAATTCAAAATCAATTGTTCTACTCACAAGCAACAAGATAATCACGAAGCAAAAGAGTTTGACTTTTACTCATATACTGAAGAGATTTTTCACTATCTTTCAATTCAGTCTGAAATCACTCTCTTTCAATCAGTTCAATGAGAAGTCAGTTAAACTAATTGAACAGTTAAAATCGCGCGATACGACTTTAACTAACATCAAAAATTCTAAATCAACGTTCAGTCTGAATTTATTCTCTTTCAGTTCAATGAACATAGCAATGATAAAGACAGCAACATATAGAATGTTAGTCAAATGATCAGACATCAAGATCTTTGCTGTTATTATCTTGAAAATCAATTGACTCATAACTACAGTCAAAAACAAGTCTGAAGAAGTGAATCTGCATGAGCTTTTTCATGCTGAAGCTTTCAAGCAAGTCAAAGTCAAGCTTTTTTCTGAATATCACGACTATCTAGACATCTTCGATTGAGCAATGATCAATCAGCTATCATTGCATCATTTCTATGATCACAAAATTGAGTTGATCAATGAAGAAACATTCTCTTGAAGCAGACTATATCAGATGTTCAATCACAAGCTTCAGAAGATAAAGAAGTATCTGATTAAACATTTGAACAAAGAGTTCATTTTCTTCAGCTTTGCATCATACATCTCGCTCATTTTGTTCATTGAAAAGAAAGACGATAGTTTGCATTTCTGCATCAATTACAGAAAGTTTAATGCTTTGATCAAATGAGATCACTATTCTTTGTCATTGATAGACGAGACTTTCGCTCGTATACAAGAAAGCAAATATCTGACTCAATTAAACATCATTGTCGCGTTTAATAAACTACGCATGCACTCAGATAGCAAAGATTTGACTATCTTTATTATCTTCTTCAACTCATACAAATATCATGTAATGCTCTTTGAATTAATCAACGAATTGACGTTCTATCAACATTATATGAACAACGTGTTGTTTAAATATCTACATCAGTTTTGTCAGATCTATTTAAATGACATTATCATTTACAGCAAGATCTTGAAGAAACACAAGCAACATGTATAATTAATCTTGAATAAACTACGAGAAGCTGATTTACAGATAGACATTGATAAATGCAAGTTTCATGTTCAGAAAATCATCTTTTTAGAACTTTTAATGTCAATCGAGAGACTTAAGATGAATTCATGAAAGATGCAAGCAGTCGTTGATTGATCTACACTCAATAATCTCACTCAGATGCAGTTCTTCATTGACTTCTGTAATTTCTATCAACGCTTCATCAAGAACTTTTCAAAGATTGTTCATTCAATGATTTAATTTACTCAAAAGAAAATCATATTTGAATGAAATAAAGTCTGTCAAACTGCATTCAATCACATGAAGAAATGTATGACTGAGACTTTTATACTTCGTCACTTTGATCAGACTTGCGATTTCATTCAATCACGTCAATGATGAAGTTTTGTCTCAATATGATGATGAAGAAGTACTACATTCAATTGCTTTTTATAGCAAGAACATGTCTTCTGCTGAGTGCAACTACGAGATATATGATAAGAAACTGCTGATCATAATTTGAGCTTTTGAACATTGATGACTTGAACTGAAGTTGATCAACATTTCTATCAAGATGTTCATTGATCATCAAGCACTCATCTCATTGATGAAAGACAAAGAGTTGAGCAAACATTAAATGCATTAAGTTCAGAAGTTAGTTGACTTCAACTTTAAGATAATGTATCAATCTAATAAACAGAACATTAAGATTAATGTATTAACTCATCAAGCTGACTTTGTGCTCAGAGATTTCAATGATGAATGCATTCACTATCAATAAATCACTATTCTGACGTTGAATTGAATGAAGATTGCTGATCTAAAGAAGAACGTCAGTGAGTTAATTTATAAACAAGTTCTTGACGTGAATGAAATCGACAAGAATTGTACTTTACTTCGTAAAGCAAAGATCAGAGACGAAGCACAATATAAAGATATCAAGCTGAAGAATTGTTGAGTTCAGAATGAAATCTTATACAAAGACAGTCAGCTATGAGTTTCATTCAATGAATTTCTGCAAATGAATCTGATTTGTGAGATGCACAATCAATTCTCAATAAATCATCTTGATATTCTTAAAACAATGAAGATCATCAAATGAAACTACTATTAATTGTTCATGCAAAAGACAGTAAATTGATATATTTGAAACTGCTATGTTTGTCAATGATCAAAGACATCTAAAGATAAATCAAATGACTTGCTTCAATCTTTATCAATATCTGAACAGCAATGACAGAACATAGTCATAAACTTTATTATTAATCTATTTGATTTGTATGACTACAACGCTATTCTGACTGTCATCTGCAGATTATTGAAAGAAAGACATTATATTTCTTGCATCACTGATAATGAAGATACTACAGTTGAAAAGACAGCTGAAATGTTGCTTCAATGAGTATATTGAACTTACAATTTATCAAGCTTCATTGTATTCAATCGAGATTCTCAGTTCATCTTCATTTTCTGAAAGTTTCTTTGCAAATGACTGAGCATTTCTCTTTGATTGTTCATTGTTTATCATCTTCAGATCAACAATCAAAGCAAATAAGTCAATCAGAATGTTGAATGATATTTTCGTTCTTTCTGTTCATATATGCAGAACGACTGATTTAAGTGACTACTCATGATTGAGTTTGTCAACAATAACATCTTGTTCTCAGTCATCTTCTTGACTCTCTTCTTCATGAACAAGAACTTTCATTCTCATATGAGCTTCAATTCTGACATCATCGAGTATGAAAGCACTCGTGAACGTCTGCAGATCATTTGAATCGAAGATATATTTGATCACATGAATAATACATTGATCTTCGCTCATGAAGCTTTGATCAAAACATGAAAACAAATGATGAATCAAGCTAATAAGCATAGAAAGAAGATCAATTATAAGATTGAATCAAAGACGTTTCTGAACAAATGAAACATCATTACAGCGAAATCTTTCAAAAAATTGAATGACAAGATGCTTAACTCATTTCAGATCATTGAGTCTGTTGACTCATTCTATAAGTTGAAACTATCAGAAACTATGCATATACATGATGTATTTTATTCAAAGCTTTTTCATTTTGTTGTTGATGACTTTTTATCTGATCAAAAGAATGAATCTTCAAGATTAATAATGATAAACGATGAAGATGAATGAAAAATCAATGATATACTAAACTTTCAATGCTATAAAAGATGACTTCAATATCAAGTCAAATGAAAGAGTTATGACAATGATCTCAACTGATATAACGTTGATGATGATGAATTTATGAACACTCAAGAAATGATTGATGACTTTCATATCAAAATATTCAAGAAAAGTGCACTAAGAAACAACATTCATGCAAATATGAATAGTCAAGAAAAGAAAGTAATGTTATGATTTTAATTTTCATTTATTCTTCAACTAGTTTTTATTTGATTTCATTTTAATTAAGTTTAGCAAGAATCTGATTTAAAGATGATGTTATTGAGTCTCTGTATCATATGTGTAAGATGTCAACTCAATTAAGTTTAGCACAGAACTGAGAAATATACATATAAGAATTGAGTTCTTTTCTGTATATACTTTTCTTTCTTAGCATTTATTTATTAGTTAAATGACACTTATATGACTCACTTTATGCTAATCTTTAACACTAAATAAATTGTGCTCAATTTTCAATTATCAATGTTCAGATTAAAGATCTGAATGACTTTATTCAATAATGTCTTTTATCTTAAATGAAATGATATATTAATGTATTTATGAATATACTTTGCAAATCATATCTTGTCAATGATTGAAATGATAGAAGTGAAATTATACATATAACAATGAAGATTCAGAATGCTGTGTATATCAATGAACTGCTTTCATATTTCAAGAGATAATTTAAATCAACATATCAAATATATGTCATTATTAAAAAACAAGATGAAGCTGTCTTGCATAATGATTTGAAATATTCAATTCAAAACATCATCAAGAAACTTGATATTAAAAAGAAACTTGATGTCAAGAAGAAACTTGATGTCAAGAAGAAACTTGATGTCAAGAAGAAACTTGATGTCAAGAAGAAACTTGATGTCAAGAAGAAACTTGATGTCAAGAAGAAACTCAACATCAAGAAGAAACTTAATGTCAAGAAGAAACTTGACATCAAGAAGAAACTCAACATCAAGAAGAAACTTGACATTAAGAAAAAACTTAACATCAAGAAGAAATCTTCTATCAAGAGAAAGTCTCATATCAGTATGAAGTTTCATATACTATGATATGATTTGATGTACTAACTGATATAAAACTCAGAACATTCAGTTACAGTTTAAACTTCATGTCATCTGTTTTAAATGAATTTGAAAACATTGACAAATTTTAATTCAATAATGAAGAAAAAAATCTATCATCATCATCTTAATATTTCAACAAGATAAATAAACATCACTTTAATAAAATATTAAAGACGTTTACATTTTACAACATTACAATTTCATCATGTTTCAAACTGACTTTTAAAATTATATATTTCATGTTCATATTAATATGAAGATTGTTGATGAAGTTTTCAGAATCATAATGATGATGTTGATGTTAATTCAAGTAAAATGCAAGATCATAATGTAACTTACTTAAAATTGAAATGTAAATGCATATGATTTCAAGTATCAGTCAATGAATTCTCAAATCATCAATTTATTAAATAAAGAAAATAAAGAAAATAAAGAAAGAAGATGATTTACATGTATTACAACATAATGACATTATATTCTTTAATTACAAACTATGCATCTGTTGCAATTAATCTTCATACAGACATGTATATGTTGTTTTGTGTTACTCATAATCATCATATTGTTTATAATCATAAGATTGTATCATTTTAATCATGATGTTGCTTGTACATGTATTCTGTTCTCTGTATTTTACTGCTTATCAATCATACTTATGTTGCAATTATATTAATGTATTTTGTTTCATGTTATCTATAATTATCATGTTGTTTGTAATCATCATGTTGTTTGTAATCACAAAATCACATCATTTTAATCATGATATTGCTCATATATATGTTTTGCTTCTTGTATTCTGCTTCTTGTATTTTGCTTCTTATGTTCTGCTTTTTATGTTCTGCTTCTTATGTTTTGCTTCTTGTATTCTGCTTTTTATATTCTACTTCTTGTATTTTACTTCTTGTATTTTGCTTCTTATATTTTACTTCTTGTGTTCTACTTCTTGTATTCTGCTTCTTATATTCTGCTTCATACTCACGCTGTAGTCATATTGATATGTGTATTCTGCTCTGAATCACTCGTAATCACTGTGTTGTCTGTATTCACAGTGTCATGTCGCTTGTAATCATGATGTTTCATCACTCATTTCATGCTTTCGTTCATATTCAATGTGTCACTCAATACTAGAACAATGCATCTACACAGTGTAGATTGATCTAAAGATTGTACTATCTTACAAT
>JAABUU010002646.1_pt1 | contig 24816 bp, 21 predicted proteins | sample 5559301 | NCBI WGS metagenome assembly JAABUU01 (sample SAMN10711884, study PRJNA513360) | rock metagenome | isolation source: Antarctica rocks | place: Antarctica: Victoria Land, Richard Nunatak white | reverse complement strand
CGCCCCTACCCGGAGAAGGAGAACCCCGACGAGCAGGTCGGGTACTCAACCGCGTCCCGAACCGACGATCCGCGCCTCACACCGAACGATCTTTCACCCACAAGATCGTCGGTGGATCGAGGCTTAGCCGCCGTACGGGCCGACCCCGCACGCGGGCCGGTACTCGACCGGCTCGTGCAGTACGCCGGCGCTGCTTCCGGCGCGACGAGCGTCGCCGTCGAAGCGAGTCTGCAGCTGGCCCAGGTCGCCGTCGAGCTACTGGCCTAGGTCCGGCTACGCCCGACGATGAGCGGCGCCCAGTACAAGAAGCTGCACTTCGACGATGAACTCCGCGAACTACTCCGGCAGGCGAGTATCGACACCAGGTTCCGGCCTCCCTGCCGCAGCTACGGCAATACCAGCAGCAGCGTTAGGCAGCCAACCCCGGCTCGCGCCGGCACGGCGACGCCCAAGAGATCCTCGGGCAGATCCGCAACGACCTGACCCACCCCAAGCTCGACTCTCCCAACGGGGTCTACACAGTCCCCGGCGCGCTCAGCCGCTGAGACGGGACTTGAGCAGCGCCTTGCCCTGCTCAGCGCCCTTGCGGCTCTCGGCCTGCGCCTTGCGGAAGAAGCCCGCGAGCTCGGTGTCGCCGTCCCGGTCGGCATCCTGGGCGTAGGTCTCCAACCGCAGCACGTTGCTCAGGCACACCTCGGTGAACCAGATGATGTTGTAGTCCTTGTCCTGGGTACCGGTGACATGCCCGGTCTCATCACTGCCCGTCGTCATAGCCCTACCTCCACGCTGCGTCCGATCAAGTGCTTGTTCTACTCCCCCCGTTCGCAGCACGCCACCCCCTCATCCCCCGCAGCCGGTCGCGGTCCCGGCCTCCTTGCATCAGCCGCCCGGCTGGGTGGCCCGGCCAGCCCCCCGTCCGTACAAGCACCCCACGCCACGGGTGCGGTAAACGCCACCCGCAGGCCTCCGCTTCGGCCGGCCGTCGGCGAGCCCTGCTCCGCTTCAGCACCGAACGCGGTGTCCAACCCGGTCAGGTCAATCGAACGCCGGTCGCTGTCCGGGACCTGCCCGATGACTACCTGCAGCACCTCCAGTGCGACCAGGACCTCGCGGGTGACGTCCTCGACCGGGCGCTCGGCCGCCACCGACACCAAGATTCCGCGGCCCTCATACCAGCCGAGGATCGGCTCGGTTACCTGCCGGTAGAGCGCAAGCCGGCGGGCGATGACCTGCTCGGTGTCATCCGAGCGGCCTTCTTGCTGCGCCCTGGCCAGCAGCCGTCTGATCAGCTCGTCCTGTCCGACCTGTAGGTACAGGGCGACGTCGGCTGTCATGTGGAGCTCGACGCTCATCCGGTAAACCGCCCGGGCCTGCTGCATCGTGCGGGGGCAGCCCGTCGAGGACGTAGCCACCGGAGTCGTTCTTTGCTGCCTCGAGCGCCTCCCGGACCATGTCCAGCATCACGCCGTCGGGGACCAGCTCCCCCTTGTCCAGAAACCCTTTGACCTGCCGGCCCAGGTCGGATTCAGCTGAGACGTGATCTCGCAGCAGGTCACCGGTCGCGATGTGCGGGACCCCGAAATGCTCAGCGATCAGCCTGCCCTGGGTGCCCTTACCGGCACCTGGAGCAGCCAGCATCAGCACACGCATAAACAACCTCTAAATCGGGCGACGACCGGTCGGTCCCCCCGGCCCTGCGCGCGGCAACCGGCAGACCCCGGCACCAACACCCTGCACGACGGGGCACCCCGGCCGCTGGCAGCAAGCCAGCCGCCAGGTGCCACGCGGCGCGGACCGGCCGCGGCGAGCGCCACCGAGGCTAGATCCCCGCGGGAGAAGGGGTCCCCGCTTCCGGTGCTCTGATCGCGAGCTGCTGGCAGGTCTGGTCCTACGCCCGCCGGGGCCGCACACTCATCGTGCTCCATCCCGCCACTGACGGAGGTCCGATGACGATCCCTTCGCCCTTCCCAACGCCTGAGCCGCTGCCCCCCGACCCGTTGCCGCCGGACCCGCGCGAGCCACCTTCGCCCCGGCCGGGCCCGTCGCCGACCGACCCGTCTGCACCGCCCCCCATGTAGGGGTGGGCGGGTGTAGGGTTTCCCGCACGCGCTCTGCCGCTCGGTCGGGGAGTGTCCGAGAGACGGTGTGACTGGTCCCTAACACGCCGGGTCTGATCCGGCGGGGAGGACCAGCATGAGCTGGAGTAAGGGACCGGGCCTGCGGCACCTGACCTGGGGCCGGCGGACCACCCGCTCCGCGAGCTCATCGACAGCCCCTGAGCACCAACGCCACTCAAGCGGATAGGCAGAAGGTGTCCGTTTGTCTACTTCCGCTCCCTGGAGCTGCGGCACAAGGTCGAGGTGTACCACCGCACCGGCGGTCCGACAGGGTGATGGAGCAAATCATCCGAAGGGGGGCTGCGGGTCGCCGGTAGCGCGGCCTCGGGGTCGGGGTCGGTCCTGAGTGTCAGAGCAGTCGTGCGGGTCTGGCTGGGCGCCGGTCAGGAACGGTGCGATGAGGTCGAGCGGCAGGGGGAAGACGATCGTGGACTTCTCGCCGCCGAGCTCGACCAGGGTCTGCTGGTAGCGCAGTTGCATCGCGGCTGGGTTCCGGCTGAGCACCTCGGAGGCCTCGAGGAGCTTCTGTGACGCCTGGAACTCGCCCTCCGCGGAGATGATCTTCGCTCGTCGCTCACGTTCGGCCTCCGCGCCCCTGGCCATGGCTCGCTGCATCGCCTCGGGGATCTCCACGTCCTTGATCTCCACGGTGGTGACCTTGATGCCCCAGGGTTCGGTCTGCTCGTCGATGATGCGGCGCAGGCTGTCGTTGAGCTCGTCGCGCTCGGACAGCAGCGTGTCCAGGTCCGCCCGGCCGAGCACCGACCGCAGCGTCGTCTGCGCGATCTGTGAGGTCGCGACGGGGTACGCCTCGACCTCGGTGATGGCGCGGGCCGGGTCGACGACCCGGAAGTACGCGACGGCGTTGACCCGGGCCGGGACGTTGTCGCGGGTGATGACCTCCTGCGGCGGGATGGTGAGGGTCACGGTGCGAAGGTCGACGCGGATCAGCCGGTCAAGCATCGGGAGCAGGAACACCAGCCCGGGTCCGGCGAGTGGGCGTAGCCGCCCGAGCCGGAAGACGACCCCGCGCTGGTACTCGCGGAGCACCCGGCTGCTTGCCAGCATGAGCGCAGCCGCGGCGAGGAGCACCAGCAGCCCCACGGCCAGGGCCGTCACCGCGCCTGCCGGTGGTCGGCGGCCCAGCGCGTACGGCTTTCCGGTGTGACGCGCAGTCCGGTGGCAGCCGTCGGGGCGGGGAAGCCGGTAGGCGTGCGGCGGAAGTGCTCGGTGAACCGCTGCGCCAGGACCGCGCAGACCGTGAGCGGGACGGCGAGGACCGCGAGGTCGCCAGGCTGGTGGTGTCGTACGGCAGTGACCGCTAGCAGCAGCGCCGCCAGGGCGATCAGGACCAGGACGAGCCCGCGGTGGAACCGGGCGGCCTCCGAGTGCGGCCACGGCTGGGTCGGTCGGGTGAGCTCGCGACCGTGCGGCGAGCTGGTGCAGGCCGTCTTGACCGGGCATGCGTTGCACACCGAGGCCTTGGCCGGGTAGCGCATGAGCTGCCGCTGCTCGTCGTAGCCGATCGGCCAGAGCATCTGGTCCTGCGGGCATACCCACGCGTCGTGCTGCGGGTGATAGCGGAACCCGGCTGTGCGGTAGCGGTCCGCCCGCGCTGCTGTGCCGGGCGAGCCGGTCCAGGGCGCTCCCGCCGACGAGCAGGACGCCGGCGTACCCGGTGAAGAGCAGGACCTCGGGGGCGACAGTCACCGCCTGCTACCCGGGCGGCCGGCCGGGCCCGCAGCGCCGGCGCTGACGAGCTCGGAGATCTCGCCGATCTCGGTGAACAGCACGTCGTGCGGCTCGACCATGATCTCGTTGCTGGTGCGGTGGCGCACGCCCAGCCAGCAGATCCACAGGAACGGCAGCGCGCCGCGGGCAACTGGAGGGCCACACCGACCGGCAGCTGCTGGCCATCACGGCCGCCTTCAGCGCCGCCGTCAAGCGGTGCGACGGCCCCGCTGCGCTGGCTGCCGCCGACCCGCTGCAATGAGCCCCGGCTGCTGGTCCTGCACGCCCGCTCCCGCGGTGCCCTCGCCGCAGCCTCCTGCCTGGCGGGAACCGCACTGACTCTGTCGGCGCTCGAGCCGTGGCTGGTCGCCCAATGGCACTACGGCGAGATGGTGCGCCTGCCCCTGTCGTTCTTCGGGGCGATCTTCGGGGCGATGGTCGCCGCGATCGCCCTGGCGGGCACCCTGCCCTCACCCTTAGAGCAACTGGAGGCCAGCGCCCCACAGCACTGGGTGGCCTGGCGCGTCGCACACGGCTTCGTCGCCCTGGCTGTCGGAGCAGCCCTCATCGGACCGGCCCTGCCGTTCGCGGCCTGGGGCGCGCACTGCCTGCTGCGCGACCTGACGGGCCTGCTCGGCCTCGCGCTCCTGGCAGCCGCCGTCGTGGGACCACGGCTAGCCTGCCGTGCTTGTACGGCGCGGCCGCCTACCTCACCGGCGGCGTGTCCTCGACCGGTCCCAGAGCCGTCTGGGGCTTCCTCACCCAGCCCACCGGCAGCCTGACCGCCGACCTCACCGCCGGCTCGCTGTTCGTCGTGGGGCTGCTCGCCTGGTCAAAACAGCGCTGAAGGCACGACCGCGACCCTGGGGCAGCACGTCGCTCAGCGTCCCCACGGTCGGAGGAGTCGGCGGACAGATAGCGCTGCGAGAACCGCGCCACTTACCGCTGCTAGTCACACCTGGCCGCGGTGTCTCACGACAGGGCGTCTCAGTTCCCTGGTTGAGAGACGTCAGGGACGTTGTCGTTGTCCCTCTGCACCGGGCTCTTTCTCGGGCAGGTGTTACGGGAACACCTTGCCCCAGTCCTGGCTGGCGTCGATCGCACCCGACCACCCGGGCCGTCTCCAGCAGCAGCACCACGCCGGCGTGAGCGACCGTCCCGACACCCTCACCGTCGACGCGCAGACCGGGACGGGACGGCTATGTTTGCTCATCTGAAGAGTGCTCCTCGACCTGGCTCGAATGTGACCGTCGCAAGCCACATTCTCGCTGGTCAGGGGCACTTTTCGTGTTCCCACACGGCACCCCGGTGAAAGCCTCAGGGTAGTATTCGTTCATGCCCGCGTGCGTCGATCCCGCCGCGCTCCCCGACCCGACCGACCTGCACGAAGAGCAGGCGCTCGCTGGCCTGCAGCAGCTGCGGCCGCAGCTGGACGCGGCCCGCTGGGAGCAGGTATGCCCGGACCCGGTCGGGCAGCGGCCCCGGTGCGCCATCGTGGCCGACAACGTCGTGGTGGACGCGGCCGCTGACTGGCGCCGCTGGCGGTGACCATGAGCGGCCGGACGCTCTATATCGACGACTTCGTCACCGACGCCGCAGTCCGCTCCCGCGGGCATGGCGCGCTGCTGCTGGCGCACCCACGCGGCAAGGCGGAGGAGCTGGGGGCGAGCGCGCTGGGCCTGGACTCGGGAGTGCAGCGTTACGACGCTCACCGCTTCTACCAGCGTGAGCGGCTGTCCCTCGCCGGCCACCACTTCGCCCCGAACGTCTAGCCATGCTGATGGACGCGGAGATGGCCGAGCAGCCCGCACTGCTGGCCCGGCTGGTCGACGGCTTCGCCGGCGACGTGGCCGCGGTCGCGGGCCTGGTCGTGGAGCCGCCGTCCGCCGTCGTGCTCGTCGGGCGCGGGTCCTCGGACAATGCGGCGGTGCTCGGCCGGTATGCGATCGAGATGGCGACCGGCCGGCCGACCGCGCTGGCCGCCCCGAGCCTGACGACCCGGTACGGCGGGTTACCCGACTACCGTGGCGTGCTGGTTGTGGCACTGAGCCAGTCGGGTCAGACCCCGGAAATCGCCTCGACGGTGCGTGCCCTGCGCGCAGCCGGCGCTCGGGTGCTGGTGATCACCAACGACGAGCGCAGCCCGGTGGCAGCCGCGGCGCAGCTTGTGCTGCCTCTGGGGGTAGGCCCGGAGCGGGCGGTGCCGGCGACGAAAACTGTGACGGCCCAAATGCTAAAGCTGCTGGCGGTCGCGGCGGCGCTGGGGCCGCTGCCGCTCTCGCGCGAGGCGCTCGAGCCGCTGCCGGCCGCCGTCGCCGGGGTGATCGCCGACCGGGCGCCGGCGACGGCGCTGGCGCAGCGGTGGTCCGGCGCCGACGGCCTGCTGGTGGTCGCCCGCGGCCTGCTGCTGGCGGCCGCACTCGAAACGGCTCTGAAGGTACGGGAGTCGGCGGGGGTTACGGCCATCGGCACCTCCAGCGCCGACCTGCTGCACGGGCCGATCGGCGCGGTGCAGCCCGGGTCGGCGGTGCTGCTCGTCGACGGCGACCCGGCCACCGCGGCCGACCTGCGCGACCTCGGCGCACGCCTGGTGGCGCTCGGCGTGTCCGCGGCCCGGATGGGCACCGGCGGTGACGACGAGTTGGCGCTGGCGCCGGGCCTGGAGCCGTTGCTGCTGCCAATCGTTGCTACTGTGCGCGGCCAGCAACTGGCCGGTGCGCTGGCCCGGGTTCGTGGCCTGGACCCCGACGCACCGGCCGGACTGTCCAAGGTGACCCGGACCAAGTGAGGCTGTGCCCGACTCTCAGCGGGTGGTGGGCGGCGGCATGTCCTCGAAGATCAGGCCGGCGTGCGACGACGCGGCCAGCGCGCGCTGGCGCTCCGTGCGGACCGTCCACACCACCAGCGGGCAGCGCAGCACCCGTCGCCAGAACGTGACGGCCAGACTCGGCAGCGCGTCGACGTCGTATGTGAGGAAGTCCGGTCGGGTCACTACGTTGAGCGCCATGCTCTCCAGCAGCCGCCGGCGGACCGGTCCCAGCCCCTCGCCGGTCAGGTCGCCGGCGATCTGCCCGCGGACGACCTGCGGCGCGTGCCGACCGAACCAGCGCACGATCCGCGGGTCGAAGCTCTGCACCGCCCAGGGTCCTGGGTAGCCCCGCAGGCACGCCAGCACCGGCGGTCCGATCACGTCGGCGGCGACGCCGTGCTTGAGCTCGACCAGCAGCGGCACCCGGCCGCCTAGGACCGCCAGCGCCTCGTCGAGGATCAGCAGCGGGCCGGAGCTGTCAAGCACGGGAAGCGACCGCAGGTCGGCGGTGTCCGTCTCCGCCACCACCTTCCGGACCCCGGTGACCCGCTCGGTGTCCGCATCGTGGATGACGAAGGCCACCCGGTCGGCGGCGAGCCGCACGTCGATCTCGACGGCGATGCCGGCGTCGACGGCCCGCTGCAGCGCGGCGCAGCTGAGCTCAGGTGCGCCTGGGCCGTGCAGGCCTCGGTGCGCAATCGGGATCTCGACCAGCCATGGCGCGGCGGCCCGGCTCATCGACGGGCCGGCACAGGAGCTGCGGTGCGGCTCATGTCCGGGCCGCCAGGATCGCGGCAGCGGCGTCACGACCGCTGCGGACGGCGCCGTCCATGTACCCGGCGCTGTCGACGGCGATGTCGCTGCCGGCCCAGTGCAGCGGTCCAACCGGTGCGCGCAGCGCCGCGCCGTAGGAGGTCCACACCCCTGGCGGCAGGTACGCCGCATAGCAACCGCCGCTGTACTGCTCGGCCGCCCAGGACATCTCGCGGTACTCGAGCGGGGTGCCGGCCCGCTCCCCGAAGTACGTCGTGAGGTTGGCGAGGACCGCCCGTCGGCGGTCGGCGGGGTCGCGGCCGGTCCACGCCCGCGCATCCGCGCCTTCGAGGAAGCCGAGCAGCACCCCCACCCGACCGTCGGGTGGGCTGTTGTCGAAGACCACCCGGACCGGGCCGGTGTCGCTGAGCAGCTGCCCAGACAGGCCTTCGTCGCGCCAGAACGGCGACGGGTAGGCGACGAATACCTTGATGACCGTGCCCATTGGGGTCCGCTGGGTCAGCTGGCTGCGGTGCGGCGGCAGCACCGGGTCGTAGCGCAGCTGCCCGGCGAGCGTCGGCGGGATCGCGACCACCGCGTGCGGTGCCGCCACCTGCGGGCCGCCGCCGGCCACGACTACACCGTCCGGGCCGGACCGGACCGCCCAGGCCGGCGAGCCCAGCCTCACCCGGTCCCCGAGCCGGGCGGCGAGCCCCAGCGCGATGCCCTGCGCCCCCTGGCGGAACCGGCGCTCCTGTGCGCCGCCGGTGGTCGAGGTCAGTGCGGCGAGACCGCCGTTGGACCGGGCGTAGAACAGCACGTGCAGCAGTGAGATGTCGGCGGGCTCGGCGGCCCACACCGCCCGGGTGACGGTGGCCAGCCGCTCTCGCGCCGTCTGGGTCCGCACGTGCTGCTCCAGCCAGCTGTGGAACGTCATGCTGTCGAGCGCGCGGGCGTCCGGACTGCGCCACGGCTCTCGGGTGTCGACGCCCGCGGTCAGCGCGTCGAGGCCGGCGTACGCGTCGCGCAGGTCGGCCATCACGACGGGATTGGTGTCTGGCACCGGACCGGCGTAGCGGTGCGCGACCCCGTCCCGGACGTCGAGCCGGTCGCCCTCGTCGTATGTCGGGAAGGTCGCGCACCCCAGCTCGGCGGCGAGCTCGAGCAGTGCGGTGTGACGAGGGCCGACCCACTGGCCGCCGAGGTCGATCGCGGTGCCGTCAGCAAGCCGGTCGGTCAGCGTCCGGCCGCCGACCCGGTCCCGGGCCTCCAGCACGACCACGTCCAGGCCAGCGGCGACGAGCGACGTCGCGGCCGAGAGCCCCGCCAGCCCGGCCCCGACCACCACCACGTCGCACCGTTCGCTCACGTCTGCTCTCCTGGCTCGGATCTGTTGCGCAGAGGCACATCCCAGCGGGGCACGTCCTGCAGCCGCGCCCACGTGGTCCAGGCCAGCAGGCCGGCCATGCTGGCCATTGCCGCGCCGGTGGTTACCTGCCCGCTCTGCGGGTCCCAGGACTCGCAGGCCAGCCCCTGGTCCATCGGCGTCTCGACCAGCTGCCGCAGTGGGTCCCGGTCGGCGTGGCCGGGGGCCAGCAGCCGATTGGCCAGATCGAAGCCGGAAGGGTACGGGAAGTGCGCTGCGCCTGCTCCGCCGAAGGGGCCGTCGTACCAGTGTGGATCCTCCTCGCGCAGCCACCGGCGGGTCGCCTCGTGCACCGGGTCGTCCCAGCCTCCGACTGCCCAGAACGGCAGTGTCAGCAGCCCCAGCGGCGGCTCGTCGCGCAGCTCCGTGCGCCCGTCTGCGTCGCAGGCCCAGGCCCACATCGGGCCGTAGGGCCCGTCGACGACGAGGTGATCGGTCAGCGCCCGGCGGACCGCGGCCGCGCGGGTCCGCAGCGCCCCCCCGGTCCAGTCGGCGTCGAGCAGGGCACCGGGCGCGGCGCCGTCGACGAGGGTGGCCAGTGCGTCGAACGCGGCCGCGAGCAGTGCGTTGCCGGTCGTCGCGTACGGGTGGTCGGTGGGATCATCGGTCGGGAGCAGGAAGGTCCCGTACAGCGCCCACTCCGGGTGCCGCCACTGCTCCACCCGGCGCACCAGCGCCTGCAGCGTCGAGCCCACGCCGGGCTCGGTCAGCACCGACCAGTCGTCGGCGGCGGCCACGTAGCGGGCGACCGCGAGGATGGGCGCGGCCGCCTGGTCCAGCTCGAAGCCGGGGTACAGGCTGGTGCCGTTGAGGTACAGGGCATGATCGGGCAGCCGCTCGCTCCCTGCCCTCAGCGTCTCGACCAGCACCGCTCGGGCCCGGTCAGGGTCGACGAGCAGCAGCGCCGGCAGCGTCCAGCAGTAGGCGTCCCGACTCCAGAACGCCGCACAGACGTAGTAGTGCGGGCTGCGGGAGGTCAGCAGCACCGGCCGGCCGTCGTCGAGGCAGTCGGCCTGGGCGTAGAACCAGCAGAAGAAGAGGTTCTCGGCCAGGCGCGCGCCGAGCGGGCCCTCCACCGGCAGCCGATGCTCGGCCAGCCATCCGAGGGTGTCGGCCAACAGCGACGCGAACCCTCGCCGCCGCAGGTGCAAGGCTGTCGCCGCGGCACCGTCCGGCTCGGGCGCGACGCCGAGGAAGACCTCGCAGGCCAGCTCCTCGCCGTCCCCGAGGACCGAGGGCCGGATGGCCCGCCAGCCGGTGCCGCTCCCGTCGTCGGTCAGCTCGGCGCCCTCGCCGGCGCGCCAGGCCAGGGCGAGTAGCGGCAGGCCCGCGCTCAGGCCGACCACCCGGCTGCCGGTCCAGCCGTCGTCGCGGGCTTCGAGCACGCCGGCGACCGGCTTGCCGCGCAGGTGCTCCACCGACGTCGACGACCAACCACCGGACCAGCCCAGCTCGACCTCGGCGGGCTCGCCCCGATGGCGGTACAGCAGCCGGAGGACGACCCCCCGCTCCCCCACCGGGGCGACGTACCAGCCGGTCAGCTGGCCCTGAGGCAGCTCTGCGGTGAAGCGCGGCAGCCAGTCGCCGTCGCGCTGCCACCGAGGCTGGAGGCGCGCGCGGTCCCCGTCGACCGTCAGCAGCGGGCTGGCCAGACCGTCGGTGCCGCCGTGTGCGGTCAGCACCCCGGCGGCGGCCGCGAGCACGACGCCGAGCGAGTCGACGCTGCCGGTACGCCGGTCGATCTCCGGCAGGGAGACGGCCAGGTTCCCGGTGGGGATGGAGTTGGGGGGCTCGGCCAGCCGGGGAGCGAACGTGCTGAGATGGGCTCCGCTCACGGCTCTTCGTCCAGCCCGAGCAGCCGCAGCGCGTTGCCGGCGAAGACGGCGTGCAGCTCGGCCGCCGACAGCCCGAGGTCGCGCGCGATGCGGACCTGGTCGTCGTAGTAGCGTCGGACCAGACCGCGCGGGAAGTGCGCCGAGTCGGAGCCGAACACCACCCGCTCTGGCCCGACCGTGTCCAGGAACCGTCGGAACAGGTCCGCCACGGTCAGTGGGTACGGCATCCAGCGCACCCATTCGTTGTTGCCGGAGGTGTCCACCAGCACGTTGGTGCAGGTCCAGGCCAGCTGCAGCAGCTCGCCGGGGTAGCCGCAGCCGAAGTGCGGCACGACGAAGCGGACGTACGGGAATGCCTTCGCCACGTCGTGCAGGCGCAGCGGGTCGATGTTCGGGTGTGCGCCGGTGCCGCCGCCGCCGTCGTGCACCCCGAAGTGGATGACCACCGGGATGCCGAACTCCTCGGCGACCTGCCAGACGGGGTGCAGCGCCGGGTCGTCGATCGCACCGAGCAGCGTGGGCGCGAGCACCTTGTAACCGCGCAGACCCAGCTCCGCTACGGCCCGGTGCAGTTCGGCCGCGGCACCCGGGGCGAACGGGTCGTGGTGGGCGAAGCCCACCATCCGCGGGTGGCCCGCGATCGCGGCGGCGAGCGCGTCGTTGCCACCGCCGGTGAGGAACACCACCCGCTCCAGCCCGGCGGCGTCGATCTCCTGCTGCCAGCGCTCTGCCTGTACCGCGGCCGGCGGCTCGTGGGCCTCTGGGTACGGGAAGTCGTAGGCGTCCCACCACTCCTCCTGCGCGCGGCGCCAGCGCCGGTCGAGCTCGTCGGCCTTGCGGTCGCCGTAGGCGCGGCGATATGCCCGCGTCGCCGGGTCCGGCTCCGGGTCGGGCACCGGGAAGTGGCAGTGAAAGTCGACGATGGGCAGCCCCCAGGCGCTGTCGGTCCCGACTGTGCTGCCGGTCACGACTGCGCGGCCGCGGCGAACAGCCCGGCGGGGTCGTGCGCCGGCCGGCCGTCGACAACGGTGGCGAGAACGTTAATGCCGCCGATCTGCTCGGTCGGCACCGTCGTGGGGTCGTCGGCGAGCAGCACCAGGTCCGCGTCGAACCCGGGGCGCAGCGCCCCGGAGCGGTGTGACCGTCCGGCGGCGTACGCCCCGCCGGTGGTGTACGCGGCGAGCGCGGTCCGCGCGTCGATGGCCTCGTCCGGGCCGAACGGCGCGCCGCTCTCGGTTCTCCGCGTCACCATCGCCTGGATGCCGGCCAGCGGCGCCCCCGGCGCGACCGGTCGGTCGGAGCTGCCGGCGACGACCACACCGGCCGCCAACAGGCTGCGCAGCCGGAAGCCGTTCGGCTTCTGCTCGGAGTCGGTGAGGGCCAGCATCAGGTCGCCGAACGTCGGCAGGAACGAGGGCTGGTGGGCGACCACGACGTCCATCGATGCCAGCCGGGTGATCTGCTCGGGCCGGATCAGCGCGCCGTGCTCGACCCGGTGCGGCCGGGCGGCGGCGGTTGGGCCCGGGTTCGGACCGGCGGCAGCGGCCTCGGCCAGTGCGTCCAGCAGCAGGTCGAGCGCCGCGTCGCCCATCGCGTGCGCGGCTATCTGCCAGCCGGCCCGCGCGCCGGCCACGATCGAGCGTCGCAGCACCTTCGGGTCGTCGTCGAAGTCGCCGGTCGCACCCGAGCCGTCCAGCCAGATCTTCATCGCGCCGACCTCGAGCCAGCCGTCCCCGAAGCCGGTGCGCAGACCCAGGTCGAGGCTCCGCCCGATCGCGTCGTCGGGATGCGACCCGAGCGCGTGCAGCACCACGTCGTGCACCATCAGCTGCCCCCGGGCGTGCAGCCGGCCGGTCTCCCGCGCCAGCTGGTACGCGGCGATCTCGGCGGGGCTGTGGTCGATCCCCGGCGAGCCGATGCCGGCGTCGACGAAGGTCGTCAGGCCCTCGGCCGCGTACGCCCGGGTCGCGGCGCCGATCGCGGCGGCCAGGTCCTCGATCGACGAGGGGCCCCGGTGCGCCTTGACCAGGTCCATCGCCGACTCCTCGAGCACCCCGTCGGGCTCACCGACGGCATCCAGCCCGATCCGGCCGCGGCCACCGGTCGCTTGCCCGGCGGTGATGCCGACCTCCGCGAGCGCCGCGGAGCTCAGGACGCACATGTGCCCGGAGAAGTGCGTGAGCCAGACCGGTCGGCCGCCGGCTGCCTCGTCCAGTGCGGCGCGGGACGGGTGCTCCCCGATCGCCAGCCCGAGGCCGTACCCGCTTCCGATGACCCAGGCGGCCGGCGGCAGGTCGGCGGCGTACCGGGCGACCGCGGTGAGCAGCGCCGGCATCCCGGTCAGCCCGGACAGGTCGAGCATCACCAGCCTCAGCCCGTAGGAGGTGGTGTGCACGTGCGCGTCGTGCAGCCCGGGAATGACGGTAGCGCCCTGGGCGTCCACCGTCGTCCGCGCGGACAGGTCCGCGACGTCGTCGCCAACCCCGACGACTCGGCCGTGCAGCAGGCCCACGGAGGTGGGCGGCGGGCCGGCCGCGGCGGGGTCGAGCACCCGTGCGTTGTGGACGATCACGTCGAGCTTCACGGTCCTACCTCCGAGTGGGTGCCGGAGAGCTCGGGGAGCATCCCGCCGGCCGAACGTGGGCTGTCCGGCGAAACCACCGCAACGCGCAGGTCGGCGGCCTCGACGTTGCGGGGGTGGTGGCAGGCGGCCGACCGGCCGCCTGGGTACGTCACCAGCGGCGGCTCGACCTGTTGGCAGACGCTGCTCGCGGCCGGGCAGCGGCTGGCGAACACGCACCCGGCGGTGGCCCGGCCGGTCGTGGGGGGTTCGCCCTGCAGCAGCTGGCGGTCCTCGAGTCGGACCGCCGACACGACGGGCACCGGCACGGCCGCCAGCAGGGCCTGGGTGTACCAGTGCACCGGCCGCGCGAACAGCTCGTCGGTGGGTGCGATCTCCACGATCTTGCCGAGGTACATCACCGCCACCCGGTCCGAGACGTGCCGGACCACCGACAGGTCGTGCGCGACGAAGACGTATGCGACTCCCAGCTCCCGCTGCAGCTCCGCCAGCAGGTTGACCACCTGCGCCTGGATCGACACGTCGAGCGCGGAGACCGGCTCGTCCAGCACGAGCAGCCGGGGCCGGACCGCGAGCGCCCGGGCGATGGCGACGCGCTGGCACTGCCCGCCGGACAGCTCGCCCGGGTACTGCTCGCCCTGCCGGTCGGCCAGTCCGACCTGGGCCAGTAGCCCGGCCACCGTCGGCTTCTGCTCGCCCGGCCGGTCACCGCCGGCGGCGATCGCGCTGGCGAGGGTGGCCGCGACGCTGCGGCGTGGGTTGAGCGAGCCGAAGGGGTTCTGGAAGACCAGCTGGAGGTCACGGCGCAGCGCGCGAAGGGCGCGCTCCGGGCTGCGGGTCATGTCTGCGCCGGCGAAGGTGATGGTGCCCTCCTGCGGCCGCAAGAGCCGCACGATGCACTGGGACAGCGTCGTCTTGCCGCAGCCCGACTCGCCGACGACGCCGAGTGTCTGTCCGGCCGCGACCCGGAAGGACACGTCGTCGACGGCCTGCACCGCCCGTCCGCGCCGGCGACCGGTGGCGGAAAAGCTCATCCGCAGGTGCTCGACCTCGAGCAGCGGCTCGAAACTGCGCGAGGCGTCCATCAGCCGGCCACCGTGGGCGGCAGCGGGAGGGTGTCGGAGAGCCAGCAGCGGGCCGCGTGGCCGGGCTCGCCCGGCGCGGCGGTCAGCGGCGGCAGCGCGTCGCAGGCGTCGAAGCGGTGCGGGCAGCGCGGCGCGAAGCTGCAGCCGTCCCCGGCGCCGGCGGCGGAGCACGGCGTGCCGGCGATGGCCTGCAGCGTCGCCCGGCGGGGCTGGTCGATCCGCGGGGTGGAGGCCAGCAACCCCACCGTGTACGGATGCCGCGGGCTGTCGAACACCTGCTCCACAGTGCCCTGCTCGACGACCCGACCTGCGTACATCACCACCACCCGGTCGGCCACCTCCGCGACGACGCCGAGGTCGTGGGTGATCAGCAGCACGCCGATGCCGTCCTCCCGGCACAGCCGCCGCAGCTCGACCAGGATCTGAGCCTGGATCGTGACGTCCAGCGCGGTCGTGGGCTCGTCGGCGATCAGCAGCCGCGGCCCACAGGCCAGCGCGATGGCGATCATGACCCGTTGGCACATCCCGCCGGAGAACTGGTGCGGGTAGGAGCGGGACCGGCTGGCCGCGTCCGGGATCCCGACCCGGGTCATCAGCGCGACCGCGGCCTCACGCGCGGCATGGCGGGACAGCGGCCGGTGCAGCCGCAGCTGCTCCACGATCTGGTCCCCGACGCGCGCCACCGGGTCCAGCGCTGTAGCCGCGTCCTGGAAAACGAAGCCGATCTCGCCGCCGCGGACCGAGCGTAGGTGCTTCTCGTCAGTGGTAAGCAGGTCCCGGCCGCTGAAGTGGACCGCTCCCGACACGGTCGCGCCCTGCATACGCGTCAGCCCCAGCAGGGTTTTCGCGGTGACCGACTTGCCGGAGCCGGACTCGCCGACGACGCAGACGAGCTCGCCGGGTTCGACCTGCAGCGAGACGTCCAGCACGGCCGGTACGGCGCGGGCGCCGCGGCCGAAGCTGACCTTCAGCCGGTCCACGGACAGCAGGGGAGCCATCAGCCGGCCGCTCGGATCCGTGGCTCCACCAGTCCCGCGGCGACGTCCACCACCACCGACATGAACACCACCAGGAACGAGCCCAGCAGCACGATCACCAGGATCGAGGGGACGTCGAGCAGCCCGATCGACTGCTGCGCGTATTGGCCCACCCCGTGCAGGTTGAAAATCGTCTCGACCAGGATGGCGCCGCCGCCGACGACACCGGCGATGTCCAACCCCCACAGCGCCAGCAGCGGCACCGCAGCCAGCCGCAGGACGTGCCGCACCATCAACCGCCGTTCGGTGACGCCGCGGGCGTACACCGCCTGGACGAAGCTCTGGCCGCGGACCTGCAGGATGGACGAGCGCAGCACCCGGGAGTAGAAGCCGGCCAGGCCCAGCGACAGGCTCAGCCACGGCAGCAGCAGGTGAGTGAACCAGCTGACCGGATCGCTGGTGAGCGGCACGTATCCCCCGCTGGGGAAGATGCCAGTCCGGTAGGACAGCACGTAGAGAGCGACGGCCGCCAGAACGTACGTCGGGATGGATACGCCGGTGATGGCCAGCACCCCAACAGTGCGGTCGACGAGGCCGTCCGGCTTGCGGGCACTGGTGATCCCGATCGCCACCGCCAGCGCCATCCACAGCACCGCCGCGCCGAGGGCGAGGGAGAAGGTCGCCGGCAGGCCGGCACGCACCTGCGCCAGCACGTTGGTGTTGTTCGCGTAGGACACCACCGACCCGGTGAACACGTGCCGCATCAGCTCCACGTACTGCACCCACACCGGCCGGTCCAGACCATAGCTGCGGGTCACCGCCGCGATGGTGTCGGGAGACGCGCCGCGGCCGGCGATGCGCAAAGCCGGGCTCCCGTTCGGAATCACTTGGAAGATTAGGAAGGTCGCGATTGAGACGTAAAAACACACCAGGAGGCCGGCGAGCGTCCGCCGCGCTGCGAAGGCGATCATGTTGCCGGCCTGGCCAGGGCACCGGCGCCGGTCGACGCCCTCATCCCCTCGCCGATGAAGTTGAGCGACACGGTCGTGGCCACCAGCATCACCACCGGCGCGAAGAGCTGAACCGGGGAGGTGATGAGCACCTGTATGCCGGCCGCGATCATCGTCCCCCACGAGGAGCTAGGGGGATGTACGCCGGCCCCCAGGTAGGACAAGCCCGCCTCCAGCAGGATCGCGTTGGCGACCAGCAGCGGCATGAACACGACCATCGCCGGGGCGACGTTCGGCAGCACCTCGGTGCCGAGGATCGTCGTGGTCCGCTTGCCCAGCACCTTGGCCGCGCGGATGAAGTCGGTCTCCCGCAGCACCAGCACCTGGCTGCGCATGGGCCGGGCGACGTACGGGATGTAGACGATGCCGATCACTCCGATCGGCAGCACCAGCGAGTTGCCACCGATCGTGAGCGGCCCGACCTTCAGGCCCCCCAGGGTCAGGGCGGTGCCCAGCGCGATGCCTAGCAGGACCACCGGATAGGCCCACAGCATGTCCAGGAACCGGGAGATGACCCCGTCGACCCAGCCGCGGTGGTAGCCCGCCAGCGCGCCCAGGATCGTGCCAAGGCCCACGGTCAGCAGGGCCGCGACGACGCCGATGAGCAGCGTCGTGCGACCGCCGTAGAGCAGTCGCACGGCCAGGTCACGGCCGTTGCCGTCGGCTCCGAGCAGGAACTTGGAGTGCCAGGTGGGTCCGATCGGGACACCGAGGTCGGACACCACCGTCTTCGGTCGTCCGCCCACGACGATGGTGTCGCTGAGGTGGTTGGCGTCCGGGCCGGTGCCGGCGACCAGGTGCGCGTAGAGCGGTGCCGCCAGGCAGGCCAGCAGCACCAGGGCGAACACGCTGAGCCCGACCAGCGACAGAGGGCTCGGGCGCCGACGCCGACGCGGCCGCAGCCGCAGCCGCGGCGAGGCGACCTCCACGACGGCGTCGGTCAGCTCCGCGGTCACTACCGCACCAGCTGCCAGCTGCTGTAGTCGTTGTAGTAGATCGGGCTGAAGATCGCCTTCGAGTAGTCGATCCGGTCGGACAGGTACTTCGGCAGCTGCGCGTACCCGAACGGCAAGATCTGTGCGGTCGCGTTCAGCTCGTGGTCGACGGCGGCCCACTCGCTGGCGACGCTGTCGAGCTGGCTGCTCGGGGTGCCGCCCAGCTTGCTGATGGTGGCCTCTACCTTCGGGTCGTTCACATGGCCGTAGTTCAGGTTGGCCGCGGTCCCCGCCGCCGAGAACGGCAGCGTGAAGTCAGCCGGGTGGGGGAAGTCCTGCGCCCAGTCGCCATAACCGGTCTGCGCCTTGGTCGCCGTGTTGCTAACGGTCGAGGAGTAGACGGCCGGCGCGAGCAGCTTGGTGGTGACGTTGAAGCCTAATGACGTCAGCAGGCTGGCGTAGTAGTTCACGTACGCGTCCCGCGGGGCAATGCTGGTCCCCCAGACCGTGACCGGCGCCCCGGTCAGGCCGGCGTCGGCGAGGATCTTCTTGCCCTTGGCGAGGTCGGGCCCGTTCGGCTGGCCCGCGCAGTCTCCGGCGACGTGGCCGGCGATCCCCGGCGGCAGGAAGTTGCAGCCGGCCGACAGCTGGCCGGACGACAGCCGGATCAGCGCCTGCCGGTCGATCGCTGTGGCGACCGCGAGCCGGGCCTGTGCGTTGTCAAACGGGGCGATGCTCTGGTTCAGCCAGAAGTAGTAGGTCCAGGGGATGGCCTGTGTGCTGTAGCGGTTGCCGGCCTGTGCCTTGACGGTGGCCAGCAGCGACCCGGGGACGCCGCCGCTGGGGTCGTAGGCGTCGACCTGGTTCTTGAGCACGTCCTCGGCGCCGGACAGCGCGTTGCTCTGGGTCTTGATGGTGATGGTGTCGAGGTGACCGGTCGGGATCCCGGGCAGCTTGTACGCGGCGAAGGCCGGGGCCTTGGTCATCGTGAAGCCGTACGTGCCGTCGACCTTGGAGATGACGTACGGCCCGAGCCCGGGCGGCGGGGTTGTCGCGAGATTCTTCATCGGCGTGCCCGCGGGCACCAGGCCGGCGCCGCTGAGCGCCAGCACGTTCTCGAACGGCCCGTAGGGAGCGGTCAGGCTGATGATGATCTTCCCGCTGGAATCGTCGGTGGTGATGCCGCTGATCGCCGTGGCCTTGCCGCTCTGGTAATCGGCGGCACCCTTGATCGTCTGGGTGAAAAACGAGACGCCACCCCAGTTGAGCTTGATCGCCCGCTCGATCGTGTACGGGAAGTCGGAGGCCTTGACCGGCGTCCCGTTCGAGTACCTCAGGCCCGGTCGCAGGTCGAGGGTGTAGGTCGTGCCGCCGTCGCTGACGGTCGGGAGGGCGGTGGCCAGCCCGGGGACGACCGTGGTGCCGGCGTCGCCGTTGGCACGGGCGTAAGTCAACAGCCCGGTGTAGGACAGCCACACGGAGTCTTGCGACCCGGCGGCGTAGGCCATCTGCGGGTCCAGCGACCCGGGCGAGGCGCCCAGGTCGACGGTGACCGACCCGCCTTCGCGGCCGTTGCCGGCGACCTGCCCGCCGCCGCCTGGCGAGCCGGAGCCGCCGGAGGAACCGGAGCACGAGGCGAGCGTCACCGCGGCCGCCACCGGGAGCAGGCCAACCAGCCACCGACGTCTGCTGTACAGCCTCATCTGAGCCCATCCATCCATCTGGGAGCGGGGTCGACGCACCGAAGCCGGTCGCCGGGCAAGCACTAGCGGACCGCCGCGTGGGCAGGCGTTGCGGTCGCCCGACCGGTCTCGAGGCGGTCGACCACGGTCGTAGCGAGCGCGCGCAGCTCGCGGCCGAGGGCTTGGGCGTGCGTCGGAGCGGCGCCGGCCCCCAGCTGCTGCCTGGCCTGGTCGAGGCCGAGGGCCACCGCCCCCAGCGCGCCAGCGCCGTCGCCGAGCCGCGAGGCCACCAGCTCGGGCGCCGCCGGCAACGCGGCGGACAGCCGCTTGCGGGTCTGCTCGAGTGCCTCGTCGAGCGAGGCCGACCCGCGGCCGCCGAACACGATCATGTCCAGGTCATACGCCACGGACATCGCCACGCACACCGCGTACACGGCGCCGACGATCTGCCCGCGCAGGGTGGCCCGGGTCCGAGTGTCGGTGCTGCGCGGGGACAACGAGAGGGCGCCGTCGGCGCACCCGAGCGCTGTCCTTGCCGCGGTCAGCGCGTCGCCGCCCAAGACGTCCTCCACGACCGTGCCGTCGAGCGCGATGGGCAGCGACCCGAACTCGCCGATCAGCCCGCGGGCACCCGTCAGCAGCTCGCCGCCCACCGCGACCCCGGTACCGACCCCGGTACCGACCGTGATCATCGCGACGTCGTGGAAACCGGCAGCGGCGCCGGCGCCCATCTCGCCCACCAGCGCAAGGTTGGAGTCGTTGCGGACGGCGACGTGCCCGGGCAGCAACTCGCCGAGACGACGGGCGAAGCCGGTCCCTTCGACCTCCGTCAGGTTGGGAGCCTGCGCGATCTCCCCGCTGCCAGGGACGACGGCGCCCGGGACACCGACGACCGTGGCGGCCAGGCCGTGGCGGACGACGTCGGGGCAGCCGGCGTGCAGGGCGTCGACCAGCCAGTCGGCGATGTTTGGACCGCCGGCCAGGTGTGCGGTCGGCTGCCGCCAGGCGGCGACCAGGCCGGCTCGCTGGTCGACGACGACCAGCCGCGTGTTCGTTCCGCCCATGTCAACCCCGCAGACCAGCTCCTGGCCGCCCCGGAACTCCAGCGTGCGGGTAGCCCGCCCGCCGTCCGGACCCTTGACGAGCGACCCCTCCACCACCAGGCCGGAATCGATCAGGTCGCGGACGACACGGGAGACAGTCGCCTTGCCGAGCGTGGTCTCGCGCACGATCTGCTGGCGGCTGGTGGCCCCGGCGGTGACGAGCGCGCGCAGCACGAGCCCCGCGTTCACCCGATGCACATCCGAACTCTCCACGCGTCCTCGTTCCAGACCGGAACTAAGCGGATACCGAATAATTGCCGTCCCCGGTGGGTCTGTCAACAGGCACGGCCGGCCCAACGCGGAGGAGACCTGATGGGAACGACCAGCTTCGACGTGATCGTCGTCGGGCTCGGCGGCATGGGCAGCGCGGCGGCCGCACACCTCGCCGCGCGCGGGGCCCGGGTGCTGGGTCTCGAGCAGTTCACGCCCGCGCACGCCCGGGGCTCGAGCCACGGCGACACCCGGATCATCCGCCAGGCCTACTTCGAGCACCCCGACTACGTGCCGCTGCTGACCCGGTCCTTCGAGCTGTTCGCCGATCTGGACGCAGACGACCCCGGTCTGCTGGTCGAGACCGGCGGTCTCATGCTCGGGACCCGCGACAGCCAGACGGTGGCCGGGTCGCTGGCCAGCGCCAAGCGGTGGGACCTGCCGCACGAGCTGCTGGAGACCGCGGAGATCCGGCGACGGTTCCCAACGTTCGCACCGGCCGCGGGCACGCTCGCTCTGTTCGAACAGCGGGCCGGCTTCGTCCGGCCGGAGCGGACGGTCCTGGCGCACCTCGCCCGGGCCGCCCACCGCGGCGCGGACCTGCGCTTCAACGTGCAAGTGCGAGGCTGGGCGGCCACCGGCGACGGCGTCCGGGTGCGTACAAGCGCCGGCGAGCATCGCGCAGACCGCCTAGTGGTGACGGCCGGCGCCTGGTCGCCGCAACTGCTGGCCGACCTCGGACTGCCGCTGGTCGTCGAGCGCCAGGTGCTGTTCTGGTTCGACCCGATCGCGAACGTCGAGGCGTTCGGTGTCGGTCGGCACCCCGTGTTCATCTGGGAGCAGCCGGGCGGGCTGCAGCTGTACGGCTTCCCCGCGGTGGACGGCCCGACCGGTGGCGTGAAGGTCGCGTTCTTCCGCGCCGGCGGGCCGGCCGACCCCGACCGGCTGGACCGGGAGATCCACCCGGCAGAGGTCGAACGCATGCGCGTCGAGCTTGCTCGCTACCTCCCCGGTGCTGCCGGGGACTTCCAGCGGGGGGTTGCCTGCCTATATACTTCGACGCCCGACGAGCACTTCGTCATCGCGCCCCACCCCCAGCACCCGAACATCGTCGTGGCGGCCGGCTTCTCGGGCCACGGGTTCAAGTTCGTCCCTGTGGTCGGGGAGATCCTGGCCGACCTGACACTGACCGGAACCACGGCACAGAGCCTCGAGCTGTTCGCGCCGTCGAGGTTTGCGGTGACCTGAGCCGGCCGACATGGCCACACTCGGCGCCTTCCACCGACTCTAAGGAGCGCCATGCCGAGTGCCGAACGCCACCTCGAAGCGGACGTGGCAGTGATCGGCGCCGGTCTGGCCGGGCTGATCACGGCCCGCCAGCTGGCTGCCGCCGGGGTCGACGTCGTGGTCCTCGAGGCCCGCAATCGACCCGGCGGTCGCATCCTCAACCAGGAGATCGACGGCGCCCACGTCGTCGAGGTCGGAGGTCAGTGGGTCGGTCCGACGCAGCACCGGGTCTCGGCACTGATCGGTGAACTGGGCTTGGCGACGTTCGACACGTACACGTCCGGAGCGAATCTCTTCGAGCACGACGGCCGGCTGCGCCGGTACCCCGGCGAGATCCCACGGGTGAACCCAGTGGCACTTGCGGACGTCCAGCTGGCGATGACCCGGCTCGAGCGGATGGCGAAGCAGGTCGACCCGGCCGCACCGTGGGAAGCGGCCCGAGCCGACCGGTGGGACGCCGAGACGGTGGCCTCGTGGACCCGCCGACAGATGGGCACCGCGCTCGGCCGGACGCTGATTGCGCTGGCCTGCGAGGCGGTGTGGGCGGCCGACCCGGCCGACGTCTCCCTGCTGCACTTCCTGGCGTACGCAAGCTCAGCCGGAGGCCTGAACCAGCTGATCTCGACCGATGGGGGCGCCCAGCAGTCCCGGGTTGTCGGCGGCTCGCAGCTGATCGCGCTGCGGCTGGCCGAGCAGCTGGGCGACCGCGTCGTCTACGACGCGCCGATCACGGCCATCTCCCACGAGCCCGACGTCCGAGCGTGGGGGTCCACCGTCGAGGTGAGCGCCCGGCGGGCCGTGCTGGCGATGAGCCCGGCGCTCACCGGCAGGCTCGCCTACACACCGGCGCTGCCCGCGCACCGCGACCAGCTAACACAGCGGATGCCCAACGGGTCCGTGATCAAGTGCAACGTCGTCTACGACGAGCCGTTCTGGCGGGCGGCGGGCCTGTCCGGTCAAGTCACCAGCGACACCGGACCGGTCAAGGTCGTCTTCGACAACTCCCCACCCGACGGGAGGCCCGGCGTGCTGCTGGGCTTCCTCGAGGGGGACCAGGCCCGCCGACTGGGCCGGTTGGGGCCGACCGAGCGGCAACGGGCGGTGGTCGACTGCCTCACCCGGTTCTTCGGGAACGAGGCCAGCCGTCCGCTCGAGTACGTGGAGCGGGACTGGTCGGCGGAGGAGTGGACCCGCGGCTGCTACGGCGCCTTCTTGCCGCCGCACACCTGGACGGCCTTCGGGTCGGCCTTGCGCACCCCGATCGGAAACCTGCACTGGGCTGGCGCGGAGACCGCGACCGAGTGGATGGGCTACATGGACGGTGCCGTGCAGTCCGGTGAGCGGGCCGCAGCAGAGGTGCTGGAGCACCTCTCCGGCTGACGGTTGCGGTCAGGTGCGCACACCGCGCCGGTCGCCTCCGCCACCGCGACCTGGCGGGCGGCGATGACCTCTTCGGCCCGACAGCCTCGGTCGGCAGCACGGCACCAGAGCACCGTGGGCGAGGGACCAGTGGCCGGTGGCCCCGGCGGTCCGCGTCGTTTGCCGGCCCGCAAGATCGCGGGTCCTCACCGGTTCATCTGAGACGACAAAGGCGGCAAGTCGGGGGGCTGAGATACACCCAGGTCCTGTTTGACCATCGGCTTACGAAGATCGACCCACGCGGACGGGGACGACGCCTCGGCGTGCCTCGGGCGGTGCGGCCGCAGACTAAATCGCCGGGACACGTCTACCGACGCGGCTGGTCCGTCCGGGGCCGCCGGCAGCACCGCCGGTCCGCCACTGGCGCCGGTGTCGCCGTCGGCTGGCGTTGTGCCTAGTTTCACCACTGCAGCTGGTCGGCGGCGTCCTGGTGGTTCCGCTGCGCATCGGCATGCCAGCGTGCGGTCCCGGCCGCCAGGGCCGCGACCGCGCCGACGAGCTCGCCGGCGGCGTGGGTGGTCATCGGCTCCGACGGCCCGGCCGGAGTGGGTGAGCTGGTGGGTCAGGAACCGCAGGTCCATCCACCTTCGGGCTCTTCGGCCTCGTCGACGCCCCAGGGCGCGCGGGCGGCTCGGTCGTAGCGGCCGGCTGCGGCGCTGAGCGAACGCACCGCCACCGGACCTGGCGGGATCCGGGACCGGGCGATCGCCTGCGTGCTGCTGTTCACCGCTGCGGATCGCCGAGCTCGTCGCGCTCGACGTCGATGACCTGTCGATCTCCCCCCGCAAGGGGCAGCTGACCGTGCGCCGCGGCAAGGTGACAGGAACAGTGCAGGCCCGTCGGCACCGGGCAGCCTGCGCCGGGCGGCGAGCCAGGTATCGAGAACGGTGCGGGACTCGGCGTTGACCGGGACCTGTCGGTAGCGCTCGCCCACGTGCTGGGTGGCGCCGTCGATCGCTCGGCGACGAACAACGCGGACAGGCTCGCCGGCCACAGCCGTCTTGAGACGACCCGCCGGTACAGCCTGCTCAGCGACGCCGACCGACAAGCCGCCATGGACAGCCTCGTCGTCGACTACTGACCAGCCGCCAGCGACTCCTTAGCGGAGGATCCTGCGCTGTTGCTACTCACACCCCTTTCCTGTGCGGCTCCGCCTTTGGGATGGCTGATGCGCGGCGGCAGGCGCGCCCAGGACCGGGTTAGTGCACCGGCGGCGATGGCTGGGAAAGCGAAGACGGGGTGTTGTCCGGTGTGAAGTGGGACTGCAGCCCGGTGATCATCATTTCGACTCCTTGGTGGAGCTGGGTGGCGCCGTCGTAGCCGGCGAGTTCGCTGGCGAGGGCGCGCAGCCGGGGAAACTGTGCCAGCGGCAGCCGGTGTAGGCCGAGGCGCAGCAGGTCGTCGGTCTCGTCGGGGTTGTCGATGAGTTCTTGTAGTTCGTGCAGGACGTGTCCGTGCAGGAAGCCGAAGAACAGCCGGTAGGCGTGCAGCGCGTCGGCGGGGCTGAACCCGGCGCCGGTGAACAGCTCCAGGAAGTCTTCCAGCGGCCGCAGGGTGCCGGGCAGGCGCCGACCTGGTGGGGTGGCCAGCGGGCGGGTGAGCAGCAGCGGTACGACGTTGGGGTGGGCCAGGGCCAGGGCGCGGAAGTCGTCGGCGAGTTTGCGGAGCTCTTGGCGCCAGTCGGCGGCTCGGGGATCGACGTCAAGCCCGCGCAGGACCAGGTCGGTGACGCCGTCAAGCAGGCTGGTCTTGCTGGCGGCGTAGCGGTAGAGGGTCATCGCCTCACGGTCCAGGGCTCGGCCTAGCCGGCGCATCGACAGTGCCGGCAGCCCTTCGGTGTCCACCAGGTGCAGCGC
>JAABUU010002645.1_pt1 | contig 24820 bp, 27 predicted proteins | sample 5559301 | NCBI WGS metagenome assembly JAABUU01 (sample SAMN10711884, study PRJNA513360) | rock metagenome | isolation source: Antarctica rocks | place: Antarctica: Victoria Land, Richard Nunatak white | reverse complement strand
GAGCCTCGTGTTACCTGGTACTGCGCAGTGCCAGGCCGCTCTTTACAGCCCTCCACCATGAGGCTACTTCACACTCGGCCCGCGGGGTAGTACATGCGTGTGGCTTTGAATCTGCCTCAAGGTTGAATGACATTCACAGCCATTGATCTCGCCAGAGGCTCTTCAGCCTTACGGTGACAGCTTACAGGTCGTGTTACTTCTTCCCCGCTCCTTAAAATCAACTGTGTTGTGAGCGAATACTGTCCTCACTGATCTTCTGGTTACATTTTGACTCTGCCATCTGTACGAATTGTATTTTGCGTCTGTATAATTGCAATATTGTCGCAGCTTTGCCAGAGTATCTCGAACATACTCGAAACGCACAACGAGGGAGCTCCGGAGACTTCCATATGCACTTCAAACTCCCGTTACGTCTGTCATCAAAGCGACTTGGTCGTTGCAAGCGACCACCTTCACCACCACTTACACCGCCGGCAGTGTCCAATATGCCTGTAGGCAAAGGCCAGCCGGTTGTGATAGACCTTGACGATAGTAGTGACGAAGAAGGGATCTACGGAACACCTTTGACTGGCAGCTTCGAAGAGTCTGGATCACGGCTTGCCGCAGATGAAGATGCACAGAACCACCAACCGCTGGCCTTCCGTGATGCGGACGACTTGGCTTTCGACGATGACTTTACGTTTGAGGAAGCAGTGGAACCACCTGATCCCGAACAAGCTTGCCTTGAGAAAGTGCTCGAGGTATTCCCAGATATCGATCACGAACACGTGCGACAGTTGTATCAGGCTCGGCCGTTGGTACCGGAAGGAAGTGCGCTCATCGAGAATGCGTCCGAAGAGCTAATACTGAAAATCCTGGATGGTGGCGTATATCCCAAGGAGAAAGAGAGGAGAAGCGAACTAAAGCGTAAGAGAGCAACGAGCGCAGGGAGCAGTGAAGGGGAGACGGCTGCTTGGGAGGCGGCAGATCGAGAGAGAGCCTCTGGGCATTACTCCGATGCGGCGTAAGTCTATCATCTACACTCTTACACCTCTGCATCTTGCTTCAGGCCAACGAATGTAGGAAGCTTGATTTCAACTACTGTCTATGTACTAAATGGGCTTAATGATTCTTCCTATACATTCGTTGATCTCAAAAGCTTGTATTTCAAGGCAACGGGGTTCAACTGACTTTGGTGAACACTGATAGACGTAACCTGTTGAAGGAAGAATTTCCTTGTGTGCCGACACGGTTTGTGGATCAAATGTTCAGGCAGAACGGCTACCTGTATCCAACTTATCTTGCACTTGAACGTGAAGAGAGAGCCTATGATGACACCAAATTTCCGCTCTATAATCGGCTCAAGAACCCACGGAAACAGAAAGCAGGCAGTAGCCTAGCACATGTCCCTGGGCAACAGTCGGGGCTAGATAGTTCGGACTTGCTGAAAGAGCTTAAAGCTGCACGCAAAAAACGACGGAAGGAAGATAGTCAGTCTCTTCAAACGTGTACTTTCGCTTGCCTAACTCTGGCTAACAACAGCAACAATAGCTAAGCGGCAACTCCAGAAAGATGAAGAGGACGCAGAAGCCACCAACGAGAGAGAACATCGAGAGAATGGGATGATGATGGAATGTTGTACGCTATATTCTACCCTACTGACCGCATCAGTACCTAAATTTCCTCTAGCTTGCTGCTTCGACGAGTTTCCCTTCAACAAAGCAACGCATTGCGATGGTGAAGAACCACACTTCTTCTGCCTCGAGTGCGCTAAACGTAACGCCAACAATGAAATTGGGAACTCGAAATACAAGCTCCGGTGCATGGACGGTAGCGGTTGTAAAGCAGGATTTGCAAAGGAGCAAATATGCCGATTCCTTGACCAAAAGACAATGGACACACTTGAACGTCTACAGCAACAAGACGAGATAAGACTCGCTGACTTAGACGATCTTACTAGCTGTCCTTTCTGTGATTTTGCGGCTATTTGTGCCCCTGTCGAAGAGGATCGAGAATTCCGGTGCGCAAATCCTGAATGTGAAAAGGTTAGCTGCCGGCTATGCAAGCACGAGACACACATACCACTATCGTGTGAAGCCTACGCCAAGGAGAACAAGGTCACGATCCGCCATGCCGTTGAGGAAGCAATGACCGAAGCGCTTGTCAGGTCGTGTCATAAATGCAAGAACAAATACATCAAAGAATTTGGCTGCAACAAGATGATGTGCACACGGTGCTCGTCGATACAGTGCTACGTCTGCTCAAAGGATATCACCAAAGATGGCTACGCCCACTTCAACGAGAGTGCCCGTGGCGGTCGCCCGGGACAGTGCCCACTGTTTGATAATACGCAGCAAAGGCACGATGAAGATGTTAAAAATGCGGAGCAAAAGGCACTCGAAAAGGTGCGAGCAGAGAATCCTGGGTTCAGCGAAGACGAACTCAAGGTCAAGGTGTCCGATGCTGTCGAAAGAGACGAAAGAGAGCGGATCCGGCAAGCTACGGCCGCACATGGTCATTATGTGCCTCCCAGAATTCCGGCACTGGTGGCTAGAGCGGCTCCATACGTACCACTGGTCCCTCCGGTCCCTCCGGTTCAGGCAGTAGCAGACCATGACCCTGAATTCGCAGCTATGCTACGGCGCCATGAGCATATGGTGGCGGAAGTAGCCAGGAGGAACCAGGTGGAAGCGGCACGCTTTGCACCTCACGCAGCTCAGGATCGCATACAGCAAAATCAATTTCGTGCGCAGACTGCTCAGGCTCGATTTCAGGAGGCTCAGTTGCAAGCCCAGGCTCGGGCACAAGCTTGGATCCAAGGTCAGGCTCGTGATCAGGCTCGGCCTGTAGTTCCAGCTCAGCCTCCAATTCTACCTCAGGCTCGGCCTTTACCCGCAATGGCGTACCCTGTCCAATGGCATTACGGAGCACCTATGAATCCCCAATATCAGTTCGGTGCCCCTTATCAGGCTGCCTATCCAGGCTATCCGCTCATGCCAGTCGGCCTTCCCGTCCAGTTCCCGCCAGCTCCCCCGCAGGTTGCCATGAATCAATTTTGGCAGGTTCCTGAAGAGGGGCAGCGTAATAGAGACGTCCCACATAACCCCAGACATCATCAGCTGGACTGACCTCAAGAAGTCAAAACTTCCTTTCATCTTTCATCAATGGTGGACTAGCTCATTAATGGCTCTGATGTTGTAGCGCATTACTGTCGCTATGTGCTTTGCAGATTCATACTTTCTCTCACGTTTAGCGTCAGCTTTTGGACACGAATACCCCGATATCAGCGTTTGCTTTTGAAGCTTCAAGCAAGGATTTAGTTTGCATTTGTCTACATAGCGCTGACTGAAGCGTATTTTATTATACTTGTAAATAGATTCGCGTTGAAAGCCTCGTCAACTTCAAGATAGACATCCAACCATTGCTGTCAGCTGGCGCTGAGAATCTTACCCTCATCAGCTATCGAAGGGATGGCATCTCATGCTGGCATCACACGGAATCTGCGCTGCTCTCGACGTTCTCGCGATCCCATTTTGCTTTACCTTCCTCGATCCACATTTCCAGTACGAACTCTCCAGCCTCCACACTTCGAACCGGCGTGGTTTTCACTCCTCCCAAATCACCGCCCTTCCTGGATTCCACACTATGCCCCTCTTCCCCCTGACCTACATCTTCTCCCGCAATCTTATCCGCAGGCTGCAGACTCGGCTGTGCCGGAATCCAAGGCTGCGGGTGCCCGATGGGCGGATCCACGCCCACCTCATCCTTCAACTCGATACACACCGTAAACGAGCAGTTCTCCGGCAAAGGAGCCAACGTGCTGCCGCAGAACGCGAGACGCGCGAATATGGCGCGGAACTGTTCTTCGAGATCCACCACGGGCACTCTGGTGTTGTCGTCTGGCGGTTTCTTCTCTCCCGATTTACTTTCGTCGCGGGGTTCTTCGAACTCGGTGAGGGCTTCGGTGGCGGGGACGGTGGGGAAGGCGGAGATGTCGAAGAGGAAGCGCTCGAGAGGGGCGGATGCGGGGGAGAAGATGACTACGGAGACGCGGGAGACGGTGCCCTACTGATTTTCGTCAGTAATCGAGAACGGCGTTGTTCTTTGTTGTCAGGGATTGTAGGCTCCGTGTATGAGGGTCGCGGTTTGGACGGCACCTACCTTGAGCAGTTCCGCCTCGACGGCGGCGACGGCATCTTGGATCCATTTGCAGACTTTGGGGTGTCGGTTCTGTCGAACCGGGTAGTTGTATTTCCGCGCGCTGAGGAACGAGGTGGAGGGGTAGATGTTGCGCTCGTAGAGGATGGTGTGGATGGCGACGGTGAGGAAGTCGCCGAAGGTGGAGATGATGGCTTGGTAGGTGTTTAGGATGGATAGGGTGTTGGTGGAGGACACCATGTTGCCTAGGTATCAAGTGATGAGTGTTTTTGGAGATGGGAGAGCTTTCCAAGACCGTCCTCCCACTTGTTTCCATCAACCTGGGGTTCGCGTATCTCCTTATCGATAAGGTAATAATTGGTCGCGAGATCACGAGAAAGAGGGTTTCGGTAAATGCCGATACAATAGAAAACAAGCTCTACGCGTTGTAAATTAATCATTGAGGGGTGTCAACACTCGAAGGATCTCTTGCATTTTGCCGCTGTGTATTTCCTTTCTCCTACGTCGATGTCACTATGGAGCAGCAATTACTTCAGCTTCTTGCGGAGACTCAATCGCCGCTTGAGGGTCTCCGGAAGCATGCCGAAAGCCAGCTAGAGCAGCTCTACACTAACGAAGCATTCCCGATATCTCTAGCCTCCATAGCGTCACACAACTCCGTCCCTCTGAACCTCCGCCAAGCAGCTCTACTCGTCCTCAAGACCTTCGTGCTTGCCGCATGGTCGCCGCAACACGAGGAATTTAAGGGCCAGGTCCTGGTCAACGATGCGAACAAAGAACATCTGCGCAATGTCTTGCTCGACCTCGCGACGAACGGCGAGAATGACAGGAAGGTACAGAGCGCAGCAAGCTATGTCGTCAGCAAGATTGCGAACGCAGACTTTCCTGACCACTGGCCAAACTTGTTACCGGCTCTACTTCATCTGATACCCACGAGTAACGATGCGCAACTCCATGGCGCGCTCAAGGTCCTGGGAGACTTGGTGGAGGATGGTTTCAGCGAGGATCAGTTCTTTAAAGTCGCGAGGGACCTAGTCAAGGTCGTCTACGACGTGGCCACCAATGACTCGAGAAAGCCAACATTACGAGCACTGGCTGTCTCCGTCTTCCGGGCAAGCTTTGACATTCTACAAATGGTCATGGAAGATCACAAAGCTGCGGTCAAGGCTTTCGCAGACGAGGCGCTCAATGCGTGGTCTCCGTTCTTCATCAAGATAATGAAAGTTTCTCTACCCCAGACACCGAAGGAAGAAGACGAAGGCAAAGAGAATGGTGTTGCAGCGGAGTGGAGGGGGCTAATCGCATTAAAACTCCAAGTGGTCAAGGTCAGTCTAACTGGATATGACGCTGATAGTATTGTAACTTACAAAAGAACAGACACTCATGAAAATTCGCACAGTATTCCCTACTCTCCTAACGTCCCAAAGCCCGCTTCTATTCAGTACCACATGGGAAGAACTATCTTCATTACAAGCGCCATACCACGAGATGTTTATCAACGACGAACGGCAGGGTCGGCTCGAAGACGCCGACGGACTTCCTTATACCCTAGATTTTCTTGTACTTGAGGAACTGGACTTCATGCAGGCTCTGATCCGAGCACCGCCGGTAAGGGCAGAGCTTGAAGGTCAGCTCAAGACGCAGCAGGGGGCGACTGATGCTCAAGGTGCCAGCTGGCTGACGGAGGTTATGAAGTTGGTTGTTGGGTACGCTCAGATAACCACAGAAGAGGAAGGTCTATGGGATATCGATGTAAATATCTTTCTGTCAGAGGAAACCTCTGTGACTGCAAATTACACACCTCGAACGGCTTGCGGAGACCTTGTCATTAAGCTCGGTGAATGGCTCAAATCAACTGCCGTCGAGGGTCTCCTGAACTACACCAAAACATTGTTCATCCCCCCATCCTCAAGGTAAGGCCGTTTCGTGTCCCATTGGATTCCGTCGTGTGTTCATCCGCTGACCCAAACTAGTAGCTGGAAAGCGAAAGAGGCATCGTTGTATCTTCTGAATCAGCTACTCGCCGATTTCCACGACGTTGATCAGACCATCAGTCCCGAGATTGCAAACGGCTACACTGAGTTCATCAAATACGCCATGCATCAAGGTCAGTTTACTACTCAAAATCCGCCTAGCCAGAGTGCGCCACAGCCAAGCTGTGACTCTTGTAGTATGGGCATCAAGAGCTGATAATCTTATGCGTGTAGAGGATTTCTTTCTACGAGCTCGAGGTCATCTAATTGCTGGTATGGTTACGAAAACCGCTGGAGAAACGATGCATCAAAGTGCACGAGGCTTCATGGAATTATCACTTCAGGCTGTCTCGGAGGATCCATCGGAAGTCGTGAAGGTTTCCTGTATTCGAGTCTTGCAGGCCTACATGCAAGCGCTGCCGAGTCCATCAACGCAGTCAATGCAGAGCCCTATCATAATGGCCATATCGAACTTCCTGTCCTCTCAGGACCTCTCCGAACTCACAGACAGCGACGACCTCATCATTACCCTTGTCGAGACACTGCGGGATGCTATCATGGTTGACACTCGGATATGCATCACATCATCAGCACTCGATGTTTTGTTCAGTATTGCAAGCCATGGTGCTGCCAACTTCCAGCTTGCAATGTTGGTCACTGAGTCCTTTGAAGATATTACCGAATCAATGGCAGCGCTTGGTGGGGACGCATACGTTCGTCTTTGCGAAAAGGTACTGCCTTCGTTGACCGGTGCCTTCGACGTCGGCAACCTGACACAGGAAAATGCTCTCACAAACCTTGCGGCCGACTTATTGGCGGCACTTACAGAACATGCATGCGAACCTTTGCCGCACGGATTTGTTTCCACCATCATGCCCAAACTTAATCGGATACTCCTTTCATCATCAGATGGGGAGCTTCTACGGCCTGCTACCTTATCGGTGAAGCACATGCTGGTACACGATCATGGCCAATTCTTCGCCTGGCATGACCCTCAAACCGGAAAGGCTGGTTTGGAGGTCGTGCTAGTCATCATCGATCGACTGTTGGGCCCGTCCGTGGACGACAACGCGGCGGCTGAGGTAGGGGGCCTAGCAGCTCAACTGGTCGAGAAGGCTGGGTCGGAACAGCTGGGCCCTTACCTACTGCAACTACTTCGAGCGGTCGCTATCCGTCTGGCGAGTGCAACGGAAGCTCAATTCATCCAAAGTCTCATCCTAGTCTTTGCTCGGCTGTCCTTGGTCAACGCCAAGGAAGTCCTGGATTTCCTCGGAGAGGTGCAAATACCTAGTGGTCAGACCGGTCTCGAGGTCGTCATGAGCAAATGGTTAGAAAACTCCGTAAACTTCGCCGGCTACGATGAAATCCGCCAGAACGTGATTGCTCTCTCCAAGATCTACAGCCTCAACGACGAGCGCCTGTCAAGGATACAAGTACGCGGTGACTTGATAGTGCCGAAGAGTGATCGCATCATGACACGCTCGAGAGCACGTCAGAACCCAGATCAACATACGGTTGTTTCGGTCCCGTTGAAGATCGTTAAAGTCCTCATCGAAGAACTCTCATCCGCTGGCGGTAACAGCCGGCCGATCGATGCTGCGGCCGCCGCCGAGCTGGCAGACGAGGGCAGCGACGATGGCGACTGGGAAGATGAAACCGATGTTTTAGATCTAAGCTCGGCGTCAACAAGACAGGGTGAGTTCGACCCATGGGGGATTCACATCGGTATGTTGTGCTAACCGCATGCAGATCTAATGGCAATGGCGGACGGGATCGGCGTATACAATTCACGGCAACGTGACGATGAAACACAGGCGTTCTTGGTCGACTTCTTCCGGAACGCAGCAACCTCGCCTCAGTTCGCGGAGATGTACCATTCTTTGACGCCGGATGAGCAGCAGAAGCTCAGTGTCATGGGACAGCTTTGAAGCTTCGATGCAATGCTCAGCGCCTTTGCATTGTTTTACAATGTTTGTACATAAAGCAGTGCGAATGGCATCTTGACGACTTAGTCGTCGAGCAGAGCGGAAGGCTGGCTGCAAGGGTTGTGTGTGGCGGCCTTTTTGCTTGAGCATAGTCCAACATAGTCATGTCACTAATGATGTGACTGAAGACATTACAAGATGATAGCAGTGCCTGGGAAAGCATGGAGCCTTGAGGCTGTCATACAGGGCTGTGTTTTTCAGCTTCGCAGAGGTTAGAACAACCTCTTGCACGTGGTAATCCAGAAACTGAACCAGTACTTCTTTACACAGTACCGGTCGGTAAGTGTTTATCCACTTTCCCCTACCCAGGAGGGATAAACACTCACCGACTAGTACTGTAATGCTTTTAAGACAGATTTAAAAAAATTGTATAACTTCAACAGTTATTCTCAAATGCCCAATATCGGAAAGAAATTTCATCGACTCCAGTGTTTGTCGCATTGCCACTGCCTTAATGTCTAACAACCTCAAAATGGGATCAAGTATATTACAGATAGTACAGCTGAATAATACTGCAGATCTGAGGGCAGCCAGGTTACACGACGTCTGACATTGGGCTGAAGGCGACTACATATAAGGCTATGTCAGAGCTATTAAAACCGGTGAGGCCCTTGAATTGGGGAACGGCTACGACATCACGCCTTAACCACCTAACAATACGGATATTTTCCTTCAAGTTCTTTGGACAAATTTAGCGTCATGAGTTTTGGGTTCGGTATTAGCGATGCCATTGCTATTGCGGACCTTGTTCTACGAGTAAAGAACCAATGTACTGATGCTCCAGATACAGTTGGCGAAGCTGTGAAGGAGGTGGAGAGTCTTAAGAGGACGATGAAATTTCTGGGCAAGAAGATTGAAGGGCCAGGATCAATTCTCAAGTCACAGAGCGAGATGTAAGCTTTATGCTCTATTGCTCTTGTTGTACAGAAGGCGCTGAGTAACATGCAGGGCGACGTTGGTGAAAGCGCATATAAAAGATCTCAAGGGTGATCTTCAAAAGATCCAGAGACACATCAGGAAGTGGATCCAAATAACTCGGCTCGGAGTCTTTTCCAGGCAAATTATGAAAGTACGGTTTATCACACATGACATGGGAGAATTGGAAGATCTTTGCCATAAGCTCGGCAGACACGACACGAGAATCCGCCGCATCCAGCAGATCTGCAGCAAGAAATCAGTGATAAGCTTCTTGCATCGTTGACGAGAAGCTCTATGAAACAGGATGCTAAAGAAATGAGGGAGAGAAAGGGGGCACGGAAGAAGTTGAATAAGTTTGTGAAAGAGAAAGGACCAGACAAGATTGTCGAGGCAGCCCGCAGTTCTGATCCCCAGGCATGGATCCAGGTAAAGAATGAGATAGTTGAGCGAGGCACGTCTCCGGTAGTCGCGAAGGTCATGATGGAACGGATGAAGGAGAGACTTAGCAAGTTGGAGGGATCTGTTGTAGCGCCGTCGCAGCTGAAGCCAAAGCCGGGGCAGCCGAAGCCATAAAAAGGACAATCAATGCCAAAGGAGAAACAGTCTAAGCCAGAGAACGAGCACCTGAAGGCAGAGAAGGGACAACCAAAGCCAGAGGAGGGGCACCAGAAGCCAGAGAAGCACCCGAAGCCAAAAGAGGGGCAGTCCAAGCCTGGGGAGGGGCACTCGAAGCCTGGGGAGGGGCAACCGAAGCCAGAGAAGCATTCAAAGCCAAAGGAGGGACAACCAAAACCAAAAGAGAAGCAGTCAAGGCCAAAAGAAGAGCACGCAGAGCCAAAGGAGCACGCAAAGCCCAAGGGGCACACAAAGCCAAGGGAGCACGCAAAACCCAAGGGGCACACAAAGCCAGAAGAGCACGCAAAGCCCAAGGGGCACACAAAGCCAGAAGAGCATCCAAAGCCTAAGGGGCACACAAAGCTAGAAGAGTATCTAAAGCCCAAGGAGCATTTAAAGCTAGAAGAGCACCTAAAGCTTGAGGGGCACGCAAAGCCAGAGGACCACTCAAAGCTAAAGGAGGTGCAGCAAATTTCAAAGGAAGTCAGGGCCAGTATTTTATGTGTTCATGGAAACGAAAGAGGTACACATTTGCCCTTGCTTCAATACAGTTAAGACCTGGGCTGACCCCAGAGCAGTACGATCGCTCATTGTTAATATATACCTTAAGCTCATCAGAGCATGGACAGCGAATACAAGCAAACGATGGCTTTTCAAGAAAGTTGACTCGGCTTCCTGGCGCGTGCAGTCAAGCTTCACTAAGAAGTATGTCATGTATATCAAAGAGGAGCTCCAAGCACCCAAAGTAGACCCAGAGAATGCTGTCCTCAGCGCATATGCTACCGAACCTGACTTCGAATCGGCCGAAAAACATGACATCCTTGAAAGGATCAGATACCGCAAGACTCGTGGTATCGAAGCCCAGCACTTCGACGAGTGGGACTACATCCTATGTTTTGACGATGTGTCTTACAGCCACTTGCAGACACTCCGCACGTGTGCGAAGGAGACCGCGCAGGGAAAGCCTCAGAAATCCCAAATCATGCAAATAAAAGCTGCGAGATTGCAGCCAACTCCGGAAGAGACCATTGAAGTGGTAGAAAAAGCTATGAGGGAATGGTTGAGCGGGACCCTTAACTGGGTCAGGCCCGACTGGGGGCGGCGTTGATTGGGCTGTGGACTTCTTCAATGAGAGCTTGATGATATGAATCGGAGCAATGAGATGTATCGATGGACACCTGTGTTGGGATCGTCGTTATCGGTGAAGGGTTAGTAACTGTGAACTTAACGACTGTATAAGAGGATGGAGGGCTTTTTCCTAGTTGCTGGGTGTGCCATACATCTACTGTGATCACGCAAAAGAAGATTCTCTTTCTTGACAATGTGGTGTTTGCGTTGTTAGCTGTATTGCTTACAAGCTCCCATAGGGTAGGCGAACATTACTCGGGATGACCTACGCATCGAGCTTCTACCAGGCAGCGACGGGCGCTTTACTGTAGTCCAGCTCTGGCATCTGAGCGATTCACCTTGAACACCGCGGCAGATCTGGCCCACAGACAATGCTAGAAGCGCATGAGACTATGGGAAGGCGTGGGAAGGCATGAGAAGGCGTGGGAAGGCATGAGAAGGCGTGGGAAGACTTGGGAAGGCAGAAGCCATTTGTTCTAACTTACACAGCGATCGTCTCTCCGGCGATGTTCCGATTACGAGTGCATTGGGTTTGGTCTTCAACTCAACTCCCTCTGGCAAGATGTGACAACATTACTGTTCATCTCACCGCTACCCTATCAAATCATGCCTTGCCAGGAGAATGAACTGCTTGCTGCAGAGGCAGATTAAAATCTGATCTGGGTGCTGGTGTCCGCCAAACCACTTTCTATTTGCCTCAACAGGGTGCTGGGCTCCAAACCATGATGCTGCTCCATGTAACGATCGCTTCTTAATAGTCTGATTTCAAGCTCTTAGTATGGTTTGTTATCATGTCATAAAGTTCTGAAAGAGTGTATATTCCTGTAAGACATAATCAAACCACACAGATGTTTTTCTTTCATCGCAACAACATAACTCAACAAAAAGACATGAGCGAACGGTTTCTTTCATCGCAACAACATAACTCAACAAAAAGACATGAACGAAAGGTTTCTGTGGCAAATTCTCAGCCACCACCAGTACATCCATCAGGACCCTCTCCACCTGCTGAAACCACCGCTCTTCCTACACAACCCTTTGTGCCAATCGGCAGCTGCCCATGGGCATACCATGCAAACCGTGGATCATGAGGTGTGTAATGACAGTATGTGTGGGCTGCTTAGTCAGACTCACGGACAGTTGCCCAGGAGAGGGATTTTGGACCAAAAGCTGCATATTTCATTGGTCACTTTGACTGTCGCTGAACATTAGTACTCTTGTTTGATATCTGGATCACGAGTCTTGAGTACTCCTTATGGGCAGTGAAGCTTGAAGAGGGATACACAAAGCCAAGCGATATATTGTCCGGAAGAAAGGACGGAACTTACTCGGTATCGCTCCATTCTCTGAGTCGCAATTGGACATATCTTTATCTTCTTTGTTTCCCCTGTCCCAAAGAACACACTTCTTCGAGAAATCGTCGGGATCCACCTTGATGATTCGGTTGCACTTTCCGCCGTCCTTCACCAGAAACGGTTTTTCGTAATCTTTCCATACGGGTCCGACCGCGGTCTCGCCATCTGTGGGGAGCAAGACGTACGCCGTCCCAGATGTCTTCTCGGCGTAGGCCTGCGAGAATCGCCGCGCGAATGCCTTATATTGCTGCAACCCAGGCCTCGCGTCGGTGAATCCCTTAGGATAGGCATCGCGGACAAGTTTGAGGTGGTTTTTATTGGCAAAGTCCTGCGGTTTCTTCATGTAGGCCGACATGGGAGTAGAAGACTGACTTGTCAGTTTCGATGTCGCAATTTTTTCGACATTCTTCGAGGTCAGGGTACTTGTCCTCGTCACGTCGTTGGACTGGAACGGAGCTGAAGTCTGCTTTGGAGGTGCCGTACAGTTGTTCTGTCACATCGAGTTGTTGGTTTGCCCTGATTGGGGACGCGGCGATGAGGGCAATGTGACTGTAGTAGAGTTCGTGTCTGTTCACATCTTTACGGGACCCAGAGGTAGTATATATACTCGTGGGTCCCCAACTTTGTGACCTGACGTCTCGTACAGTATATCAGGATTGGCATCCTGATGCTGCGCCGGCCCGAACGCTGCAACACGTTGGAGACTTCATTGCCAACGACCCTTCTAGATCAGACGCTGTCAATCAAGGCTGTGTAGGAAGCTGTCACAACAAAAGAGTGCGATGATCGACGAGCTGAGAGTCTTACATTCAGCAGATGACATGTCCGATCCTGCCTCATTACCTAGTTGTGGCACTGACATTGATGGAACAGAGTTGTCAACCAAATATAGAGATGGCACATCTTCAACAGGAGAAAGTAGACAGAATGATTGGAAGAGATGCAAAGAGGATTGTCTGCTGATTGCCCGTAGATAGACAGCGGACAAGGCTCAACCGGGCATGGCACCAACTCTGTACACCAAGCCAATATCAACAGGAGAATCAAGGCAAAAATAAGGCCCGTTTGTCTTACGTGCCCAAAACAACACAATGACGGCCCGATCAGAGCTGACCATCAGAGCTGACCATCAGAGCTGACCATCAGAGCTGCGGAATGACTCGGGCCAGTCACTATGGGGCAGTCACTTCTAACCTATTTCCATTAGCTTTTCTTTAGCTTTATTGGGGATGTTCGCTAGAGTCAGACGAATGTGACTGCTAGTACGGATTCCTTACTACTGCTGTCTTCCACTCTTCCTTGCTGTCACCCTCGCTCTCACTGACATCCTCATCCTTGCTGACACCCCCGTTGTCACTCTCACTGTCACCTCAGACTTGCCCTGACTTGCTGTCACCATCTCATTGTCTCGCCATTTTCATTCTTTCAGTGAGGATGACAGCAAGGGCGACAGCAAGAATGACAGTGAGTCTTCACAGCTCACAAGGAGCCCCTACTAGCATTCACATCCATCTGATTCTAGTGAACGCCTCCAATGCAGCTAGAAGATTCTAACCAAAATAGGTTAAAAGTGACTGCCTTAAGTTGACTGCCCTGAGTCATTCTGTCAGAGCTGACTGTGTCCAACATTAGGATCAGAGATTGTTAGGGCACAGAGGTGCTGGAACACAGGTTATCATCTTGGGCCCAATCTTATTATAGGTACCTACCATGCTGTTACCGATATAGGTAGACCGTTGCACGAATCGTTCCCGTCGAAGTCGAACGGTTCCATTTACGAGGGACGTCGCCTTTCACTCTTCGACTTAACTCCCTCGGCAACACATGACAACAATTCTTTTCCCAACACCGCTACCGCATCAAATCATGCCTTCCCAGCAGGATGAACTGGCAGCTGCACGTGCACGCGCAGAGGGAATCCCAATCCAAGTGCCTGACATCCACCAAATCACTCCCTCTTCACCTGGACAAGATGCTGCGCTCCAAGCCATGTTGCTCGAGGCTGCTGAGAAGGGTAACGTGGACGTTGTGCGCCAGTGCCTCGCTCGAGGTGCGGAGATTTCGTACGGAGTCATAACAGAGGCGTCCGATGAAGTCTTCAAAGTACTAGTAACCGCGGGAGGCTTGGACGTCAACTTCGATCTCGAGAGGGGAGGTGATATGCTGATCAACGCGGTGTGGGAACGTAATGTCCGTTCACGCTCGATTATATTTGGGCCCAAGTCTCGTTAGCTAACTTGTGACTAACAAGCGTGACTTCACCCAATGGCTCCTTGAGCACGGCGCAGACCCCAATTCCGGCCATCTCCTGGCCGACTCCACGAGCGCCATCGGTGCTGCCGCCGAACTAGGGAGCCTTGACCTGGCCGATCTCCTCGTCCGACACGGCGCGAAGGTCTCTGGCAGCGGAGCGTTGGCCGCCGCAGCGGAAAGTGGCCACATGGACATGGTCTCCTGGCTGCTTGATCGGGGTGCTGATATCGACGAGATGGGGGTGCATGATTATGGGATCAGCAAGTGGAAGGAGAAAATGGGCACTGCTTTACACAAGGCCGTGGTCAGGGGAGATGTTGCCATGGCCAAGATGCTCGTTCACAGGGGTGCGAAGACGGATCTCAAAGATCCTTTGGGACGGACACCGCTCATGAGAGCAAAAGAGGAGAATCAGCAGGCGGCAGTGAGCTATCTTGAGTCGTTAGGGGTGGCTGGCTAGTTTCAGAGATATAAGTTGACATTTAAAAGTGGGCCACAACTACAAGTAGACCACGATTCAATAGTCATAGACCACAATTTTACTAGTTGTAGACAACCCCTGATCGGGACTTACACACAAATTTCTATGGGGCTCTCTACCCTCCGTACAACATGTTTCTACACACTTTCTTATGTTTTAGACTTAGAAACAATTGTATTAGTATGTTCTGCAACTTCGGCCTGCCCTCTATGACCTTGCTGTACTGAGCATCATACTACTATCACCACATAGCCACCGCCAAGACCGGGCCACATCATGCACAAGTGTTCACTGTACTTCTTACATGAACAACGCTGACCAAAGCTCTACGTGAAGCGGTGACCTGGGAATATACGCTGATCGTTGATACAAAACATAACAGACTACAATCGCTGGTGCTGAGATAGGAGCAACAGTGATCTGGGAGCGCTTCCTTCTCATACTGTATTGTATCCACATCACTCCCCTACTGTGGTCAACGACCACTATGGCTCGAAGATGGGAATTGTCTGTCCTGACAACCCTTCTCATTCTGGTCACCCTTCTGACCATTCCCGTGCACGGTTTCGGAGCAGGAAACATCGGTATATAGTGATATGATTGACATCGAGAACACCACGCTAATCAAGAGCTAGCATCCATCTCCAAGATCGAAGGCCACAACTGGCGGCATGGAGATATTGAGGATCTCCTCAAGACCATTGCATTCATCAAAGGCCACAAATGGACCTCGATGATGGTGAAAAGAGTGTACTTCGGCAACTGGTTGAGAGACTACAGTCAGGCCGTCGACGTGGGAAGCCTCAAGGGCGTTCAGGCCGGTACCATCAGGATCCTCGTCTGGGTCCTGTCTTTCTTGAGCTTCGGATACGCTACCGGGGAATTCGAAGTGACGGAAGAGAGACTGGGAGTGTACCGGCCGGAGGAGCATATCGACAATCCGAAAGATTATGCCGATAATCAGGATGCCAGACAATATGATCCACGGCTACGGCCACCGGTTCAGCCCATTGAGCTTCAAATCGATCCGGATACTGGAATGAAGAATTATATAGCGAATGAACGGGGTGGATGGGCTACGAGTGCGAACTATATCAAGCAGAGCTTCACCCGGAGCATCCATTTCGGCAGGCAGTATACGGCGAGCTCCGGCATGTTCTCCAAAGGCAAAGAGGCCGATCTATGCGAAGCCCTGAGGTGTCTCGGGCAGGGCCTGCACTGCTTGGAAGACTTCGGTGCTCATACTAATTACACGGAGCTCGCCCTGCGCGAGTTAGGATTCAGAGGTGTTTTCCCGCATACAGGTGCTGCCACTGAGATCAACCTTCGAGGTCATCGCGTCTTTCCTTTGGTCACGGGATCCTTCGGCATGGTCGATTTCATACATTCTGTTCTCGGGGAAGCGACGGATCATTTCGCCCAGACGGAAGTGGAGCAGATGGATATCGCATTGGGTGATGCCCAGGTACAGTCTAGGACTGCTTCCGGGGGTGCTCGAGGCTATGCGGCGCCTGGCCAGGAAGCTTCTTACTTTACGAGCTTGCTGTCCAAGGTCCCGGGTGCGGGTGAGCTGTGTCGACAGGCGGAGAGCTTACAAGCGCAGGCTGATGCGCAGGAGCACTCCAACATGGGTTCATCTTCTCGTGGCTATGGGGACAGTCAATCAGGTGATGGGTACTACAGTGGAGATCGTGCGTCGCAACCTACATTTCCCGGCCCACCAGGAGCGGCTGGAGGACCGCCTGGGCCAGGAATACCCGGCATGAGCCCGACCTTCGACCCTATGAAGACTGCCGCACAGATCTATCCCATCTTGGAATTCCGGGACAAAGTGGTCCGAGCCATCTCTTCGACGATCGAGAAAATCCCCGGTCTGGAGGCACTGGTAGAGAAGATCACCGAAACGCTCACGCTCTTCATCCTCTCGCTCTTGGCACCGTTCATTCGCCCCATCATCAGCGCTGTCTCCGCCCAGCTTAAGGCCGGTAGCTCCACGGTCGTGGACGCAAGCGGCCAGCATCAATACGAAGTGTGGACGGATCCGCATTGCTCCGACCCCACGCACTCCCTGCTGTCGAAAGACCACTTCTCCAACATCCTGAACGAACCCGCCGGCCAGGTCGCAGCCGCCATCCTCAAATACGTCGCCCCCCGCGTCATCTACGCCTGGGAGCATCCCGACGTCCCCGTCCAGCAGATCCTCGACGACGTCGTCCGCGTCTTCCACCACCCCGCCATCCGAGACCCGCACTGCGAAGTCCACCGAAACATGTTCGACGTCGTGCAGTGCTGGGTCAACTCCCGACCCGACAGGGGTGCATCCCTCAACGACCTCTTAGGGTCGGAGGGTGTCCGCCAAGGCAAGAACCACGCGGCCAACTCGACCCAGGGAGCGCACAGTGGTCACGGCGGCCTTCCGAGCGCGGGCAACTTCTTCGGAGCCGGATCGAGCAGCCACAGCAAAGTCAGCGGCGCGCCGTGGGAGAAGCTGATGAAAGTCAAAGACGCCGCCGGAGGTCGTCGCGACGATGTCGTTCTGGGAAGCACGGCGGACGCGTTGGCCGGCGCGTATCCCGGCACTGAGACCGAATACGACAGCACGCGCCCGTCGACCGAGTACCGACCCCCTCAGTATGCACAGCAGCCATACGACCATCCGCAACCGCAACCGCAATCGCAACAGCAACAGCAGCAGAACCAATACCCCTACGCCTACGACCAAAATCAATATCCCTCCCAAGCACAACCACCAACTCAGACCTTCGACCCCTACGCGCACCAAGTCCAAGCACCCTACCAAACCCAGCAACAGCAATCCTACCAGGACCCGTATCAGGGAACGCAATACCCCCCGCCATCACACCAGCACACCTACCAGGACCAATACGCTCCGGCAGAGAACGCACCGTACCCGCCACAACAGGGGTACGCGCCGCCCAACGACGGATATCCGTACCCTCGTGATCCGAATGGCCCTCCGCCGCAGCACCAGGGACCGTACGGCTATGGCGGGGCTGGGGAGGCGTATCACGACGGCCGATCGTACTAGGTCGAGCGAGGCGTTGACTTTGTTGCCGTGTTCTGTATCGGCGTTTCCTGTATTCGGTCGCGCGATGTGGCGTTAGGGATCTTCTTAGCCCTGGAGATGGGATGGGCGACGGCGGAAGTGTAGCAGGGTCTCTTGCAGTGGGGCTATGGATATGGATTTCGATGTGGCGTGGAAGTCTACGTCGGAACTCTGCACTCTACGGTCCGGTAGGGGATTCTAATACACAGGTAGCTGTGGATTATTTTCTTCATATATTCATGAAGCCAACCGATCGACCTACACTCCGACGCTGCAGTCACGACGTAAACGCTGCCAAAAAGCAAGAACCCTAATACGCCCCAAGCGCCCTGACTCCCTTTACCGTATAATGCGCCTTAGTCGAAAGAGGAGAATTTGCGCCTCAAGACCCCACGTGACATGCCTCCACGGTCAAATCACTTTCCTCCTTGCGACTTGCGCTTCTGCCTCTGCGTCTTCCAGCGCATAAGATAGCAGCAGAAGGGGAACAGCGCGGTGTTGATCGCACACCAAGCGAAGAGGACGCCGAAGTTCAGCCCGATACGGGAATGCAGATCGAAGAGGGTGCTGCGGGTCGCTTCGACGACTGCCGTACGCATATCAGCATCTTTTCTAAGCTGATCCGACACACCGGTTCAATCGCGCGAGAGATGTGTGACTTACTGTTATGCAACGGCCAAGCATACCCCCAAGCATAAAACCGCGGCGCCAATTCAATAGCGTAGAAGCCAGTCGAGACGTTACTGATGACCCAGAAGATCAACCACAACGCCGTCCACGGCTGCCCGACCGCCATCGCGACGTTCTCGCACGCCAGCCCGAGCGCGATCATGCCGACGAAGTTGATCATCCAGTAGACGGGGAAGGTGCCGCGGCCGTAGGCGTTAGGGTTCTGAGCGACTTCGGTGTGCGGAGCGGTGGGGTTGTTGAAGGGGATCTGGAAGGCCAACGATACCATCGAGTAGGCGAGAGACAGGAAGAAGTAGACCGAGACGGCGGACACCCAGCGCCAGACGATGGTCTGCCAGAAGCGGAGGGGGGGATGGCCGGATGGGATCATGAATGTGATGTGGATCGGCATGAAGAAGGGGAAGCTGAAGAAGGCGACGATGATCAGGTAGATCAGGCCGATGTTTACGGTCGGGATGGTCGCGGCGGGCTTGAACGGGCGGAGATTGAAGCTGGAGAAGCCGATTGCAGGACTGAGAGCCTGGGGTGCGGTTCCTAAGTTGCTCCGGGGAATGGACGTGTTCTGCATCACCATTTTCGTCCACATCGTACCGAAGCTGCTTATGATCTCGGTCTGGAGTAGGTTGAGTTCCGGAAAGATGTACTCCGGGTATGTGGTTTGGTCTCGAGCTTCGACGAAGACAACCTGGCAGGCTCCAAGCGGGTCATAGGAGGCATTTCCCTTTGAGACTGCGGTCCTGAGAAGCGCCGTGGCGTTGGGGTTGACGATGATCGCAGCCCATGCGTGATGTTGATAGACAGCCTCGCGCACGAGCATTGGGTCGTTATTGAAATCCGATGGTGGTAAAGTGGTGTAACCTAGATGCTGAGGGGTCGACGCCATCAATTGCTCGACAGTCTTGAGAACCAGTGGTCCCACTAAGGGTTCCTCCCTAGTCGTATAAGGCGCCACCTGGCCATCGAAGTCCACTACGTACACACCTAGCGACGGTATGTTCAGCTCTACATGCGACAGGACGCCCCAGTAGATGGACATGACTGCGAGAATGAAAGTTGCAAGCATTACGGCTAGAGCCGAATTAGTATACCAAGGTCTTGAAACGTGTACAGACTACTCACTTGTCTTTATCCACATCAGAAATGCTTGCGATCGGACTTTGCTCAGTCTCTGGTCAAAGAAGCCAACCGGCTGCGGTTTCTTCTCGCCGCCATCTTCGCTGTCCTTATGTGATGGACGCTTTTTCTCCTCAAATTGCTCTCCACTGTGCCGATCGAGTCTATCAAGTCCACGATCGGTATGATCTAAATCTCCCAGAGTCTCTTCAGAATGACCTGATCCATAGATATCACTTCTGCCATCACTTTCAGTCCGTGGTATGATCCGAGGACCATCCTCATCCCAAGACCTCACGATCGTTGCTTTAGACATTGTTGTTGGAGCAACAGAGCCAAAAACTTTTGGAAATGTTGGAAACTGTTCAGGTATGGCTGTCGAAGTTGCAGAGACGCGAATGAGTTGCTATCTTTCAGTGGGGAAAGGCTCAAAGGCTCCACGGAGGACATCGTCTCTCGTAGGCCGAATAATATTTATGATAATGACGCCCATATGGAAGTTGACACAGCACCTTGATCCCTGCAGCGGAGCTCCCTAGCGCAATCGGCTAGCTTGGAAGGGGAAGGTTTTCGGTCACCGATCGGAGGCTAAGACTAATTAGGTAATTTGTACACTTCAGTCGCCATCAGGTACTTGTGCTGCAAGTGGTCGTGCAGTTCATGCACGGGTTGACAACAATGCCTACATGAATGCATTGGTATCAGTTCGTACCATTTCTTTTAGACGGTAGATACAAATTGCCTAGCCCGCACTATGGCCAACACCAGTTACTAATTCAGACGCCGCATTAGCTCGTGTTGCGTCGGCCTCGTGGTCCCCTGGTATGCCATGCTTCTCAATGCCTCATGTCGCCGGATTCGGCCATCATGGAAACAGCCCGATGATCATTCTTCGTAAAAACCATGTTACTGACACCGGCCGCTCCATCAGGCCAAAAATCTCCAGACGCCGAGTCCTCCATACATGGTCCAGCATTGCATAAGGTGTGATGCGGCTTCACAGTTTGGTATCCTGCCTCGTCACATCGCTCAGTCTTCGGACCGGCAAGCCCGGCCCTCCTGTGGCCCCGCCAAGCCCTCCTCTAGGGCTGCCGCTTGGACCCGCAGCGGGTGCACCGTTTGATGCTCTTGTTTGTGTTTGTAATCTTGCGCTGATAAGCCAGTGCAACTGCATGCGGATTGCATTGACCGCTGCATTGGTGTGCGCCATATCCTCTTTGGACCGCAAGCTCTCGTTCATGAGCATCATGCTTGTCTTTGCGTCTAGCTCGGAAAAGGCGGTGGAGACACGATCCACCTCTTCCCGTAATGATTCGTGCAGTGATAACAGATGATGGGTTGCTGAGTCGAACGGCGCAGTTTCGGGAACAGCCGACGCAGCGGTCGGTGGGGATAAGCTCAATAAGGAGTTTGGAGAAGCTGCGAGGTTCGTATCAAGTAGTGTAGATCCGATGACGGTGCTAGTGCCCAAGGTAGCCTGGATAGAAGACATGGCACTTTCCAGGATCTCGTTCTTGCGTTGATAATATGTCAGTGCTGCGTCATGTTCTTCAAGTCTCTCCTTTTGCGCCTCTAGGAAGGGACCTAACTTGGCGAGCGGGCAGGACGTATGATGTTGCTCCAGCTCGGTCCGTTCAGAGAGATGTGTACATCCGTACGCACTCGCGGAGCATGGGAGAAGGGCTTCGGGGCACTCTTTGACGTGCTGAGCGAGGTCGCACCGCATTCGTTCGGTGTTGCAGTGCGGACACAACATCATGCCTCTACACTGCTCCAGTTGGTGTCTTTCGAGGTCCTTTTCCATCACCGCCTCAGAGCAATCGTGACAGTGCATTGTGGTATGTAAACATCCTCGATTGCCATATCTCCGCCGAATCTTGAGTGAGCAGCCTTCCAATGGACAATCTACTTCCTCATATTCACAATACTTCTCCACGTGATGCTCAACAAAGCCCCTCGCGACGTTATCCCGACATCCCGAGGATTGGTTGGGACATTTGACCTTCAGGTCTTCGAGCATCCGCAAAATGACTCGTGGCATCGGAAGACACGAGCCCTCTTCCATGACTGCACGGCAGGAGGGGCAACTCTGGGCTTCTTTTGGCTGATTCTCTAAAGCTGTACTCAGACATTCCCGGCAAAAGAGATGGTCACACCTTAACCGGACAGGATTGACAAAGGGAGCATGACAGATTGCGCACATGAGATTCTCGTCACAGGGAGTCACATATTCCAGCGTGTGAAAGTCAAGCAGTGAAGCTGCCGGTGCCGGAAGCGTTATTGCTGGTGTGCTAATATGTTGACTGTCGATTGGGGGCCATCTTGCTGGATCCCGAACGCTTAGATGCCGTCGGCTGAAGTTGTTGAGGTCGAAATCGAAAGGCATAATTGACTGATTGATGAAAGTCTGTGGATGCTTATGAGTCGAGGTGTTCGGCGACGACGGTCCACTTCTCGAGGTCGGCGATATTTGTGGGCTCCACCTTTCCCAACGGTCCGGACGATGAGATCTATTGGGGACGAGAGTGAATATTCAAATCTCTTAACTTGTCGGTTCAACAGTGGAGATTCCCAATGTCCCTGGGTATGATATCCATACGGCCCGAGGGGCTTCCTGTTGACCGTTGTAGGTAGTGTAGAATCACGTGCTCAAGGACGTAGTACGGTCACCCTCGCGGACCTCATGGTCTTGCCGTGTTTCAAGGATGATGATAGGTATACTCAACATCGCCTCTAGATCCGCTGTCCTCCATGTAGTATATCCGATTGGCTCTCGGTATCTAAGCACGCCTAGGGAGTTAGGTTATCAACGTCAAGACCTTGCCGTTCCCCTCTACTATGGCTCAGCCTTCGCAGCTATTCCTTCTCGCCGATCATATCAAACTCTCCCTCTTGGAAAGACAAAGGGCCATTTCACTGAATCTTGAACCCAACGCGCAAGATGGGCAGATCTCAAGATCTCTGGACTCATTACGGGAAGGCATCGAAGCGGCCGAGAAAGGGCATGGCGGGTTAGAGGAGAACGGCGACTCGTAAGGCCACTCGGTTTCACGGGTTAGCACATGCTGAGGCCACGGCTCCTCTAGATCCTCAGCCGCGCTACATGACCAAACAACTCGTTTGCGAAAGCAGTACGACGACCTTACCTCTCAGTTCCAAGGCTTCCCCACCTCATCCCCCTCGGAGCTATCTCAACCGAACGATCCCGCACTGGCCGCCGACTTCTCCCATGCGGCAGACCCTCGACCGCGCAACCCATCTTCCTCTTCATTCCTCAAGCGATCCTCTACCGACCCGGCCAACTCTTCCAAATCCGTTCGCTTCTCCGACAAACCTGCCGATCGGAAGTCAATCGATGAGGATACCAACCGAGCAGCTCTCTTTCCCTACCGCGATGACCCGGAAGCGCCGCCAGACCAAGGTAACCTCGACAACCAGCAGATACATGCATACCATGCGCAAGTACTCCAAGAGCAAGACGAACAGTTAGATCGGTTGGGGGATAGCATCGGACGGCAGAGAGAACTCAGCATTCAGATAGGGGATGAGCTCGATGAACATGTGCAGATGTTGGATGAGGTGGAGCATCACGTCGACAGGCATCAAACCCGGCTGGACGGGGCGAGGAAGAGGTTGGGTGCTGTTGCGAGGAAAGCTAAGGACAACAAGCAGCTCACCACCATCCTGATCTTGATTATCATATTAGTTCTCTTGATCATCATCTTGAAATGATGACGTCCTTAGCCGCCCAAATTTACTTGGCAGCGCAATTGGGCGTTACTGTGTCGAGATTCGGGCTGTACGAGTATACAATGGTGTTGAGCATACTGGTTGGTTAGGCAGCGTGCATCTTGTGGGGTTTGCAACGCCTTCCGCAGGCTGTGCTACATATTCAGCTGCAGATATAGAATCATCTACCGATGCAAGATCTTTGAACCTAATATGGATTGTCCTCAATCTGTACATATCTGACACCACAATCGTTTCGTCTGCTAGATCCAGCTAGTTGTACCTCAGGAACAAAAAACAGGATGCACCACCTCCCAAGGTCTACAATACACCCGTTTCCGAGCCACAATCACTTCCCCTCATGGTCTTTCTTAGCCTTCTCCGCCGTCTGCTGCTGCATTTTTTCAATATTCTCCTTCGAAGCATTCATATCACCCCGATCAGCCTTGACCTTGTCGTCACCACACCCGTCAGCATTCGGCTTTACTACCACCACCATAACCACCACAAGCACAACCACCACCATCCCCACCACCCCCCGCCCCCACAACCACAAAAAGACAACATACCGTAGCCTCACTATTACTCGCCAGCTCCGCCTTCCACTCGCCCTTCCCCTCCTTCTGCTTCCGCAATTGATCCTGCTTATGATGCTCAATCTCCTTATCTTGTCCCTCCCGACCTACACTCGACCCTTATCAGCCCAGCTCACAAAATCTTTCGTTGCCTGTGCTGCGGACAGAGGGGCCCCAAAAAGGAAAGGCGCAGCTACCCTGCTTACCGAGATCCGACTCGCTCAATGCGGCTCGGGCGCGCGTTGTGTGCAGGAGGGAGCGATGCTCGACGACGACGGGGAGGAGGCGCGATGCTCGGAGGACCGGAGCCGGGCGGGTGGCCAGGCGGGTGAGGAATGACATTGTTGGTGTTGGATGGAGGTTGTAGAGTTGGTGATGACAGGGGGTTTTGTGGTTAATGGGTTGGGTGTGAGTTGTAAGTATAGGTGGATTGTCCGGATTGAGGTCTTGAGGTAGTCGATGGAGGCCCTCGGCCACGGACAAACGCATTTTGCGCTCGCTATGTAGGGGCTACGTCATCGTTCGCCGGGCTGAGCTGGTACTTCGCACAGCAACTACCGTCCATGCAGAACAGACGCGTTTCCAAGTTTGGAGATGCAGTCGTAGGAGCCTAATCCCGTAGTATATCTACGGGTTCAGGTCATGAGAGAGCTCTCACGAAGAGGCAACAACCCAGACGTGATCGACTCCGATCCCACCACCGGAAGCTCACTCAAACCCAGCAACGAACCACCCTACCGAGCCCTAACAACCCCAACCCAACAACTAAAAATGTCCCCACCAACCCCCCCAACCCTCCAC
>JAABUU010002644.1_pt1 | contig 24826 bp, 27 predicted proteins | sample 5559301 | NCBI WGS metagenome assembly JAABUU01 (sample SAMN10711884, study PRJNA513360) | rock metagenome | isolation source: Antarctica rocks | place: Antarctica: Victoria Land, Richard Nunatak white | reverse complement strand
CGGCGGTGCGTGGGTAACGGCACCGTCGGCACCGCTCTTGCTGTACCCGAGTATCATGTGCATGCGCCGCGTCGACGGGACCGCTGGTTCCGCCGAGCCATGCGGCGCTGTGATGGAAGGAAAGGGACGCTCTGATGTCAGGACGAGATTTTGGACGTGGCGGTCGTGGCGGTGGCTTCGGTGATCGCGATAATCGCGGTGGCCCGCCACGCGACCGCGATAATCGTGGCGGTGGCTTCGGCGATCGGGATAACCGGGGCGGTGGCTTCGGCGACCGCGACAATCGCGGCGGTGGCGGCTTCCGCGACCGTGACGGCGGCCCACGCCGCGAAGGAGCACCCTCGCGTCCGTGGGAGCGCCGCGATGAGGAACGCCCGGCCCGCCCCGCCGGTGATCGCCCCTTCGAGCGCCCTGCCGGGCCGCCACCGGAGCGTGATGTCCGCGTCGAGCGCTACAACGAGGCGGCGGAAGCCCCGCCGCGCGAGGAGCGTCCCGGTCGCTTCGGCGACCGCCCGGACCGCTTCGCGGATCGCCCGGATCGCCCCGCTGGCGACCGCCCCAACCGCTTCGGCAACGATCGCGATGATCGTCGGCCCATGCGCGACAATGCGCCCGCACCCGCACCGCGCGGCCCGGAGCGCCCCGCGACCCCGCCCGCCCCGACCCGCGCCGAGGAGCCGAAGGCCGTAGCCGAGCCGAAGGGCGCGGCGGCGGCGGCCATTCGCCAGACCCCGCAGGGCTGGACCCAGGGCCACCTGACCGATAGCTGGAACGACGAGGACAAGCTGAAGAGCTGGACTCCGAGCAACCGCGATCAGCAGGAGATGGTCGAGGATAACATCGAGGCCGACCCGCAGATTCCGGGCCGCGATGCCCGTGGAATCACGGTGCGGGCGAAGAGCGGCGTCGTCACCCTGACCGGCACCGTACGCAGCCGCACCGTGAAGTTCGCCGCCAGCAGCGATGCCTTCTGGACCTACGGCGTCAACGAAGTGCAGAACGAGCTGGTGGTCGAGTCGCGCATGACCCGCGCGCTCACAACGAGCGCCGCGCCCGCCGCCTCTGCTCCCGCCGCCACAGCGGAAGAAACCGCGACCGAGGCGCTGGAGGCCGGGATGACCGCGCCGATCACCGATGCGACCGAGGCGCTGGGAAATGCCATGATCGCCCCCGCCGCCGAGGATGAGGCCGAGTCGGACGACGTGGTGGCCGACACCGCAACCGAGGTCATCGCGTCGGAGAACGACGCCGCCACGGAGGCCGTCCAGCAGGATCGTCTCTCGGTGGCGAGCGAGAGCGACTACGAAGACGACAACGATGAGGAGGACGAGGACGACGAGGACGACAAGGGTACGGCACCCGAGAGCCGCGCCTGATCATCCATGCTCGCCTGAAGGGTCATGCGTAGCAGAGGAGGGGCGGGGTCTGATTGGCCCCGCCCCTCCTCTTTGCCATTCGTCTCGGTGCGGCGCTTCGGGACTGTGCTGCGGAGGACCGCCGCGACGGCCCTTAGGGTCCGTTTCGTAAGCGCTTGTGGGGACGGCCCTCACCCCGCCGCCTGCGGGCGGCAGCCCCTCTCCCAATTCTAAACCAAAGCTTCGGTGAGAACTCCATGCGCTACGCTGCGAACTATGTAGGTTTCACCTGGGCTTCAGTTTAGGAGAGGGGGAGAGGGGCTGCCGAGGCTGGTGGGAAACGGGGCAGGAGGGGCGCTGCGGCCTCACCCCGGCTCGCAACTGCTCGCCACCGCTCTTCCATGCTGGGAGAGGGGCTACGTTGCGGGGGTGGGCGGGTGTCCGTCTGGTATGGTCAGCCCGCGCAAGCGGTCTTCGCCGGTGCCGCCTATGGCTTACCCCCAGCCGGGGGATGGCTGCCCTCTTGTGGGGTATTTCAACCCCCGGAATGGGTGGCACCGCCGCCACTCTCACCCCCGGCTCGCTGCGCTCGCCACCCCGTCGCCCAACGGGCACCCGCCGATCCCAGGAGCGGGGGAGGGCCACACCCTACCGCCGCTTGCGAAACGCAGCCTTAGACCATCGCCCGCAAGCCTTCCGGCAGCGGCGTCTTGTACGGCTGATTGTCAGTCGCCTCGCGGAACTCGGCGCGCGCGCGCTCCAGGTGTTCCGGTGACGTGAAGAGCTCGTAGCCGGTCAACGCCATCGCCTTGGCGGCGTGGAGCATCCCCTTATGCCCGATCGACATCCCGCAGGTGGCGGTGATCCCCCAACTGTGGCCGGGGATACCGAGCGCCCAGGTGGCGGTGCCGATGGTGACGGTCGGGGTGATCCAGCTGACATCGCCGACATCGGTCGAGCCGGACATCACCCGGCCCGCATCGACGATCGGCTGTACGTCGCCGTTGAGCGGCGTGGCGAGGAGCGACGTGGGGCGGTGGCTGCTGGTCAGGCTATTCTCGCGCGTGCCCGCCGGATAGCCCTCCGCGATCGTCGCGGCGAAGGTCATCTCCGCCTCATCGAACGCGATCGAGCCGAGTTCGGTCAGCGCGGCGAGGGCGAGATCGCTCAAGGAGTTGTTCGGCAGGACGTTGTAGGCACCGCAGAGGAACTGTTCCTCCATCGTCGTCTCGGTCATCAGCGCCGCGCCCTCCGCGATCTTGCGGACGCGCGCGGTCGTCTCCTCCACCTGATCGCGACGCGGGGCGCGCACGAAGTACCAGACCTCGGCCTCGTCCGGCACCACGTTCGGCGCACCGCCACCGTTGGTGATCACGTAGTGGATGCGGACCGGGTCCATGACGTGCTCGCGCATGAAGTTGACGCCGACGTTCATCAGCTCCACCGCGTCCAACGACGAGCGCCCATGCTCCGGGGCCGCCGCCGCGTGCGCGGTCTTGCCGTGGAAGCGGAACTTCAGGTTATCGACCGCCAGCGAACTCCCCTTACTGACCGAGTTGACCCAGTTCGGGTGCCAGGTGATCGCGGCGTCCAGATCGTCGAAGACCCCGGCGCGCGCCATGAAGACCTTGCCGGTGATCGTCTCCTCCGCCGGGCAGCCGTAATATCGCACGGTCCCCGCCTGCCCGTTCGCTTCGAGCCAACCCTTCAGCACCACCGTCGCGGCGAGCGCGGCGGTGCCGAGCAGATTATGGCCGCAACCATGCCCCGGACCCTGCGCGACGATCTGGCCCTGGTGCGGGCTGTTCTCCTGTGAGAGGTTCGGCAGCGCGTCGTACTCCCCCAGGAAGCCGATGATCGGCCCGCCGCTCCCCCACTCCGCCACGAAGGCGGTCGGCATCCCGCCGACATGCTCCTGGATGCGGAAGCCCTCGGCGCGCAGATCGGCGATCTGCAAGGCGCAGGCGGCGGTCTCTTTCAGCGCCACTTGCGGCTCGCGCCAGATCGCATCGGACATGGCGATGAAACGCTCGCTGCGCTCATCCAACCACTCGTTGAGATCATGCTTCGTCGGCATCTGCTCTCGGCTCCTTTCGTCGCACGCGGGCGGCACGGACGGCCCGGCTTGTTTGTAGCATATTCCGGCGCGCGATGCGGTTACCAGCTATCGATGCGCCATACAGCCAGCATCGTGCCGCGTGAGCATCGTTCAACGCGCCGTAAGAAGCATCCAACCGATCGGGCGTTCGGCCTGACGACCGCACCCAGGAGGACAATCCCGTCGCCTTCATCGCGACCGCAGGCGAGCAATCTAGCGGAGCGCCTTGCCCCGAAACGTGCGTCGGTACACCTGTGGGGTGGTGCCGACCGAATCCTTGAAGCGCTCCCGGAAGGTCGTCGGCGAGCCGAAGCCGACCCGGCTGGCGATCTGCTCGACCGCGCAATCGGTCGTTTCCAGCAGCGCCTGGGCGCGACGGATACGGTGCTGGTTCAACCAATGCAGCGGCGTCGTGCCTGTCTGCTCGCGGAAATGGCGACTCAGGGTGCGGGTGCTCAACCCGGCCTGCACGGCGAGGTCGGCGAGGGTGAGTTCCCGGTGCGCGTTCTCCTCCAACCAGCGCAACAACGGTTCGAGGGTCGCCCCATCGGCGCTCGGTGGCTCGTGGATAATGAACTGCGCCTGCCCGCCAGCGCGCTCCAGGGGCATCACCGCGACCCTGGCGGTATCCGCCGCCACGGCGGCACCGTAATCGCGGCGGATCATGTGCAGGCAGAGGTCGAGTCCGGCAGCGGCCCCTGCCGAGGTCAGGAACTGGCCGTTATCCACGAAGAGGACATCCGCATCGACCGCGATCGCGGGATACCGCCGCGCCAGCTCGGCGGCGGCGGCCCAGTGCGTCGTCGCCCGCAAGCCATCGAGCAGCCCGGTGGCGGCTAGCGTAAAGGCACCGACACAGATCGACGCGATGCGCGTGCCGCGCGCCGCCGCATCGCGCAACGCGGTCAGCACCGACTCGGGGAGGGGGATCGCCGACCCCGCGATCCCCGGTAGGATGATCGTATCCGCCTCGGCCAGGTGCGACAGACGCCAGGGCGCATAGAGGGTGAAGGTGCCCGCATCGACCGCTGCGGTCGGGGCGCAGACCTGCACCCGATAGGCGGGCTGCCCATCCGGTAACCGCGCACGCCCGAAGATCTCGATCGGCGTCGAGAGATCGAACGCGACCACCCCATCCAGCGCGAGCACAGCGATCACATGCATGTCACTAGCATACCCCCGCGCGCCCAGCGCACCAAGCAAAACACGCCGCGCTGCGGCAGACCGCACGGCGCGGCGCTCGGCACGAAGCGGGTGGCGCGAATCCGTTGTTCTTTGGCGCTCATGCCACTGCCGCACCACAGTGCCAGCCCGTACACTGCGGGAGATGATACGCCGCCCTTGTGCCGCACAAGCAATGCTGAAAGGATCGCGAGCGATGTATGTCCAGGTCGTGCTCTTCGATGGTTTCGACCCGCTGGATGTGATCGCGCCGTACGAGGTACTCTGGGCGGGCGGGCTCGCCGCCGATGGCGCGCTCACGGTGTAATTGGTTTCGGCGGAAGGCCCGCGCAAGGTCACGGGCGGATCGGGCGGCATCACATTGCGCGCGACGGCACAGCTCGACCCGACGCGCGCCGACCTGATCGTCGTGCCGGGGGCGTCGGGGCGTGTCACCGCCCCGTCAGGGGATGATGACACCGACACCGTCCCGATCCTGCTGGCGAGCACGATGGAAACCGCCCTACCGGCCCTGATCGGTCAAGCGCTGGACGACCCCACGGTGATCGTCGCGACCGTCTGCGGCGGCTCGCTCGCGCTGGCGATGGCGGGGCTCCTCGAAGGGCGGCGCGTCGTGACCCACCACCTGGGGATGGATCTCCTCGAAGCGACCGGTGCGATCCCGATCCAGGCGCGTATCGTCGATGACGGCGACCTGATCACCGCCGGCGGGGTCACCTCGGGGCTCGATCTCGGCCTCTATCTCCTCGAACGCGAACTTGGTCCGCGCATCGCCCACGCTGTGGAGCGACTCTTCGACTACGAGCGACGCGGCACGGTCTGGCGCGACAGCGGACTCGACCCGATCACCTTCTAGCCCTTCATCCGGCGCGTCGGCACGAAACGATACCCAGACAGAGCAAGAGGAACAGTGACAGCAGTGACCGGACGATGGGATATCACGATCGCGACCCCGATCGGCAAACTGGCGGTCGCGCTCGAACTCCACGAGCGCGACGGGGTCATCGAAGGGATCGCCAGGGGCGCGACGGAGACCACGCCCCTGATCGACCCGGTCCTCGTCGGCGACCGGCTTACCTGGTCGCAGGCGATCACCAGGCCAATGCGACTCAACCTTACCTTCGAGGTGACGATCGACGGCGACACGCTCAGCGGCACCTCGAAGGCGGGCAAGCTGCCACCATCCAAGGTCAGCGGCAAGCGCGCCGGGTAGGCGACACGCGCAAAACCATACCCTTCACCGCCGACAGCATCGTCGCCCGCCGATCAGCGCCCCTCCGCTATGCGGCCACGTCCCCGACGCAATTCACGCGCCTTCCACCCCCGCGCTCGCCGCCAATGTCTCGGCGTGTGCGAAGAGCGCGGGGGTGCCGCCGGTGTGCAGGAAGACCACCGGCTCGTCCGGGTCGAGCGCGCCCGCACGGATGTCGGCGATCAGCCCGGCCATCGACTTGGCGCTGTAGTCCGGATCGAGGAAAATCGCCTCGTGGCGAGCGAGCAGGGCGATCGCTTCGAGACACGCGGGGGTGGCGATCCCGTAGCCGGGGCCGATCTGATCGTCGTCGTTCGACAGGTCGGCAGCGGTCACGCGCACGGTCGTGCCGAGGAGCGCCGCCGCCTCGTCGGCGATCTGCACGGCGCGCAGTCGCTTCGTCTCGTCGCCGCCGCTGACCGCGACGCCCCGCACGCCATACGATGCGCCGTAGAGCCTGGCCCCGAGCGCCAGCCCGGCTTGCGTGCCGCGCAAACCATTGGCGTAGTAGAGCCAGCGCGCAGCTTCGCCCTGCGCGACCAATTGCCCGACGAGTTCGAGGGTCGCGGCGACGTAGCCGAAGACGCCGATCGCGTTCGAGCCGCCGACCGGGATGACGTACGGATGTTCCCCTCGCGCCCGCAGGGTCGCCGCCAATGCTTCCATCCCCTCCTCCGCGCCGCAGTGCCCCATCAGGCTGCGGAGATATTCGCGGTGCTCCTGCGCCTCGCCCCAGCTCGTGGTCGCCAGCGGGTCACGCCGCTGCCCCGTCACCCGCATCATGTGTCCGAGGCCCAGGCATCCATGATCTGCTACCCTCTTCTGCGGGGTCCGCCCCGCGCTTCGTGCGTGGCACCGGGGGAGGTTGTCGAGGCCGTTGCCCCCCGGTGCCGTTTCGTCCCCCTCGTTATACAACATTATATCGCTTTTCTGTTGTCGGAATATTGTGGTTCTACCACACTGCTGTTGTGTTCATGGCGTTGGGATGTTGTTATTATGTCTAGCGGAGGAGGGGGCCGATGACGACCGTGCGTACGATCACCGGCCTCGCGGCATTGCGCCGCGCGGCGCTGCTGACCCAGACCGAATTGGCGGGGAAGGTGGGCGTCCATCAGCAGGCGCTGGGACGCTGGGAGACCGGTCAGGTGCGCCCCCGACCGAAAGCGCAGCGGGCGCTGGTCGCGGCGCTCGGCTGCACGCCCGCGCAGCTGCTCGACGCCCTGGAGGAGTCCGGGCGGCAAGGCACGCATACTGTATAGTTCCCTCTCGATTTCCCGCCAGGGCAGCGAGGCGAACGTGCGACGACATGCAGGGATGTGATGCGGCTGGAAGTGAGCGTGCCCGCAACCTCGGCGAACCTCGGACCCGGTTTCGATGCGTTGGGGCTGGCGCTGGGCTTGCGAACGATCGCGCACCTCGAAATCCCCGCCGCCGATCCCGGCGTCCGCGTCATCGGGCAGGACTCGGCGATACTCGGGCGCACCCGCAATCTGGTCGAGGACGGCATCCTCCATTATCTGATGCTCGTCGGGCGCACCCTGCCCCCCTATGCCCTCACCGTCGACAATCGCTTGCCGGTCGCGCGCGGGCTCGGCGGCTCGGCGGCGGCGGCGGTCGCGGGGCTCGCCCTCGGCGCGGCGGCGCTCGGCCACGACACCGACCCGGCCCGCCTCCTGCCGATGGCGGTGGCGATGGAGGGACACGGCGACAATGTCGCGGCGGCGCTCTTCGGCGGTTTGGTCGTCGTCTGGGATTCCGGGCAGACGATCCACGCCCGCTCGCTGCCGATCGCGCCGAACCTGCGCGGCGTCGTCTTCATCCCGGAGCGCTCGTCGAGCACCAAGGCGGCACGGGCGGTCCTGCCGACACAGGTGGCGCGCGGGGACGCAGTCTTCAACATCGCCCGAGCCGCCCTGCTGGTCGATGCCCTGCGCCTGGGCGGTGGCCCCGACCTGCGCGAGGCGATGCGCGACCGCCTGCACCAGCCCTATCGCTTCGCCACCCTCCCGCACGCCCCGCTGGTCGAAGCGGCGGTCGAGGCCGGGGCTTTTGGCGCGGCGCTCAGCGGGGCGGGCTCCTCGCTGCTCGCGCTCTGCGACGAGCCGACCACCCCGACCGTCGTCGCCGCGATGAGCGCGCGCGCGAAGGAACTCGGTGTGCCAGGCGAGACGCTGCTCCTGGACATCGATCGTCGCGGCCTTGTCATCACACGCGAGGGCTGAGCGGGCCATCGCGGTGCATCGCCATGACCCGCCTCATAGACATGAGATACAGGCTGACAACTCAGCTAAACCGAAGCGCCGGTGAGCACCACAGACCGCTCACCGTACCCGCCCCGTCCGCGCAGGCGGACATTGTGCCCTTCACGGGTATGAGTATGCCCTTCATGGGTAGTGGCTGCCCTCCGGGGTACTGCGTGGCCGCAGGCCATGCAGCCGGGGCAGGGTGCCCTTCAGGGGTACAGTGTGCCCTTCAGGGGTGGTGGCTGCCCTCCGGGGCATTGCAACCCCTCGGCAGCCCACGCCCGCCATGTCCCTCCCACCAGCGCTTCGGTTTAGATTCAAGCAAAAATTGCAACCACGAAATCATACCGGGACGGTGGGCAAACATGCGCGAAATAATAGTCTTCTGCCAAATCCCATATCGGATGCCAGCGATTCATGAATGCTGCCCCTTCTCGCGCTATGAGTCGGCTTCGACGCAGCCCATCCGGGAGTTCGATGAGCACAGCGATATCGACAATCTCGGCCAACTCGGGCCTGCCGGAATAGGCTCCATCGAGAATGATGACCGATTTCGGATCACATGTGACCACATGAGGCGCTAGCCCCGCACCGTTGTTGAAATCGGACGGATGGTAGCGGGCGATCCGGCCATCTCTGAGCGGCTCTACCGCTTCATCTCTAAGGCGTCGCCAGTCGATGCAGCATGCGGCGCGCTGTCGGGGCGTCCGGGCAAGCCATTCTTCATCGGTGCCGCCCGCGTAGAAGTCATCGCAGTCAACAATAACCGTATCGACCGCAGCGGCAAGTTGCTTCGCAAGAGTTGATTTACCGGTGCCGCTCCGGCCATCAAGGGCCACAACAATAGGGGCAGCACGCGCGGTTGTATGGCGCTCGATTGCTGCAAGCAGTTGTTCCATCGCCTCATTCACTGCCGTCGGACAGCGCTGGATTTCCCTCAGCGGTTCTGCCACCACCGATAGCCGAACGTTTCAACTATCGTATAGCGAGAGGTTAAACGCTATCCTTTCGTCGCCACGAAGAGCGCCGCGCGCAGGCAGAAGGCGCGCGCGGGCGGCGGGGCGATGCGGAAGGCCGCGACCGCCTCCGGCGTCGCGCGGTCGAAGAGCGTTTGTAGGCGCGCGATCGCGGTCGGCGGGGTGGCGATGCGCGCGGTCCAGGCGGCGAAATCGAGCGGCAAGTCCCAGCGCCGCAGCAACTCATAGCACAGCCCGAAGCCGCTGAGGGCGTCGGCCCACTCCGAGAGGCGGTAGTCGTGCGCGTGGGAGGGATCGCGGATCGCCTCGATCTCGTTGATGAACTCGTCGAGCGCCTCGTCTTCCGGGGCGATCGTGTCGATCACCAGCAAGCGCCCGCCCGAACGCAACACGCGCTCGACCTCGTAGAGGACACCCGGCAGATCGGGGAAGTGGTGCGCGGCGAGCCGACAGGTCACCAGATCGAACGCGCCATCGGCGAACGGCAGCGGATCGGCGAAGCTGACGAGGAAGGCGAGGCGCTCGACCGCGCGCGCGGTCGCTAGGCCGCGCGCCTGCCGGAGCATCGCCGGGGCCGGATCGAGCCCGACCGTCAGCGCGGCACCGGGCGCGAGGGCCAGCGCCGTATGCCCCGCTGCGGTGCCGAGATCGAGGACGCGCTCGTGGCCGGTCAGCGCCGCCGCCTCGACCAACCAGCGGAGGTCGTCGCCGGTCGCGAAGAGGGGCGCGCTGGCGTAGGCCGCCGCGACATCCGCGCGATCGAAGTTCCCCGTACTCATCGTCCCACCCTCCCCACCGTGCCACTCAGCCCCGGCATCTTTGCGCCCTCGCAGGAGCGGGGTGGGGTCACCCACCGCACAGGCGCTGCCCCTGACCTCTTCCCCAGCCCCTCCCCGGCGCGGGGAGGGATGACTCGTTGCAGCGCGGCGGCTGATCGGGCAGCCAACGGCCTTCCAGCGCCCTTACCCTCCCGCTTCAGGGGAGGGGTCCGTCCCCACCGGTGCCACTCAGCGCCGGGGCGGCGGCGGCACGACCAGCGAGAGGAGATAGCGCTTCCCGTAGTCCAGCAATTCCGCCGCCTGATCCATATCCGCAGGCAGGCCGGTGAAGAGTTCAGCGAGCTTCGCCGCGCCATCGTTGTGCGCCAGGAGTTCGGCGAAGAAGTCAGGGAGTCGCTCGTCCGCGAACCCGGCATCGAGCAGGAGGTCGACGCGACTCTCCCAGGTATCCTGCAAGCTCTCGATCTGCTCGATCAACTCCTCCGCCTGGGCCGCCAGCGCGCGCGGATCGTCCTCCCCCTCGAACGCGCCGAGCCGGACCTCGATCGCGGTGATAATCTGCCGACTCTCGAACTGCCCGTCGAGCAGGAGATCGCGCACCGACATGAGATCGTCGTCGGCCTGCGTGCGCTCCGCCAGCGCCGCGCAGCGCGCCAGCGCCGCATCGAGTTCGCGGCGTGCGGCCACCAGTTCCTGCTCTATCGCCGTCACGCACCCCTCCTGGCTCTTTGGCCGCCGTAGCGGGCGGATTGTAGCACGCCCGCACAATGGCGCTCGCCGCGTCAGCGGGCGTAGCGCTCGACCAATTCCGGCAACGCCTCGGCCAGCTTCGAGTTCGCGACCACCCGATCGGCACCGGCTTCCTTCGCGGCGTCGCGCGCGGCCCGATCGAGGTGCGAGCCGAACGCGAGGATCGACAACGTGGCGGTGCGCGGCGCGGCGCGGAGCGCGGCGATCAGCGCGGGCGGATCGCTCGCCACGAACGCCAGATCGACGATCACCAGCACGGGCAATGGGTCCGTCGCGATCAGCGTGTCCAACGCCTCGCGCGACTTCGCCACGTCCACGCGATAGCCGCGCGGGGCGAGCGTCTCCCGAATGCGGATGGCGAAGAAGAGATCGCGGACGACCGCGATGATCCGACGCTCAGCCGATTCTTCCATCCTCTGCCCTCGATCCCGTGCCCTCGATACGCTTCAGAGCGTCCCACAATGCGCCCAAGCACCGCCGAGACGCAGCCTAACACGAACGATAGCAGCGCATCACGCAAAAAATCGGTCTAAAGTCCGATGACAAGACCGCCTGGTACTTCTAGTATAAGAAGCAGCGGTACGCTTGGGCTAACCAACGCGGTACCCGACGCTACGACGGCACGCAGGACGGAGGACATGCATGGCCCTCAAGCACGAGTTCAATCGCCAGAATCAGACCGACGAGACGAATCCGATCCTGCGGATCGATGCCTATCTGACGCGCGCGGCGGACCGCGTCGCCGAGGGTTGGAAGCACCATTCAGGCGGGAGTCGTCAGGGGCTTACCCTGGCGCTCTACATCGTGGCGACGTTGCTGGGGCTCGGCTACGTCCTCCTGACGCGCGAGTTCCTCTTCCTCGGCATCGCGCTCCTGGCCTACATGGGGAGCCTGCCGGGTCGGCAGCGCGGCTCGCTGGTCGAGGAGATGCAGTTGGAAGTGAGCGGTCTGCCGCGCCATACCATGCAGTATCTCGGGGTCGGCGTCCTCGCCATCGGCATCTTCGGGCTCGTTAGCAGCTTTCCGGCCCTCTTCCTCGGCGGCGGGCTGGCCGATATCGCCGGGACGCTCGGTGGCCTGGCCCTGCTCGCTTTGAAGAGCGCCGACTACATCGCGCGCACCAACCCCTCGGATCGCGGCGACCGCGAACGCCAGATCGAGCGCATCCAGAGTCGGGTCACGGTCGGGGCGGCGGCGTAAGCAACACGCGGCACAGTAAGCAATTATGGGGCGGGGCCGGGCCGATCGGGGCGGCGGCTCAGGCGGTCGCCTGACGGAAGGAACGCGCGGCCCACCACATCGCCAGGACGGTCAGCGCGACGAGGATGATCAGCCCCTGCCCGACCACCACGTCGGTGAGCTGCCCGTTGAAGAGCGCACGCGCCGCGTCGACAACGTGCGACAGGGGATTGATCGAGGCGACGACGCGAAGCCAGTGTGGGGCCAGCGTCAGCGGCAGCAGGATGCCGGAGAGGAGGAGGAGCGGCTGGATCACCGAGTTCAGCATCGGCGCGAGCGCATCCTCGCTCCGCAGCGCCAGGGCCAGCGCGTACGAGCAACAGGCCATTAGCAGGCCGAGCAGGACCATCAAGCCGAGGGTGATCAGCGCGCCCACCCAATTGATCTTCAGCCCGAACGGGATCGAGATCACCACCAGCAGGATCGACTGCGCCAGCAGGATCACCACGTCGCGCAGGGCACGACCGAGCAGCGGGGCCATCCGGCTCACCGGCGTGACCCGCATCCGCTCGACCACCCCGGCGCGCAATTCGGCGATCAGCCCGAAGCCGACGAACGCGCAGCCGAACATACCGAGCTGGATCAGTAAGCCCGGCATGAAGACGTTTAACGCACCGCCGGGCGGGAAGCCGGGGGTGTTCGCGATTCCTTCGAGCAGCGGCGCGAAGAGGATCAAGAAGTAGAGCGGCTGCATCAGGCTCACGACCACCCAGACCGGGTTACGCAGCGTGATCAGCATGTTCCGCTCGAAGAGGAGCCAGGTATCGCGCAAGAGTTTCATTGTTTTCTCCCACTATCAGCTTCTGTCTATCAGCTTCTGTCGATGGGTAACGGGTACTCCTGTTCGGCTGCGTCAGCGCGCCACAGCCTCGATATACCAGCTAGCCGTTGCCGGTCTCGCGCAACGAGCGCCCGGTCTGGTGGAGGAAGACGTCGTCAAGGGTCGGGCGGGCGAGCGCGATCGTCTTCAATGCCAGGCCATCGCCGTCGAGGAGCCGCAAGATGATCGGCAGCGCCGACTCCCCCTGCTCCACGTAGAGGCGCAGGGTGGCGTCATCGCGCGTGAGCTCGCGGACGAACGGCTGGCCCTGGAGGATCGCCGCCGCCCGCGCGCCGGCGCCGCCCTGCGGATCGAGGCCGAGGGTGACGACGTCGCCCGCGATCTGGCGCTTCAATTCGGCGGGCGATCCCTCCACCACGATCCGCCCGTCGTCGATGATCGCCAGGCGATCACAGAGGGCGTCGGCCTCGTCAAGATAGTGGGTCGTCAGGAAGATCGTCATCCCCTCGTCGCGCAGGCGGCGGACCTCGTCCCACAGCCGCGCGCGACTCTGCGGGTCGAGGCCGGTCGTCGGCTCGTCGAGGAAGAGGAGCGCGGGGTGATGGATCAGCCCGAGGGCGATGTCGAGTCGCCGCCGCTGGCCGCCGGAATAGGTCGAGCCGGGCCGATCGGCGATGCTATCGAGTTGCAGCGTGGCGAGCAGCGCGGCGGCGCGCTCGCGGGCGGTCGCCTTGTCCATACCGTAGAGACGCCCCTGCAAGACCAGATTCTCCCGCCCGGTCGCGCCGTCCTCCACGCCACCCGCCTGGCTGACGTAGCCGATCCGCTCGCGCACCAGCGCCGCCTCGCGCGCCAGATCGTGCCCGACGATCCGCGCCTCACCGCCGCTCGGCGGCATCAGCGTGGTCAGCATCCGCATCGTGGTCGTCTTCCCGGCACCGTTGGGTCCGAGGAAACCGAAGATTTCCCCCGACTCGACCCGCAGATCGACCCCCTTGACGGCCTCGACGGTGCCGCGTCGACTGCGAAAGATCTTGCTCAGGCCGTGTGTCTCGATCATCGTGGTCATCCGCATCTCCTGCTGATTGGCCACCGCCTGTCACAGCCGCCGACGATGACCAGCCATCTCCCCCGTCGAGGCCCGCCGCGCGCCTCACCCGGCGACCGGCGCGTCGCGCTGCTATTGTACTCAAGCTTGTATAATATACAAGCTTGAGTATCGCGACAAATGTAGCCCGTATAGGGCGGCAATGTGGGGCGCTATGGCCGCCTGCCTGTGCGTCGAGAGAGCGTGGCGAGGTCATCTTCTGGTAAAGAGCATGCCACAACACGCCTCAATATCAATACATAAGTCCATAAAGTGAATGTCTATTTTCATTTTATGAATCGAAGCCCGTGTGCCGACCATGCCGCGCCCGATAGCGGTGCAGGTGTGCTACGGGAGTTCGCCGCGTTCGATCATGGCGATCACCTCCACGAAGCACGGCGGGAGTGGGGCGCGGGATCGCGCCCCACTCCCGCGCCCTGTAAACGTTACGCGCAGTCACTCGCCACTACCCGCCGGCTGCCCCGCCGCACGCTCGACCGCCCGGAGGATAGACGCGCCATCGGTTTCCACCAGTGCGAGGATCCCGGGTGGCCGGGGCAGGGCGAAGCGGGTGTGATCATGGGGGAGCCGGACGACCAGTGTTCCGAGCGGTGGCCCCTGTGCCAGACGCACCACGCTCCACATCCAGCGTTCCCGCATCTCGGGCGGCCCCCACTCGCGCGAGGTCGTCAGCGTACCCGGGAAAGCGGGCGTGCAAAGGAGTCCAGCACCCGTGAGTTCTTCCCGCAGGGGACGGAAAAGCCGCTGCGCGTAGGTCCCGTAGGCCGCGCCCTCGCCAGCCCGCTCATACAGGCGCACGAACTCCTCCTGGTTATCGAGCAAGACCGCGTGCCAGTGATCGTCGATAAACCGGCGTAGATAGGCGGCGAGCCCTGGCATGGTGCCGATACCGCCCGCAGCGAGCACCTCTTCGAGTGAACTCATGGAATCTTCCTTTCTTCCTGATCGGCTGGTTGTCCGCCTCTGTTATGGCCGGTGAAGTACGCACTGGTTTCACCGCTAGCAGAGTTCCTCACTGCATTGCCAGAGCCGGGCTCCGGCTGCGGCGTCGCGCGCGAGCGGCGACAGCTCCACGGGTCGGCAGTCGGTGAAGTAGCGCCCGCTTACCCTCGCCACCTCGGGAGAAGTCGCGAGATAGATGGAGGTCCGCGCGCCGCGCGCCACGGGCGGCGCGAAATACTTGCTGGCCGCGCTGAAGAGCCGGAACGCGCCCCGCGCGTCCCGATCCAGGCGCGTCCGTAGCGGCCAGCCCGGATGGAGGCAATTGGCGGTGACGGTCGTGTCGGCGAGCCGCTCGGCCAGCTGCCGGGTGAAGAGAACGAGCAGGAGCTTGCTCAGATTGTAGGCGGCGTGACCCCGATATCCCCGCTCACCCTGGAGGTCATCCCAGGGGATCGCCCGGACGCGCCGATGGGTATCGGAGGCGACATTAACGATCCGCGCGGGACCGCTGCGACGCAACAAGTCCAGGAGCAGGTTCGTGAGCAGGAACGGGCCGAGGTAGTTGGTGGCGAACGTCGTCTCCAGGTGGTCCGCCGTCAGCCGTCGCGCGGACAGGGCCACGCCGGCGTTGTTAATCAGTACGTCGAGGCGATCGTGGCGCGCGATAACTGTGGCGGCGAGTCGGCGGACGGCGACCAACGAGGAGAGATCGGCGACGAGGAGTACGATCGTCCCTGCCGACGCTGCGTGCCGAATCGTTCGCGCCGCAGCCTCGCCACGACCACGATCGCGAGCAACCAGCAGGACGGTCGCGCCGCGATGCGCCAGTTCGCGCGCCGTCTCCGCGCCGATCCCCGAACTCGCGCCTGTCACCAGACAAGTTCGCCCGTGCAGATCCAGCGCTGTCATCGTTGCTCCTCTCCAGCGATCGGCCCCGCATCAGGGATAGTGCCGATCTGTGCGCGCAACTCGTCAGCCCAGACGACCTCATGGTGCCAGCGGGCGATCGCGTGACGCATCACGATCAGGAGGTCGGCGCGCTGCGCGCTCGCCAGGCCGCTGCCATCACCCCCCTCCGCCAGCGCCGCCACTCGCGTGGTCCCGTGGACGGCTTGGTTATGGCAATAGTCGCGATAGTGGTCGATGAGGCGCAGACGTTCCTCCGCAGGGAGGAACGAGAAATACGCGACTTTCTGCGCGAAGATCCGCAGATAATCACCCAGGTATGATGTAGTATCCAGCATCAGCGCCCGGAAACGCTCACCACCCACAGACGTGAGCCGATAGCGCCGCGAGGGTATGGCGGAGCGGCGCTCGCCCTGCTCCTCAGTCTTCGCGGTATCCTCCTCCACCGCGATGAGGCCCTCTCGTTCCAATTTCGCGAGCAGCGGGTAGAGCCGACCGGAACTGAGCTTCCCATGCGGACCGCCGATGTTCTGGAGGATCTTGGCGATCAGGTATCCGTGAGCTGGCCCGGCCAGCAGCGTCCCCAAGATAATCAACTCGTAGTACATTGCATCCATGCCCCCTTTCAACGCGCTTCGTCGCCTGACTTTACCATATCACTGTGATCTATATCATTGTGATATAGACTACATCAAGGTATTGTCTCCGTCAAGGGGCGAATCGCCAAGCAAACGCAATACATGGGGGGATTCCAGGGGATATAGGTCGATGTTGCATGTCGACCAAGCGACGCAAACGATCGCAGCGGCGGGGTATTCGGTATCCGACCGTTCTGACGTGGATACGAAATTCGGCGATTCGCGCGCTACGGGAGTTCGCCGCGCTCGATCATCGCGATCACCTCCTCGGTCCAGCGCACATCCGCCTCGATCCGCGCCAGCATCAGGCGCGGCATTTGCGCGACGTGTCGCGGCTTGTAGTCAGCCGCGATCGGTGTAGCGAGTTGATGCTGCAAACCGTCTGCGGCGATGCGCGCGGCGGCGACGTGGTGACGCAGGGCGGCGATCAGTTCGTCGCGCGGCAACTGGTCCAGGAACGAGATTGCCACCATGAAGGGATCGATCGGCGGCTTGTAGTCGAACCAGAAGGCGCGCAGCAGGCACTGGAACTCGATCTCCCCGGCCTCGGTGATCACGTAGCTGATGCGCTGCGGTCGCCCGATTCGCGGCTCCGTCTCGCTGATCGCCACCAGGCCGTCCTGCTCCAACTTGTTCAGCGCGAAGTAGATCGAGCCGTAGGCGATGTTCGCCCACGATTCGGCGTGCCAGCTCTCCAACTCGCGGCGAATGCTGTAGCCGTGCGCCGGTTGCATGAAGCGCAACGCCCCGAGGATCAACAAGCGGGTCGCGGACATCCCCTCCCTCTCCTGCACACGCGGTAGGCGCGCGCCGCCAAGCCAACGTCGGTAATGATGATACGCGCAAGGCGGGCTCTGCGCCGCGATCCGGGGCAGACATGAGCAAGCCAGGAAGCGTACCAGGGCGCTATCGCCCGACGCTCGCGATCCCCGGTAGTCCTGACAGGTCGCCAACAACCAGATACCACGCGACACCAGCGGGACTTGTACCTTGTTCGCCCGTATGGAGTATCCATCCGCCGCTCGCACTAAACCGCAGCGCCGAGGGGAACCACAGACTCCACCGTCGCCGCCCAGTCCGCGCAGGCGGATAGTATGCCCTTCATGGGTACTTCGTGGCCGCAGCCTTCAGCCGGGAGGTGCGCCCAAGCCGGGTCGTGGGGCTTCGTGGCCGGAGGCCATGCAGCCGGGATAGTATGCCCTTCATGGGTGGTGGCTGCCCTCCGGGGTACTTCAGTCCACCGGCAGCCCACGCCCGCCGTGTCCCGCCCACACGCGCTGCGATTTAGCACGTACTCCATCGGCAGCCCACGCCCGCCGTGTCCCGCCCACACGCGCTGCGATTTAGCACGTACTCCATCAACCCCAGCCATTAGGATATGTATCCTCTCACTGCCCGCACAGGCGACCACACGCGCGCCGACTTGACAGTCGGCGCATCGCGCAATACGCTCCCCGCGTCACATCCCTGTGCGCGGTGACGACAGCGGGAGGAGAGGCCGATGGCGCAGATCGATCTTCCCGCGCGCCGGGTCGGGCAGCGTCTCTGGCAACACCCCGATTTCCTGAAACTCTGGGGCGGGGAGACGATCGCCCTCTTCGGTATCCAGGTCGCCGCGCTCGCCGTGCCGCTCACCGCCGCCGTCAGCCTCGGCGCGTCGCCCCTCCAGATGGGCATCCTGAGCGCCCTCTCGACCGCGCCCTCGCTCCTCTTTGGCCTCTTCGCGGGAGCCTGGGCCGACCGTTTGCGCCGCCGTCCGATCCTGATCGCCACTAATCTGCTGCGCGCCGCGCTCCTCGCCACCGTCCCGTTGCTGGCCTTCTTCGGCCTCTTGAGCATGGCCCAACTCTACGTGCTCGCGATCGTCGTCGGTGCGGCGGGGGTCTTCTTCGTCGCCGCCTATCAGCCGTATCTCGCCACCCTCGTCGCGCGCGCGGATCGGATCGAGGGGAACAGCAAGCTCCGCCTGAGCGAGGCGTTGGCGCAGATCGCCGGGCCGGGGCTCGGCGGCGCGCTGGTGCAACTCATCGGTGCCCCGCTGACGCTGATCATCAGCGCGCTCGCCCCGCTCTGCTCGGCCAGCGCCATCGCGAGCATCCGCACGCCGGAACCGGTCCCGGCCAACGACAACGCCCGCCGCCCGATCTGGCGCGAGATCGGGGAGGGCTTGCGCGCCGTCTTCGCGGTCCCGCTGCTGCGTCTCCTCGTCCTCGGCGACGCCGTCAGCGCGTTCGGCAGCGGCATGATCGCGAGCACCGCTATCCTCTACATCACCCGCCAACTCGGGATCGGTCCGGGGATCTTCGGCGCGATCGTGGCGGTCAGCGGCCCGGCGGCGATCCTCGGCACGTTGCTGGCCGGGCGACTCGTCCGCGCCTGCGGACTCGGCCCCACCCTCATCGGCGCGCTCTCCCTCACCGGCGACGCGGCGCTCCTCTTGCCGCTCGCGGCGACCACCGCCGCCCTGAGCGTGCCGATCCTCGTCGGCTGGCGCGCGCTCGATGCGGTCGGGAGCGCGATCTACGGCATCAACTTCTACACCATCCTCCAAACGGTGCCGCCCCCGCAGGTGCAGGGGCGGGTCAACGCGACGGCGCGCGTCTTCATCCGGGGCGCGACGGCGCTCGGTGGCCTCGCGGGCGGGATCATCGGGCAAGGCTTCGGGCTACGCGGCGCGCTGACCATCGCGGCGGCGGAGATGCTCCTCGCGCCGCTCGCCCTGTTCCTGTCGCGCGTGCGCCGCGTCCGCGCGATCACCGACTGAAGGGCAACAGATACAGAAGAGCGATCTCGCCGCCCGCGCCATAGGCGACGCGCACCGGCGCGCTCAGCCGCCGAAGTCCCCCTCACCGAGATCGCGCAGCCCCTCGCCCATCTCGCGCAGCCCGAGCGCGGCGACCCACCGCGCCGTCTCCTCGCTCAGGGCCATGTGCAGCTGCGAGCCGTCCTCATTGCTGAGGGCGATCGACCGGTAGGGGAGGTATTCGCCATTGTCGCGACCGGGGGGAAGACCTCCACGCCGCCCAATTCGATCTGTGGGCGCACCGTCGGGCCATAGATCGCCACCGGCTGCGGCTGCCAACTGGTCGTGGGGCGCTCGGCTTTGGGGTGTGCGGCGACGATCACCTCGACGATCGCGGTCATCCCCGCCGCATCGGTCCAGACCTCGGCGCTGAACTCGCCGGAGGTGAAATGCGAGACGATCGCGTCTGGATCGTCCGCGATCGTCTCGCGTTCGACCGATTCGACATCGAAGAGAAAATCGAGTTGCATCCGCCTCCTGAGCTCATCAACGCACAACTAACGGCCCGTCCGGGCTCGCCTCTCGGAACAACCTGTCGGAGCAGATGCAGAACGAATACTGTTAGGACTTACGCAGTTGAGCACGAATAAGGTGCGATTTGGGCGTGAATCCACGTTCAACTGCGTAAGTCCTAACTGTATAGCAATCTACCAACAGCGATCCAGCGCGCAACCGTAGCAATCCAGCGCACCCGGCGGTCATTTGCTAGAATCGACCGCAGGCGACGGGATCGGCGATACAACGCGCGGAAAAGGGCCGGTGCGGATCGGGATCGACGTCGGCGGGACGAATACCGATGCGGCGCTGCTGAACGGTCGTACGGTGCTCGCCACCGCTAAGCGCCCGACCAGCGCCGACGTGACCGGCGGGATCGTCGCCGCGATCGGCGCGGTGCTGGACGCCCACCCGATGGCGCGCGGCGCGCTCGACGCGATCATGATCGGCACCACGCACTTCACCAACGCCGTGATCCAGCGGCGCGACCTCGCCCCCACCGCCGTGCTCCGTCTCGGCCTGCCCGCCACCGCCAGTGTCCCGCCGCTGGAGGATTGGCGCGCCGATCGCCGCGCGCACCTATCTCCTCCGCAGCGGCTTCGAGTTCGATGGCCGCCCGATCAGCGCCCTCGACGCGGGCGAGGGCGACGCGGTGGCCGCCGAGTTGGACGCGAGCGGCATCACCGCCGTGGCGATCAGCGGCGTCTTCGCGCTGACCGACGCGAGCCAGGAAGAATGGGTGGCCGAACGGCTGCGCGCGCAACTGCCCGACCTCGACCTCACCCTCTCGCACGAACTCGGACGCCTGGGGCTGATCGAGCGCGAGAACGCGGCGACGCTCAACGCCTGCCCGGTCCCGCTCGCTCGGCGCACCATCGACGCCTTCCGGGCGGCGATCGCGGCCCTCGGTCTGGAGCCCGTCCCACGCCTCTTCCTCAGTCAGAACGACGGGACGCTGATGGACGCCGAATATGCGGCGCGCTACCCGGTGCTAACCTTCGCCTCCGGCCCAACCAACAGCATGCGCGGCGCGGCCTTCCTCTCCCGCCTGACCGAGGCGATGGTCCTCGACGTGGGCGGCACCACGACCGACGCGGTGGTACTCGTCGCCGGCTTCCCGCGCGAGGCGTCGTTCGAGATCAGCATCGGCGGGGTCCGCACGAACTTGCTGCAGAAAGGGATGCGATGTTCGAAGGATTCGAGTCGGCGATGATCGACACCGGCGAAGCGACGCTCCGCGTGCGCCACGGGGGCTCCGGGCCACCGATCCTCCTCCTGCACGGCCACCCGCGCACCCACACCACCTGGCATCGCGTCGCCCCGCTCCTGGCGCGCGACCACACCGTGGTCTGCCCCGATCTGCGTGGCTATGGCCAGTCCAGCAAGCCACCCACCACGCCGGATCACGCGCCCTACTCGAAGCGCGCGATGGCGTGCGACATGATTGCGCTGATGCGGGGACTCGGCCACGAGCGCTTCGCGGTCGTCGGTCACGACCGGGGCGCGTATGTTGCCACCCGCCTGACCCTCGATCACCCCGAGGCGGTCAGCCAGCTGACCGTCATGGACGCCGTGCCGATCGCGGAGGCGCTCGACCGCTGCGACGCGCGGTTCGCGGCGCGCTGGTGGCACTGGTTCTTCCTCGGCCAGACGGCCAAGCCCGCCGAGCGGGTCATCGATGCCGACCCCGACGCCTGGTATCAGGTCGCCAGCGAACAGCTGGGCGAGGAGAACTACGCCGATCTCCGCCGCGCGCTCCACGATCCGCAGGTCGTCCACGCCATGTGCGAGGACTACCGGGCAGGGCTGGGCATCGACCGCGCGCACGATGATGCCGACCGCGCCGCCGGGCGGCGGATCCGCTGTCCCACCCTCGTTGTCTGGGCGACCGGGGACGATCTCCCGGACCTCTACGGCGCCGTACTCGCGGTCTGGCGACCCTGGGCGGCGGATTTGCGCGGCGTGGCGCTCGACTGCGGCCATCACATGGCCGAGGAGCAGCCCGAGGAATTGGTCGCCCAGATCCGCAGCCTGATCACCGCTTAACGCTCCCGAGCCGCGATAGGGCCGGCGAGGGGAAGCCGATGGCACGGTTTCGCAAGGCCGGGCCATGCGCTCAATAAGCAGCTGCAGAACCGATCAAGCCTGTAGCGCCGATGACGAAGATACGCATCACAACTGCCCCTTTGTCAGTGCGCGTTCCACAGATTGGCGATAGGAGAGCAGCGGCCGAGGCAGGAGCGTGCGTATCGGCGCGGGATCGCCGATCATATCGGTCTTCATGCCATCGAGCATTCCTTTGATCGCACCTTGGGGGGACCTGCTCATGCGTTCGATGAGCGGAGCGGTCGCACTCAAGAGCGTCCGTGGGATATGAAATTTTGCGGGATGATTTCGGCCCAGGACTTCTGCCGCCGTATCAATCATTTGATAATTCGTCAGTACGTCATCACAACCCACGTCGTAACATTGCCCATATGCTTGTGGATCATCGAGTACGCCAACAAGATAGGAGACCAAATCGTCGATGGCAATACAGCGAAACCTTTGCTGTCCACCGCCTATAATAATGGAGACGCGCCTCTTGGCATTACTCACCATCATATCGAAGCCTTGTCCGCCCACGCCGACGATCATGCCTGGCCGGATGACGGTCACATCAAGGCCGCTCTGCAACAGAAACTGTTCGGTCTGCCAGCGCCCGCGTATCCACGCACTCGGTCCATCGGGCGCGGTCCCCAGGAAGGTGACGTAGATCAGGCGACGCACGCCGTTCGTCCGGCAGGCCGTCACGATGTTCTGCAAGCCGCCTATCTCCACGTCCATGAAGCCCTGACCCGCTGTACCGGTCTGTTGGGGCGAGAGTGTATGGACAGCGATGTAGGCGGCGTCGACGGATTCCAGGGCGCGCTGCATCGACGCGAGATCTGCAATGTCACCCTGGACGACCTCGCAGCCAAGCGCGGCCAAATCCCGGACCTTCGCCGGGTTCCGTGCTAAACAGCGGACGGCGTATCCGTCCGCAAGCAGTGCTTGGGCGACATGCCTCCCGACAAAACCCGATGACCCGATCACGAGAATCTTTTTCATATGTTCCGTTGTCCTTCATAGGTAGCCGCAGGCACCGCCTCTCGATTCTCGGGAGCGGCGATCGAAGAAATGTGGCGGCGCACCGCGCCGAGCGCGCTCACAAGGAGACGACCACCTTCTTGGTGGATACCCCGGCCCGTTGCACGTCGAACCCGCTCTGAACATACTCGAGACCCGTGCCGACGACGTAGGGAGCCGGGGCGGCGACATAGCGACCATCCGCGAGAGCCTGTAGCAGGAAATCTTCGTAAATGATCGTGCCGACCTCGTTGTCCTTCAAGGTCGTGCCGAAGATGAACTTCGTGCGAGTGTGCCGTGTGCGGCACTTCACCTGCCGCGACACGTTTGACGATACGAGCTTGAGGACCAGCGAGAAGGTTAGGCCAGACGCAAAAGAGACGGACGAGCTGGTCATGGCGATGAACTTGTTGCCGTTGCAAGCGTGGACGATGTCCGCACAAGGCTCGGCTGACCCTGTTCCGACGGCAAGCGCACCGGCGAGCGTCTTTCCCTGGAACGCCGCGATGATGTCGTGCACGACGGTCATGCTGGTGTAGTCGAAGACCTGGCTTGCTCCGAGCCTTTGCACATAGTCGAAATTCCGTGGTGATGCCGTCGTGATGACCGCATATCCGGCGGCGACGGCGAGCTGGATGGCGTTGCTGCCGACGCTCGTCGAGCCGCCCCAGACGAGCAGCGTCTGACCCGTGGGTTGCGGGGCTGCGGAGGGATAGCGCAGCGCCAGCTGGTCCTTCTGGAAGAGGCCACAGGCGGCGGTGGACAGACCCAGGGGGAGCACGGCGGCGCTTTCGTACGGCATGGTGCCGGGGATCGGTGCCGCCATGTGGGCAAGGACGATCGTATACTCCTGGAAGGCACCCTCAGCCGGGGTGTTGCGATCTTTGTCCGTGCCCACAGCATGACCGAGCACGCGGTCGCCCACCGTGAAGCGCGTGACCGCGCTCCCGACCTCGACGACCTCGCCCGCGAGATCCGCGCCGAGGACAATGGGGTACTTGATCCAGCGGTAGGCGACGTTGCCGGCGACCTGGATGATCCAATCGAGGGGATTGATGGCCACGGCGTGGTTCTTGACCACGATCTCGTTCTCGCGTGGGGATGTGTAGGACGCGGGCTTGACCGCAAGTTTGGCCCCCTTCGCGTCGATCCACGCGTCGGTATTCATCGGCATTCGGGCTCACCCTTTCTCTTCAGCCCCGGTCGTCGCGGCACCAGCCTGACGACACTGCATGACATCGCCATGCTACTTGACGACACGGCGTGTCGTCAAGTAGCATGGCGATGTCATGAGTAGATGGCAGCCGAACGCGCGTGGCCGGTTAGAGCGCGCCGCAGTCGAGTTGTTCACCGAGCAGGGCTTCGCGGAGACGACCGTCCCGCAGATCGCCGCGCGCGCCGGCCTCACGACGCGCACGTTCTTCCGGCACTTCGCCGACAAACGCGAGGTGCTCTTCGCGGGCGACGAGGAACTCCCTGCGCTGGTCGCACGACTCGCGACCGATGCCCCAGCTGCGCTTGGCCCGATGCAGGCGATCGCCTACGCCCTCGAGACGGTCGCGGCGACCAGGCTCGAGGGCCGACTCGCGCACCTACGGACCCGCCGCGCCGTCATTCAGGCGGACGAGAGCCTGCGCGAGCGCGAGCTGCGGAAACTCTCCGTCCTGCCGGAAGCCATCAGCCGGGGGTTCCGGGAGCGCGGCGTCGACGAGCTGACCGCGACCCTCGCCGCCCAGCTCGCGGTGACCGTCTTCAGCGTCACGATCAGCCGTTGGCTCGACCAAGATGGCGCGCAACCACTGTCCGAACTCGTCCGCGACACGCTTCGTGCCCTCCGCGCAGTCACCGCAGATCCCGCCGGACAACCGCACGGCGCGTAGCCCGGCGTCCCGACCAAACCCGGCCCGTCGCATCGAGGACACCACGGCCACTCTTCCAGTCTCGACACACGGACATGGAGCGTCCGCGGCCCGTTCTCGGTGCAGGACACCGTTACAAGGTGGCAGGCCGCCATGTAACGCTGCGAAAATACCGCCACAGAGCCGCTCTCCCGCACTTTCGATATCGATGGCGAAGTCCGGGAACCCTGTTCTTGCTCAGCCGGTGGGATCGAAGGTCAGGGGAAAGTGGAGCCTGTTGGTCTCTCAGCCAATAGATAACATTCGTAATT